>Ga0075465_10000020_pt1 | contig 37196 bp, 30 predicted proteins | sample DEB19_08_DNA_6_FD_71484 | JGI IMG/M metagenome (GOLD analysis project Ga0075465, IMG submission 71484) | Aqueous microbial communities from the Delaware River and Bay under freshwater to marine salinity gradient to study organic matter... | ecosystem: Environmental > Aquatic > Marine > Coastal ...
ACTGTATGTAGGATGTAATTGTCAACAGAGCCTACTCTTTATAGCTTTACGTATACTAAACCCAGATCTTTTCAAGCAAGTGATCTACGTCCTGTTAAGGATAGTGGTTTTAGTCTCCGCTACTGCGTCGGAAGTTCCGTCCCCAGCGCAACCCTAGTGCCTGGTTTTATGGGTGCAATATAACTGGCTGCACAAGCCTATCAGTAGTAAATGAGTCTGGGGGAGTTAGCGGTTTACGCAGGGAGTATAAGGATTTATCTGTTTAACAGATCAGTTAACAATGTAGTTAAAGTTTGTCTTTGATGTGATTTTTGTGTACTTTGAGTGAGATGATGCCGTTGTAGTAGTCTGTAGATTCTAATACTTTTCTATCAAATTGTTCTTTTGCTTCAATGTACGAGCACACTGCCTTTGCGTTGCAATAGTGCAGTATTTCTCTTTTAAATTTATCTGAGCCTAGTTGAGCTATGTCTGACAAAAGTTCTACACTTGAGCCATAATATGTTTTCCAATCAGAATCAATTTTGCCTCTAATCTTCTTCCGCTTCTTTGTGCCGTTTTTGAGTTTGACAACCCGGTATGTGGTTTTAGAAAACTTTGCCAGTTTCTTGCCCACATACTTTCGATCATTGGTCAGGTTTGTGATCAAATACACAAACCCAACGCAATCATCGGGTAATGCTTCTACAACTTGATCGTTGTAAAACCACATTACTTAGGTGTAGCCAATGCTTCTTTCTCAGCAGTAATCTCTTTACGGCGTTCTTTGATGGCTTTGGTCATTTCCTGTAGTGCTTTGCGAGCACGGGCAGCAGAAGCTTTTACGCCCTTGCTTGTAAACTTTTCATTTTCAGCTTTGTACGCTTCAAACTGTTCTAATAAAATTTCATGATTTGTCATAATGTTCCTTAATTTTCAATGACCTGTGTATCTGCTTCCAGCATAGTAAATCCATTTTCCTTAACAACCATAAGCACGTTATTCACTCTGCTTGCTAGTTCATCTCTATGTGAGATTAAGAAAATATTACGATTCATTTCTCGACCCATGGACTTTAGTACTGACATGGAGTGTTCGATACCCACACTGTCCATACCAGAGTCAACAAGTTCGTCAATGAACATTAAGTTCATTGGCTCAGTGAAGCTTTCATACACATCTCTAAAACTCCAGCTCAATGCTAGAATTAAACGATTCCGTTCTCCTCGACTCAAGTTATCAAAATCAAAACTTTGTCCTAATTGACTGATATCAACTTCCAAGTCACTTTTAAATGTAACTGTATGCGGCAGTTGTAGCCTGTCCAAGTAGTAACCCAATCTATGATTTAGATACGCTAAGTTTTGCTCAATAATGCGCTTTCGCACAAACGAGTCTTTGCTGGTTAGTAACTTTAACAAAAACTCTTGATGCTCAAGTAGTTTACTTACTCTGTTGATATCATCCCAGCTTACCAGAGCTAGTGCAGTATTACGCATGGCTTCAATTTGTTCTTGGTAAGGATCTTCTTCTTGAGCCTTTATATCAAGTTGCTTGCGGATGTTTTCTACGTTGTTCTTATGCGCAGCCGCATCAGCTACATCTTGATATTTTGTTTTTGGTCTATCACCTAGTACACCAATGCTTCTAACAGCCATGTCTGCTTGAGCCAAATAACTGTGCTCTTCTTTTAGTGCGTTGACAGTTAGATCCACAGCAGCCTGTGCATCGGTAATCATTTGGTCATGCTTCTCATCATGAACATCTTGTCCGCAACTGGGACATTGGTGATCCTTGATCGAAGCTAGACTCTTTTGTGCAACACCAAGTGCGTCTTGCAACTTCTTAACATTGCTTTGACGAGTGGCCAATTCTTTATTGGCTAACTTAAGGCGATTTTCGTTTTCCTTATAAAGAGCTACAGCACGGTGAGCTTCCAACTCTGCTTCGATGTCAGTGTTTTCTAATTCGCTGATTGCTCCTGATAGTGCTGCAACATCGCCTTCCTTTTTAGAAGCCCAAACACGACTGCGGCGTTCTAGGTCATCAATGCTGGATTGTACACGAATGTTACTTTCTTGCAGGGCCTTGATACGTGACTCTTCATCCTTGATGTCATCTTTGCTTTTCTTGATAAACTCACGTAAAATTTCAGCCTTCTCACTTAGTTGTGTAATACCAAGTAGTTCTTCAATGATGTTGCGCTGATCTCCACTCTTAAGACTTAAGAACGGCTGTGTATAAGTGTTCAACGCAACCAAGTGCTTGAACATTTCACTACTCATACCAACAATACGCTCGATTGCTTCTTGAGTCACGCGATTCTCTCCAGCACCCTCATCTGTGCCAGACTCATTGACTTCTTGATCATCAACAATGAACCTTAATAGGTTAGGCTTGCGACCACGTTCAATCTTATACTTGGCACCATTCTTTTCAAACTCTACAGTGACCAGCATGCCCTTGGCATTGGTCTTGTTGATTAAGTTTTCTTTACGAATGTTAGTGAGTGCGTTGCCGTATATGGCATAGCTGAGTGCATTGACCATGGTAGTTTTACCTACACCGTTTCTAGCACCGTCACCACCTAGGTCCAAATTGTTACCCAGCACAAGTGTCAACCCGTGCTGATTCATACGAAGGCCCTGAGTCACATTGCCCACGCTCATAAAGTTTTTAATTGTTAGATTGTTAAACTTAATCAAACTGTTAGTCCTTGGTAAATTTGTACAAGAATTTGTCGATCAATAACTTCAGAATCAATTGCTTGGATCTGATTAAGCACAATGGCATCCACAGATTCAAATTGAATCTCTCCGCCAGTCCACTCTGTTGCATGTTCTTCTTTCTTGCCGGGAACAAGTGATAGTTCACGCATGTTATACGTTTCGGCCCACTGTTCCTTGATATATGTAGCTTCTTCGTAGCTGATATCTACGTCGATTGTGATACGAGCAAAAGTTTGAGCATCAAACAGTTCAGCATGACGGTCAATTGCTTGAGTAAGCGTTAATGTTTTAAACTTGGGAGCACCTGGCCAGGTTCTAAATTCTGGCTCTCCGCCGTGCTCCAAGAACATCAAGCCACGCTCGTCGTCCCAGGCATCAGCATAGTTGTGCGGAAAGCAATTGCCCATGTACACAATGTTGCCTTTGCGTTGACGTTTGTGAAAGTGTCCGGAGAACACAAGTTCTTGATTAGGAAAGTGTCCAGCATTGAGTCCACCGTGATCTGGCATCTCCACCATGGCATTCATTTTAAAATGTGGCAGCTCAAAGTGACCAAACACATATCGGCTCTTTAGCTTTTTCATACCTTCCCACTCGTCACCTACTAACCAAGGCACAATAGTCATGTCGCCTACTGTTAAGTGTTCATCAACAAGCACAACATTCTCTAAGTGCTTGGCAAATGGCAGCGAGTTAATCTCACGCTTTTCGCGATATGCAAGATCATGATTACCCATAATAATGTATACCTTTTCAAAGTTTTCCGACAGGTACTTGACGTTGGACGTAGTATAGTTCAGTGTGCTAACGTTAACAGTGGACCTGTTATTGTGCCAGTCACCAAGAAAGATGCATGTTTCTGCACCTTCTCGCTTGGCTTCTTCCACCATCCATTTGATAAAGTTTTCACAGTCATTGTTGTGACTGCGACTGTTGTTGCGAAGCCCAAAATGAATGTCAGTGAAGCAAACTGCTTTTTTAAAAGATTGAGTCATCAGTTATTATAGCATTTCTTCAAGGGTATGTCTACATCGTACTAGCTCATCTTTAATAAAAAGTTTTCGTTTCTTGATAGTGAGTGCAACTGGCGTATCATTTTGATGCTGCTCCTCAAGAATCATCAGTTGCTTTTCTAGGCTCTGATGATGATCCTCTAAATGATCAATATGTCGTTTTAAGCTATCCGGATGTTGCATGTTTACTCCTTCTTTAAAAATTGTGCCAGCTCGGGTGCCTTCCAGCCTAATGGCTTTAGGACCTTGCCGTCTTCACGTTTACGAACTTTGCCAGTTTCGTTATCGATCTTTTCAAAGTTAGTTTTCATAACTTCCTTCCATGCACCTTCGGCATCAAATCCACCACTATGGATAGCACCAATAGTAACAACCAGGATGTCAATTAGTGCATCCAGTGTTTCAACTGCATCATTGTTATTGATTGCTTCGTTTAATTCTGTGGTTTCTTCTTTGATAAGCCCAAGATACATTGTAAATTGCTTTTGGTCTGAACCATCAACAGTTTGGTCGCAGGCTCGCATAAACTTTTCTTGGTCACGGAATGGATTTGTCATTATACTTCCTCACTATCTTCTAAAATAATTTCACTAACTTCAAGTTCTGCGTCAATGTCAACATTCAGATCAATGTCAGTTACTGGTACTTCTGCATCAAGTTCAGCAGCTGGGTCTTTGAGTGCATTAAAGCGTTCAATGCCTTCTAAGTGTGCTTGCTGACTTTCCATCTGACGTGTCCATGATGGCATTTGTCCCGAATCGCATAACAAGTCATCACGGATATCACGTTGACGTTTTTCTACGTTAAGCACTCGAGTAAATGAGTTTGTAACTGCGGCAGTGTAGTAAGCAAATGGGTTTTGACTCTTGCCTTCGTCGAACTGTAATGCAATTTGTGTAAGCTGAATAAGAGCTTGACCGCGCATTTCGTCGACGTAGCTGTAGCCGCGCCAGTTGCTTCGCAAACTATAACGTTCGCATAGTTTTAAGAACATGGCACCAAGGCGGTTTGTAATCTGTCCATGATCTTTACAAAACTCACCAGTGGCTAAGTCGCCCTTCCAATGGCTACGAATTACCTCTCGCCATGTGCCATCTTCATTTTGAACAAAGTGCTTGAATGGGGGAAAGTTCACCTTAGCACGATGATCGGCAATGCTCTTTGGATTATTTTTACGCCCTGGTTCAAGCGGAATGTGTTCAAATGTCATCATGCGGATAACAAGATCGGTTACTGGAATCTTTTTAGGATTTACTTCAAATTGATCTTGTTTTGGCTTAGTACTTGCTTTGCCCTTGGCTTCTTCCCACTCTGCAATGGCAGCTTGATATGCGGCAGTTTGCATCCTGGCTGCTCGTGCTTCACGTGCTAGATTAACAGCACCTTCGGGGCATGCTTTGGTCTTGCGATTGTGAAAACTTTTTAATTCGGTTACAATATAATCATATTGTTCAAATTCTTTGCCCTCTTTCCAGCAGTAGGTCATTTTACTTGCATGGATTGCGGCTAAAATATCTTTGTTCTTTAGATAAATCGTTGTTGTTTTTTCTGACACGTTATGGTCTCCTTGTAACAATTATAGCACACTTTTGTGTAGGTGTCAATGGTAATATACCTACTTTATCAAAACGGTAAATAGGTATGGAGAAACTTTTAATGAAGATCAATGAGCTAAATTCCCGCACTATTGCTGTGTACGCAGGACGCTTCCATCCGTTCCACCATGGCCACGCTGAAGTGTTTCGTGAACTCGCGAGCAAGTTTGGCATCAACAATACTTACATCACAACCAGTGGCAAGGTTGATCCAGAAAAAAGTCCGTTTACATTTGCTGAAAAGTCAGTTATGATGCAGGCTGCTGGAGTTCCAGCTAAAAATATTGTAGAAGAAACAGTGCCATATGCACCAGCTATCTTGCCTTCTAAGTTGGGCCTTGATCCAAATACAGATAGTATGGTATTTGGTGTAGGGCAAAAGGACATGGCAGAAGACCCACGCTTTGCCTTCAAGCCATTAAAAGATGGTAGTCCAAGTTACTTCCAACCATACACTGGTAAAAATTTAATGCCATTCAGCAATGCTAAAAATGCTGATGGTACTCGCGCCGGTCATGGCTATGTTATTCCTGTAAAAGATGTACAGTTCAGCATTGCTGGACAAACAATTAACAGTGCAAGTCAAATTAGAAACTTGTACAAAGCCGCAGATGATGAAGGCCGTGAAGCAATGCTACACGAGCTATACCCTAACGGTGGCGCATTAATTGCAAAAATTAAACGCATCTTTGATGCCAAGTTAGGATAACACAATGGCTAACCTAGATAGTAAAGTTACAGTTGAATTTAAAGCATTTGCCGAGATGGGAACAACTGATGCAAGTGGTCGCAAGACTGGTGAAAACGATACACGTTCAAGCACTTACAAAGGACCTAGTTCAAAGCATATCCTTACTTGGCCAAGTACTCCCAAGATTGCACAAAGCATCGAAGTAAACTACAGCACATGGGAATTACAGCATACCAATTATCAGCCAAGTGCTTTTGGTAATCGTTCAACTCCAACCGTGACAATTAGTGGTCCTTGGTTTAGTCGTACAACTGAAGAAGCGCAAGCCACATTGAATGCCATTCATTTGTTACGTTCAGCGACCAGCATGTTTTATGGTCGCGAAGATAAGAACAAAGGAACACCACCTCCAATTGGACGACTAAATGCACACGGCTTGTATGCAAATACTCCAGTAGTGGTAAAAACATTCCAGTACGACTACCCCAACGACGTTGACTATATCACAGTTGATATGTTCAATGGAAAGCAATCAGTGCCAGTACTGTTTGAAATGAGCGTTAGTTTGATTGTACAAATCAATGCAGTAGAAGCAGTTAAAGAATATACATTAGAGAATTTTTACACTGGCAAGTTATTAGGAAACGGATACATTTAAAATGGCAACTACTGGAAAGAATCAATACGCTGATACACCAATTACAGATTTTTATCTTGACTTGGCCAAGCTGCCAACAGCCGCCGAAGTGGCAGCAGGTAAAACTATAGAAACAATTGTAGTTGGGCCCAAGTATCAACATCGCCCAGATTTACTGAGCTTCTCCCTGTATGGCAACAGCAGTTACTGGTGGGTAATTGCACTGCTAAATCGTAATCAGTTGCAAGATCCTATTAGGGATTTAAAAACAGGAATGGTACTTAACGTACTCAACAAAGCAGATATTGCTGGGGTGGTTTGATGGCTGCTGAAAAACCAACTCATAACGATAATCTGGGCTTGCCTGATATTCATTATAACCCTTTACAAAATTATCGCAACGTAACTTATACCACGCGGTTAACAATGATGCCGTCGATCGAAGCTACAAAAGCAAGACATGATAGAACCTATGATTACAAAAAGGGTATTGTGTTATGGGAAACTGGTGGCGCTGGTACAGTGTATCTTGAAGAAATGACAATGGTATGTGTTGGGGCCGGTAACGACACAGGCAATTATGTAACATCACAACCAGTTAGCTTTAAAGGCAGAATAGTTGAACCATTAGGCGGTAGATTCATTGAAGCATTGAGCTTGTCAGCATATGATTTAGGCTATAGTACTAATGCAGACGGGGTATGCTTATTTGAAATTTCATTTACAGGATACAACACAGATTCTGACACCCCAGAGCAATGCAAGGGTTGGGACAACGAAGAACTGACATTTCGTTGGTATATCCGAGTTACTGAACTAAACATGCAACTTGACTATAAGGGAGGCATCTACGATTTTTCTTTTGTAGAAGCTTCGGGGCAGGTATTAAACACTGATTACAATACGCTCGAGGACGGATTTAGAATGGTAGGCTCCCCTGAGACTATTGGAAGTTTTTGTAAAGAATTTTCTGACGCACTTAACTTGCGCGAAGCAGAACACGTTAAGGCTGGTATTCGTTGTATCCCGCACAAATATGTTATCACTGCACACAAAGACATTGCAAATTTAAAAGTCAAAAGCGGTTTTTGGTCAAGACAAACATTCAGTATGCTAATTGGTCGCGGAGAAATTCAAGGCAAGCCAGGTATGAGTGTGCAGCAATTTATACAAAACCAAATTGCTAATAGCGAAGATATGATGAAACATTTACACCGTATTCCTGAGAAAAAAGATTACAATAGCCCTGAAGTTAAGCCTGGAAAATTAGATATCATCCTTCGATCGGTAGTTGTAATTCCCGGGGCCCGGGATGTGGAAGTTGATAAAGCGTATGCATTTGATCCCAAGTTAGGTACATCAGCGAAAGAATTACATTTCTTTATAACCACCAAAGAAGACGCACGTACAGTTATTAGTCCACAAGAGCACAAAGATGCACAGGATCCTGTACAACGTGATGCTCGTGTACAGAATTGGATTAAGAAGGGGCTATTACGAAAAGTGTATAGATGGATTTACACTGGCGAAAATACCGAAGTCCTTAATGTAGAATTAAAACTTAATAACATGTGGCGTAGTGTTAGGCCGCTGTGGGTTAGTTCAGAAAGTGGCAAGGCAATTGCACCAACAGCAACAGCCGCAACAGCCCAACAAAAAACTCCAGCAGCTGGCGCAAGTGCAATTGCATGTAATGATGCACGAGTAGTCAGCGCAAAACAACAACGTGTTGCCGCAACGTATGCAGAAGATGCAGAGTTTGATCCAGTGACTGGTAAAATAAAACCTAAAGAAGGTTGGTATCCTAACATGCCACAGTTTTATCATATGAACGTAGGAGTTCAACAGCAAAGCCAGCAAGGAGCACTTGCAGCTAGCAATGCCAACGAATATGCAATTTATAGGCAAATTGGTGCAAATATGTCTGGCAGCGGGGAAATGGCAAAATTGACTTTAGAAATAGTTGGAGATACTTATTGGTTAATGCAAATTCCTGGCGAGCCAGGAACACCGCCATGGAATGAAGATGTATGGGAATATGAAAAAGAACAACTCACAGAAGATCAAATGGCTGAAAAAAGAAAGAAAACGGCATCACACACCTGGCAGCCGTTCATTTATTTTGATGCACAAATACCATCTGCTACAAATAATGTAACAACAGATACTATGAAATTACGTGAAGCAGAAGCAATAAGCGGTATTTTTTGTTGCACAATGGTAACAAATAAATTTATCAAAGGAAAATTTACATCGTCATTGGATACCTATAGAGAATCATTGTCTAATCCCTGGAAAGGCAAAGTTAAACAGCCTGCAAATGCAGCAGGTTCGACTCCGGGTAATGCATCGGCTACGGGACCAAACAATGCAGACCCAAAGAAAAAATAAGGATATAAATGCAAGCAAATAATAAAGGTGGAGCAAGTGGGGGTGCAGCAGCCGTTGGCAGTAAGATGCATGGGGTATTTCTTGGCAAGATAAAAGATAACATTGATCCTGATGGCCTAGGCAGATTACGAGTGTGGATTCCACAACTGAGCAACTCGATGGAATCGAATAAGCAAAGTTGGTTTACAGTTCGCTATTGCCCACCATTTGCTGGTGCAACAAATACCAAAGATGAGTCACAGGCCAAAGATGCAACCAAGTATGATCAAACTAATCAAAGCTACGGCATGTGGTTTGTGCCACCAGATAAAAACGTACAGGTTATTTGCAGTTTCATCAACGGCGAACTAAGCCAAGGTATTTGGTGGGCTTGCATGCCGCACGATGGACACACTCATGCACTACCAGCAGTGGCATCAGGCACTACGCATGATGGCGAAACTACTCCATTGGCTGAACGCAATAGGTATAACTCAGCTGATCCAGATCCTGAGCGCAGACCAACGCATCCGCTCAACAACGTTATTAGACGCCAGGGTCTTGAAAAAGATAAACGCCGTGGACACATCAATGCAGGCCCATTTAGAAACAAAGAAAAGCACACAGGCCTGGCCTATGGCATATTGAGTCCGGGCCAGCATCAGTTTGTAATTGATGACGGTGAAGAATTTAAGAATGGTCAAATTAGACTACGTACTGCCAGTGGTAACACATTCATCATGGACAACGATGAAGGTTTTATCTACTTTATTAATGCCACTGGCAATGCATGGATGCAATTAGACAAGGAAGGCAATGTCGATGTTTATGCTGGCGGTTCATTCAGCGTAAATGCAGAAGAAAGTATCAACCTTCGCGCAGGCAATAATATTAACTTAGATGCTGGTAATAATATCAACGGCGCCGCAGCCAACAATGTTGAAATTGAAGCATGTGAAGTGTTCAATGCAACTGGTACAACAGGTATGAAGTTGAGTACAGGACAAAATATGAACATTCTTGCTGACAGTCAATTTAAAATGACTGGACAGCGCATTGATTTAAACGGCCCCGAAGCAGAACGTGCAACAATGCCATCGTCAAATAATTTGGTAACAAACACCACAGTTGGTAAAAGCATTGCTGGACGTGTTCCCGAAGCAGAACCCTATGGCGGCCACGTCAGTAAAGGTGGCGAGCAACCCACAGTAGTTACAGGAACTGCCCCAATTGATGATCCGGTAATTTCGCCTGCGCCAGAAAGCTACCAAGATACACCACCACCAGAAAACACAGATGCAATTGCATGTGTTCCGGATGTTACACAAAATAAACTAAGCGACGAAGCCTTTTCAATGTTGCTTGGTAGAGAAGCATACCGAGGCATGATGTATGCAGACTTCCAAGGATATTCAGTTGGGTACGGCACTCGTGTGGATATTTTTGGTCCAGGAAATCCAGCAAGCAAAATTGATGCTAACTTAAAGCAGGCCTTATTAGCAGGCCCAAGTGAAGCTGAAGCCCGCCTTGCCAGCCGACAAATTGTTGATCGTCATGTGGCCCCGGGAGTTATTAATACATTAGCAAAGGAAAAAGCCAGTGCTGGTAAACCTGTATGTATTACTCAAGCACACATTGATGCTCTTATTATTGCTGCATATGGTAATCCAAGCGCAGCCAACGGTATGGCTAGAGAATTAGTGGCCAGTGGCGCAAGTAGCGCAGACGGCAAGCCACAAAATGCTGACATAGCATCAATTTGGGCAAATAGCAAATATTCAAACAGTTCGGGACAACGAAATAATGAAGCTGCTTATGCCATGACCGGAAAACAAAACGGTGACGCCAAGTCTGGCGATCCAGTGAAACAGATGAATGCTGGTATCAAAGCAGACGAAGCCGCCATTAGAAACAATAAGGCACGTAATCCGGATACTCCGTGGCCCGGATCGTTGGGTAATGGGCCTCAAACGGGCGCAAAGAAAGAGGCCAGTTACACCAAGCCAACAAGCCAGCAATCGGGACAGTGGGAACGAAGCTATTACTTGAACACTGGCAATGTGCCAAGTGGCAGCAATTTAACAACTGCACAATTGCGTGACAAATACGGGGCACCACATACTGGAAGTAATTATCCGCCAGGGGTAGCCACACCACCGCCTCAAGGATAAAATAAAACCCAGCTTAATAAAACTTGGTAAATAGGTGTATGCCAAGCTACATTAAAAAATTTCGCGGGTACAGCTCAATTGGGACTACTTTTCTAAATCCAGTCCTTTATGACCTTGCCCTTGCAAAACAAGACTTACTAAACCACTTTAATACTCGCAAAGGCGAGCGTATTATGATGCCTGATTTTGGCAGTGTAGTATGGGATATGCTTTTTGAACCATTGGACAGTTATACCATCAGCATAATTGATGCTGATGTACGTTCAATCATTAAAAGTGATCCACGTTGGTTGTTGCAAAGTGTAGAGATTAGCGAAGGCCCAAATGCACTTAACATTGAAGTTACAGTGACATATTTGCCATCAGACGAAGACGTAATACTACCATTGGTATACGATAAAGGAACGAACACATTATGAGCCAGACACGACGCCTAGGACAGTTAAACGCCGCAGAAAGCTGGCTTAATAATTATCGTTATCTAGTAAACGCAGATTTTAAAGCCTATGACTTTGAAAGTCTTAGAACTGCATTGCTAGAGTACATTCAATTAAATTACCCCGAAGACTTCAATGACTTTATCAGCTCAAGCGAGTATGTTGCGCTGGTTGACTTGATGTCATTTATGGGACAGAACTTGGCATTCCGTGCAGATTTAAATCTGCGTGAAACGTTCCTGGAAACAGCAGAAGTTCGCGGAAACGTATTGAGTATTGCTCGCCAACTTGGTTACAAGCCCTTTCGCAACGGAGCAGCAACTGGCTTTTTAAAAATTACTTCTGTTAATACCACTCAAGAATTATATGACAGCAAGGGTACTAACTTGGCTGGCAAAACCATTGTCTGGGCCGACCCATTGAATTTAGATTTTAATGAGCAGTTCTCATTGATCTTGAATCAGGCTTTAAACAAATCCAATCCCATTGGCCGCCCAGTAAGTTCTATATCAGCCAATGGTTCTATACGACAAATTTATGAACTTGATCAACCAGATACAAGAACAATGGTTGAATCATTTTCGCTGACAGCAAGAAACAACAATAGTTATTCATGCGAGTTGGTGCCAATTAGAATTGATACAGCAACAGAGCTTGCAACAGAGAACACACCAAATCCGTACGGACGCCAAACTGTATTGTTCAACAATGACGGATCAGGCTACGGCTCTAGTAGCAACGGTTGGTTCTTCATGTTCAAACAAGGAACGTTGAAGTTTGAAGATTTTGTATTAAACACACGAGTAGAAAATCGTGTATTAGATTTACAAGGTACTAACATTAATGAAACAGATATTTGGGTGCAAAGTATTGACGCATTAGGTCAAGTACTCAGCGACTGGACTCCAGTGCCAAATACCAACAATAAAAATATTGTGTTCAACGCCGTTGCCAAAGACATACGAACAGTGTACGAAGTTATTACTCGTGAAAATGATTCAGTGTCATTGAAGTTTGGTGATGATATTTTTGCTGACATTCCTACAGGTAACATTCGTGTTTGGTATCGTGAAAGTGCAAATGAGTCATTGTCAATTTCTACCAATGATGTAGCAGGATTAGAATTATCCTTGCGTTTTGTTGACGGCACATTGACTGAGCAAGATTTAATAGTAACTCTTGAACTATCAGTGCCTGCTTCAAGTACAGCCGGAGAAACATTAGAACAAATTAAAAATCGTGCAAGTCGTACAAGTGCAAGCCAAGACCGCATGATCACTGCTTCTGACTATAATATCTATCCCGAAGGTAAAGTAAGCGGAGTAGACAAAATCAAAGCGGTCAATAGAACACATGCTGGACAAAGTGTGTATGCAGACTTGTCTGACCCAACTGGCACATACCGTCCAGTTATTACGTTTGCAGACGATGGATTTATATATGAAACTGAAGTAGTAACATCTACTACCAAAGATGCTATGACAGCCCCGCAAGAAGTCATGTCCTGGACTGAAAATAATTTATTAAACAGATACCTGCATCAATTGTACTATAAAAAGTACACACCAATTGTACCAGAATCTGGTGTCGCAGCCAAGTGGATAACAGTTAACTCTGGCAACGCAACTACCACAGGATATTTTTCAATTGACTCATCGGGTACACCACTTAGAATTGGCCGTGGCAATCCAGATATAAAATTTAGAACCATTGGCAAGAATAGTTTGGTAAAAACTACCGGCGGCAAATGGTGTCGTGTGCTAGATGTCTATCGCGAAGGCCTGGGCGTCAGCGGCAATGACGGCAATAATACTGGCTTACGTGCCAATGGTCAGGGCGCAGTATTTTTAAATTCCATTTTACCAACAACGTCAGTTGAGGCATGGTTCCCTTCGTTGCGCACAATTTTTACGCCAACTGAACAACGAGAAATAATTGCTGAAATAAAAGCCGCCCGTAGTTTTGGTTTAAAGTATATTAACACTCAAGCGCAGCCAGACCGTTGGAAAATTATCTCGTCAGATACAATCATCACTGGTGGCAATTTTGTCCCTCCAACAGAGCAAAATGCAAATTCTGGTGCCAGTTGGTTGGTGCGTTTAGAATACGATACAACAACTGCGGCCTGGACCATGTTTACACGCAATGACCAAACAGTGTTTGGCAGTGTTGATCAATTGACATTCCACAATCAGCGTTTTGGTCAAGCAGTTGATTTGACTTCAAAGCGATTGTTTAAAGATAACATTAAATTCTTAACACAAAATGGTTTTGAATCTGAGTTAGCACTTGATGTTGCTGATTACTTTAAGCTAGATGATGGCAGATACGATGCAACCAGAGTCATGCTATTACTGCCCGGACTCAATGAAAACTTGGCTCCAAACGATCCAGATGTAATTAGCAAACTCATTACTGGAAATGTACAATTTGAAAAAGTGCAGTTCATTGATACCAGAGGTCAGTATACACTAAAGCCCAGCGACTCGGCTGGGGTACTACTACCTGGTAGAAAGAATTTAAAAGTACAAAATACGCATGTTCCGTTACGGGACAACAGAGTTGATGCATCAACGACAAACATCATTGACATGTATGTACTAACGTCAACTTATAATACAGAATATCGCAGTTGGGTCAACAGCGGCGCAAGTGAAACAACCAAACCGTTGTCATTATCTTCATATGGTTTGGAAAAGTTAATGAGTGCCATTGTTCCTTACAAGAGCATCAGTGACAGCATTGTTTTCCATCCTGTTAACTACAAAGTTATTTTTGGTAAAAATGCAGACAGTAGAAATCAAGTAACTATCCGTATTACCAAAAGCGACACCACTAGAATAAGTGATGCTGAAATTCGCAGTCGAGTTATTACAGCAATTAATCTATATTTTGCAGTTGACAACTGGGACTTTGGTGAAACATTTTATTTTACTGATATGGCAGCATGGATACATAAGTCACTAGGCGGAATTATCAGTAGCATTGTACTTGTTCCAGTGCAGTCACGCTTGACAAGCAATGACTTATTTCAAATCCCATGTGAAGACAATGAGATTTTTATCAGTAGTGCAACGGTAAACGACGTTGAAGTTATTTCAAATTAATAAGGCAAAGTAATGGCAAAAGATCCAAAAAAATTAAATCCAGAGAACCCATACAATAAAACGTATCCGGGTCAGGATTTAAACACAGGCGTAGCACCCAAGTCAACTGAATTACTACCTACGATTTTTAGAACTGAAACAAACAAAAAAGTGTTAGGCGCTATATTTGACGACCTGTTTCAGCCTAGTTCAATTGAGACACTGAATTACACAGTTGGTCGAAATCAATCAAAAAAAACTGGTATGGATTACTTGCCACACCCTACTGCTCGCAGACAATTGGAAACTGGTTTAGTATTATTCAATGATGAAGGCGCATCAGTACTGACAGCTGACGATGTTGCAACAGCCTGGGAATTGAATGACAGAACGCATGAAACAGCAGAAGCAATTAGCATTTTGGATCTGCCCATTGATCCGGACAAGTTTTTAAATTGGGCAAATTACCATTGGATTGAAGAGCGTATGCCAGTGGTGTTCTTGACCAGTGGTGACAATACTGCTATGCATGTTCAACATGATATTATTGGCAAAAAGTATTATACATCTCCTGTACAGGCTAATGGCCGCAGCTTGGAATTTAAAAACGGTATGCGAGTTGTATTCCAACAGCATCCTGCTCATACAGACATCAGCGGCGATTTAGATTTGGATCTAACGACAACTGGAAATTCTCAGTTACAGTTGGATCATGAATTCATCAATTATGACAAAGGGTTAATTGGTGTATCAGTTGATGGAGTTATCTTAACGCAGGGTGTTGAGTACTACATATCAGGAAATCATGTCATGTGGTTAACAGAATTTCCTGCACTGCAAGCAGTACATGTTCATGCACCAGACTTTTATATTACATTAGATAACGAACTTAGATTGCGTTCGTGGTTAGTGACTGGCGTTGGTACCGAAGAAGGTATCCAGTTACTGGGGCTAGCATCGCAGTTTACAAACACGGTATACAGTAAATTATCAAACGCTTTGTGGGATCAATCAGCCGTGCCTTGGGATCGTGTTGAGTGGGACGGGTTTATTCCGGGTATCAATCCTAAAGAATATATCTTGCAAGAGCCTGGCGCCAAAAACAGAAATGCACATAGCAGAACAAACTGCTGGTTTCATAAGTCTACTATACAAACCGCAGTTGACTTTTTAGGAATTGAATTTACTGATATTGCGAAACGCGACAGCCAAGGTATGCGCCCAATTGTTGAATTTGAAAATACCCTAGAACTATACAATCACGGAATACGATATCGCGCCTGGCCCACATTCTTGGTCAATGAGCTGGGCGTGAGCGTTTCAGATTTTATTAACTTGCCATTGGTTGATTCAAATACAACAGTGTTAAATGCAAGGTATATGTCATTGCTGTCTAAATTAGACAGACCAGTGGACATTGTTGTGCAAACGCAAATCAATGCCAATTTGAAATTATCACTAGATGCATCTTCTATCCCGCAAACTGAACTTATTAAAATTTTAGATAACCTTGATAGAGATAATGCCGCAGGCAGAATTCCAAAGTATTCAGTTTATAGAATTAATGGTAATAGCATTCAATGGATTAAAAATGCTCCTACTTCAGCTTGGTCCATCACTTACAGAATTTCAGGTGTACTGTTATCGGCACTACGTATATTATGGCTGGCCAAAGATTCAAACATCAATGATATTTTAAACATTAGAACCAATGGACTAAAGACAATTGGTGTGTCTAAAGAAACAGCATACGATGGTGATGCAGTGGTGATCAATGTAACATCATCTGCTGATCCACACTACCTTAAAGAGTACTATTGGAAAAATGGCGCGGCTGTACCTGCAACTTTCCGTACTACTGCTATTCAACAACCTGTATTTGAAATTTACAGTCGTGACGGGGTAAAGCTAAGTTCAAGTGCCAGAACTAAACCGTCAGTGGTCAATAGCACAATTATTAAAATCAAGACAGGCACACATTTTGATGATGAATCAGGATATACTGTTGACTTTTTACCAACACAATTTACACAGTTAAGTGTTGATAACGTGGCAGCAAATAGTGTGTATAATATTTTGTATGAGCACACACTTCAAACTACTGCATTATACATCGACAGCACAGGAACGCAACTGCCTGTACCCGGACCATATTCGTTCCGTAGATATGCAGGCAATGAAACTGTAGCAGAACTAAGCAATGGTTATCGCCGAGCTTGGTTCAAATTAAAAAGCTGGGCAATTCGTTCCCAAGCAATAGACGGCCCTGCAACTATTCAGCTAGATAGTACAATGTGGCCCACATACGATTGGGCAGTTAATATTGTCAACGGCGTTGGTACAGTGTTGCACACCGATGATTTCAAACCAGTTGTTGATAATGTAGCAGTTGGCGCTCGTGGCCGCACCATTACTTTTAAAGTGTATCATAACGGTCAACAAACAGTTGCCACAGTTCGCGGTGCTGGATTTAATGAGTTTGATACAACAGTTGATAACGGTACAGTTACATTTGAAGTACCTGCTACAGCAGTTGATACGCTAAGTGTTTCAGTTGGATTTATTACTTTTACTGTTCGTCTAATAGAACTTGATCAAGATCCACGCTTTGTAAAAGTTAAGCTCGATGGCCTGCCAGTTAACTACACGTTAGACCATACAGCATACACGCTGACAGTTAATGGTAGTGGCACACTTGAGATACAACATCAAGGTGATCAAATTGATAGCGACCATTTAACAGCAATTCCAGGCATTGACTATAACCCAGAGCAATTTGAAAACTTTGGAGAGATTAGTGTGGCACGTATTAGTAAGGGGCTATCTAAGAACATCTCTATCAATACTGCCAGCGGCCGTGAGTGGATTGACTGTCCTAAATTTAAAACTTTAGATGGCATTTACATGGCAGATAACAGTGCTATTCGTGCATCCTGGGCCAACTTTGCACTCAAGCCCGGCCTGCAAGATATTATAGTTGCACGTACAAGCAGTGCTTGGAGATGGTACAGAAAGTTTATTGCCAAATTAGAAGAAAGCAACCGCGTATTCAGTATTGAATCAGCTGGCATTGCAAACACACTCGATCGTATCTTGGGCGAGTTGTTGCTTGGAATAACATACAGTTCAGTTGACGCAATATCCGGTATGGCCTTTGCTCGCGATGGTATGAAATTAAATTCTACAACAGCCAATGGTGAAACTACTTTTGCAATTGGATCAGTTGACTTGTTTACAGCACCCTATGCTGCCGATCATGTATACGTTTACCTAGACGATACTTTACAATTACGAGACCAAGACTATACAATCAGTGGTCAGCAGGTGATTTTTAATGTTGCACCAACAGTTGACAGCAGCATTAAAATTTATTTTGCTGGCGAAACAGAAATTTACTCTGGTATTCCAGCTAGCCCAGCCAAACTTGGTCTTGGCGGGTTGTACGTTCCTCAGTTAGTAACCGAAACATGGGGACAACATTCTAGAACATTTATTCAGCGTCATGACGGCTCCTGCATTAGTGCATATTTAGATCCAGTGACCGGAGCAGCAACGCTAGACAATCCACTTAACGCAATTATACTAGAACTAGAAAAGAGAACATATAATTCTTGCGTTAACAAAGTTGGTACAACAAATAGACAAATTAGTATTAGAAACTATGCAAACCAATATGTAACAGAGTCTCAGGCTCGTTCGCAATTGGAATGGTATTCAATCAATGGGATTGACTATAGAAGCCGTAGTGAGTTTGACGCCAATGATTCCTGGACTTGGAACTATGGTAGTGCAAGTTGGAGAAAGTTATACTTAGATATGTATGGTACCTATCGCTTGCATGATGCTCCTTGGCAAGCTCTTGGTTATGATAACAAGCCTACCTGGTGGGACGAACACTACTCTTGGACTGATGCTGCCAAGCGACCGTTGCTTGAATTGGCTCTGCAATTTGGTATCGTAAATGAGCCCAATGAAGCTGCACTCACTGATCCAAGGTTTGCATATTCACGTACTACATTCCCAGTAGACTCTGCTGGCAATTTATTAAGTCCGTTTGATGCAGGCATCGTATCGCCTACTGTAGACGAAGCACAGCAACCATGGGAAATTGGTGCCTGGGGTCCAGCTGAAACAGCATGGAGACGAAGTGTAAGCGGTACCTGGTCCAATGTGCTACATGCACTTGATCATTACGAGTTAGCAAATGAGTTTTTTGATACTGCAATCAATCCATTTGTAATCACTGTAAACAACAACAGTACAGCTCCTAAGGGCACAGGTAGTATTGCTCCTGATCAGTTCCTGTACAATAGAACATTGATTGGAATTGGTGCTGTAATTTTTGAAGGCTACAGAGAGTTCAATCTGTTGGGAGAAACCCCGTTAAATGACTTATTGTCATTGGGCACAAAGTTGGCGTTTAGTGTAGGTGGCTTCACAGATGGCGAAATTACATTAAAGATGCCGTACACCAAGTTTCAGGATAATGAATATGTTCCAGATTCTGATTTTGGCCTAACATTAAGCAATGGCATTGCTGTGGAACAATTGCGTTACACATCTGTTAGAGTCGAAAAAGATGATGTTGGCTTCCGTGTTTATGGATTTGATCCAAAACTAAGGTTCCTTGAAGTACTAACACCAACTAGCACAGCATTGTCTACAGGCTATCCTACGTCACGCCGTCAGTTAGTAACCAACTACGGAACTTTTGTAGAATATCTAGATTGGAATTTGACACCTGTCGCAGTTCCTTATGGATCTTATGTGGCTAATAAACAAGATCTTATTACGCTACTGATGGGACTAGGCGAGTACCAACAGCAACACGGACTAGTCTTAGACATGCTAAACAGTCGTGGTACAGTTACTGACTGGAAGCAAGCGGCCATTGATGCCATCGCCTGGAGTGAAGAGCAGTGGGGAACCGAACACTTTTGTGTAGTAGGTGTTGCCACCAGCGACGGTTTAAAAATACAACATACCATGGGCACATTAAGTAGACTTGATGCTGACCTAGGTCGCACTGGCAAAATATTGTATGCCAATGGTCGTTCAGCAACAGCAGCCGAGTTACTGATTACTAGAGACTTTGAAACAAGTATTGATAAACTTGCTCCATTGACAAATGAGCAAATAGTGTTTGTGAATTTTGAAGTGCAACATTATGATCATGTATTTTTTATCAATAACAAAACCAAATTTGGTGATTTGATTGCTGACTTGCAAACAGATAATAGATTACAAGCATTGACAATTTCTGGCCGCAGAACATACAGCTGGACAGGTCGCCCATCAGCCCCGGGTGTGATACCACAACAATACAGCACACTGCCTGGATTTGATACATTGGTTACTGACATTTTTGCAAGCCACCTGCCCGAACGTGTGGCATTTGACACTTTAAAAACTGACATTGCCCGCGGAAATGTAGTGCCTTCTAAGAAAAGTGTAATTGCTGACCTTATACAAGATAGCGCAAGTGCATACTTGTATCGCCAAGGCGTGCAACGTGCAGTTGGTACCAACCTGGCCATTGACGCACTTTTTAGAAATAGAAACATTGACATTCCTGGTAACGAACAAGACGTTGGAGTTAACGAACAATGGATGTTCAATACTGGCGAGTTTGGAAACTTATCAAGCAAGAAAATTTGGGAAATTGAACTTCGTAAGAAAGACCTAACAAGCAATAGACAAATTATACGTTTTAGAGATGATGCCCTGGGAGTCACAGACCTGCGAAGCGATAACATAATTGACATTGTTGGTAAAAATGACCCGCGCTGGGTGTCCAGACCTACTGACTATTTGTTTGGAACAATCAATCGCAATGATATCAATCAGCATTATAGCAAGTCACAAAATTGGTTACCAAGTGCCGGTATTGCAGATGTTGCAGTCACTGACATTGAGATTATGCACATCAATGAACTTACTATTGATCAGTTGTCGCAAGTGGAACGTAGTAATGTTTTATTTTCCACACTGTCATTTAGCAAATTTAACGACTATGATCTAGGCGACCATGTATGGAGTCAAGGCCAGTTGTATAAAGCGACACAGCGTGTAATTGGTTCTAACGTTGCGGAATTTGATCCTACAATGTGGACTATCGTTGCAATTGATGGTGCAGTGTTGCCATCAATTTGGATAAGTGATTATACATTCTCACATGGATATGGATGGAATGTACTGCAAGCATTTGCGCCTGCATATATTGAAGAAATTTGTCCAAACGCATTTGAGCCAGGTCTAAATGAAAGTAAAGCATCATTTGCAAGCCCTCACAGATTAGCACAAGGCGACTCATTTATCATTGGTGGCAGTGGCGACGGCAACTACGATGCAGTGCATAAAGTAAAAGCTGTAGTTGATGACTACAATGTGCTAATTGCAGCTCGTAGTACCAGCGATAAAGTTGTTTACAATGCAGTTGGATTTAAACTAAGCTCAGTTAAATTTACAACTGATCAGGAATTCTTAAATTCTCCTTTGGTATTTTCTTCGGGTATGAAGGCCTATGTTGATTTTGGTGATATTGAAGGCAGCTACAAAATTTACACCTTCACTGGCAGCGGCACCCCAAGTTTAAATCAGTACGTACTTGACAATTATAGTAGTACAATGATCAATAGTGCTGCAATTTATCAAGTGCAGTTGTTTGATCACCAAACACAAAATTTGTTGGAAACACTTGAAGTATATGACCCATACAAAGGCCTAACCATTGACGAAGTTGCGCAGTACATTGACTTTAAGCAGTTGCCAGACCCAGCCAACTACAATGTTAACGAATTAGGTCTAGTAGATGAGTACAACTCAACCCCTTGGGCCGCTGATTATGTTGGTAAGTTATGGTGGGATCTTGACAAGGTACGTTACATTGAATATGAGCAGTCAGGGAATTTACAGTACCGTGCTAACCATTGGGGCGAACGCTTTGCCAACAGCGAAGTTGCCATTTACGAGTGGTCAGCCAGTGTAGAATTGCCTACTGTAGATACAGAACCAACTGCATATTTGGATACTAGTGGCAATGCTGCTGGCCAGATTAGATATAGTGAAATTGTCACTACTGATTTTACATCAGGTGCTGTGACCACTACCTATTACTATTGGAAGCGTAGCCCTGCAACTGTACCTGCTGGTGGCAGAACATATTCAGCAGCCGCAATTGAATCTGTTTTGAATAACCCCGATGCAAACGGAGTTGCATGGCTATCACCAATTGATACCAATGCATTCATTGTGTCCAACATTGCTGGCATGTTTGGCAATAGAGATAAACTGATTTTACGAATTGAGCAAAACATTAACCCTGAGCTACTGCACACCAATGCAGTGCTTGTGGCCGAAAATATTGATGTCATCAATGACTTTTTGTATCAACGAGTATCTTCAAGCATAGTTGGGCGTGACAATTATAGAGAAGCATACAAGCTACTACAATATACGCCAGGAACACAATACCGCAAGGGTGACTACATTTACATTAAAAATAACGGATTAAATGTTGCTACCGATGTGTATGGTAATGATGACTATCCAATACTGCAAAATCTTGACGATACACGTTACGATATTAACACTGTTAGACGTGCCAAGCCCGGATTAGATCACAAGATGTATGTTACTATCAATGATTTTGTTGCTACTACATTGGCCAAGGATATTCAAAGCAGAACTATCATCAAGAGTGCAGCTGGTGCATTGATCAAGGATCCGTATGAAAATACTGATGCGTATTATGCAGTGGTCAATACTCGCCGCAAAGTACCTGATGCCAGTCTGCATCCGTTGCGTCGTTACGGCAATGCGTATGCACCCAAGCCGCAATCTTGGTTCAAAGACGTTATTGCTGCCCGCAGAACACTTGTGGTAGCAGCCAATGATTATCTGTTGAATATTGACACAGTGAGCAAGCCAACATGGGATAGATATCTGTTGAAATACCAGCCGTTGAATGGCATATATGAAAAAGATCTAACACAATATTGGTATTATGCTGATTATGTTGTTGCCGGATACACCGTTGGCAATGAACAACTTCAAATTCGTTCAGCTGACTTTAGCACAGTGGACAGTGCAGTAACAAGTTTCAGTGTAGTAGATGAGTATGGTAATATCATTGAAGCATATACTAAATCAGGAAACGACATCACATTGATGTATCGAAAAGATGGTACTATACAGTTTTCAAATGCAATTTGGGACGGCAGTTTAAATGACGCCTGGGACAAATTACCATGGGACAGAACATATTGGGATGAGGACATCAGTGAAGTAATTGAAAGCATCCTACGAGCTTTGCGTAAAAGCATATTTGTTGGAGTGGACATCAATTACTTCAATAAACTATTCTTTGCATTGGTCAAGGAAAGTCTATCACAAATTGGAAATGCAGACTGGGTAGTAAAAACAACATATCTTGATGTATTCCAAACCAGCGAGCGTGAATTAGAAAAAGTTGGCATTTACTACAACAAAAAGGACAAGTTAATCATCAAGTACATAGATGAAGTCAAGCCATTCCACAGCAAAATCATTGAAGCAAATAAGCTAAACAATGCCCAGCAGGATATTGCTGTTGATATTGTGGAAGCTATTACTTTAACGTGGACCATCCGTACAATGCTAACTGACGAAGCAGGAAACCCAATACTTACTGAAGACGGTAGAAAACTAGCACCAATCTCAGAAGTACTTGTGCAAGATCTGGTCGAGCAATAAAGTGGGTTATTTTAAATACACTAAATATCATTATGAACATAACATCTTTACCAGTTAAAATTACAACTCACATTGTGATCTCTGATGCTGATACAGGGGAAATCTTGCGCGAAGGCCAGAATGCTATTCATCAAGAAAACATGAGTCAAATCCTGGCCACTGCACTTGCTCGCGGAACAAACAGCTTCATCAGCGAAATGCATTTTGGTAAAGGCGCCAGCGTCACTGCAATTGACGGCTCAGTTTCTTACAGAACTCCCAATGTATTTGGATCAAATTCGTCCCTGTATAATCCCACTTACTTTACAGTAGTTGATGCACAGGACTTGAACAATCTAGACCCCACTGCCAATAATCTTGCAGTGACACATACCACAGGAACAACTTATAGCAGTACTGTGGTAACAGCAACATTAGATTACACTGATCCTGTCGCAAGCGACAGTGTGTTTAACATTGTTAACAGCACTGAAGACAGCTTAAATGCAACCACTAGTGTAGATGGAGAAATGGTTTTTGATGAGATTGCATTAAAAACAAAAGGAACTGCAGGTTTAAATTCTGGGAATTTGCTAACGCATTTCATTTTTCACCCAGTTGAGAAAAGCTACAATCAGCGTATACAGATCGTGTACACTCTAAAAGTTCAAGCCGGTTAAACCAAATTTAACTAAATATACAAAGGCATTAAGCCAAAAGGACATGAAGAAATGGCATACGAAGTAAACAAAGCAAACGGTGAAGTATTGGTTAACCTGATTGACGGGGAAATTGACAATACATCAACCAGTTTAAATTTATTGGGCAAGAACTATCTTGGCTATGGCGAGCTGATCGCAGAAAACTTTGTTCATCTACTAGAAAACTTTGCAAGTAGCATTGAACCAATTAGTCCAGTAACTGGCCAAACATGGTTTGATACTGGCGAACGTAGATTAAAATTAAATGCTGATAATTCAAATTGGAAAACAATTGCATTCTTGGCAGCACAGAATTCTGTTCCAACAATTGGTACATCAATTCGCGGTGACTTTTGGTACGATACTGCCAATAATGCCATTAAGATTTATACAGCCGACGTAACGTTACCTGGCACAAATGGTAACGGTTGGATGAACGTTGGAGCATTCCAAGGAACTCGTGAAACTGCAACCGGTATGGCATTCTTGGACCTATTAGACATTACTAGCAGTTTACACAAAGTAGTTGCAATGTACGCCATGGGTGTATGTGTTATGATTATTAGTTCTGATGCTGACTTTACAATTGCTACTTCGCATGCTGTGCCTGGTTTTACTGAAATTGGTAAAGGCATCAACATGAACACCACCGGAAATGACTCAACAGCATTTAATCCAAATGCTTTTAAATTGCGCGGTATCTCAATGGAAGCTGAATTTGCTGACGTTGCTGAGATCTATGTTGGCGATGCCACATACGAGCCAGGTACACTGGTGAGTCTGGGTGGAGAAGCAGAAATAACACAAACATCCTCATATGGTGATACAAATATTTTTGGCATTGTTTCAACTCGTCCAGCTTACTTAATGAATGCACGACAAAAGCGTGAAAAGAATGCAATGCCTATTGCTGTTGCTGGTCGTATTCCAGTTAAAGTAAAAGGTATAATCAACCGCGGCGACAGACTAATTGCAAGTGATGTTCCGGGTGTGGCACAGGCTGCTTCAGTAGATGCTCCGGCCTGGAGCATTGTTGGTCGTAGCTTAGGAAACTTTAGCGGAGAAGGCATCGGCAAAGTCGAAGCAACTATCGGGGCTCGTTAATAATGTCAACGACTCCAACATATACCCTTACGGTAGAAGTAGCAGGTAGAGGCACTGGAACAGTAACCAGTACTCCGCCTGGCATCAATGGGCCCGGGTCAGCAACATTTACAGCAGGAACAGTTGTTACTTTAACAGCAGTCCACGACACTGGTTGCAGATTTAATACCTGGTATGGCGATGACAATCGCCAGCCTGGCCCAACAGAAACTAGAATACGCATGACTTCTGATAGGAGTATAACAGCAATATTCAATAGGTCCGTAGCTACTCCGGAAAAAGGCACACTATTGAGAATGGCCTGTGTTGGCGTTGACAAAGTTGGACATTATGCCAACGGCGAAGGCGAAGAATATACTGAAGTCATAACATATAATAGTATAGAGTGTGGCTATGTTGCTCCTGTACCAATTGACAGGGCAGACCCAACTGAACTGCAATCTGATAATTGGTTTAACCAATTGACTACGAATGTGAATGAATTATTTGGCGATATACACGAAGGCAAAGGCCCAAGCGAAGAAGCCGAAGTGCAGGATGAAATTCGTTGGGGCTGGGGCGGAGAAAATGTTGATTTGGTCAATCGTGGCCAGAAGATCACAGCCGTAAAGACTAATGAGCTTGTTAACCGTATTAACATCAGCACCCTGCGCACAAACAGTAGTGATCAGGAATTGGTCATTGTTGAACCTGGTGATAAAATTGATGTTGCTTTTTATAACACTGTAACAAACTTATTAGAAGGCGCAAAAAATTCTCGTAACGAAGTTGATCCTGCGTTAACATCTCTGTCAACTTTAATCACAGTTGTAAGTTCAGTGCCAGTTTGGGATAATCAATTAGAAAATGCAATACTTTTAAATTTTAACGGATATGAAAGTGCTCGACACTTTTTCAATGCAGGCGGTGATATACGTTTGTCTTTTTCAATAGCAGATGGCAGCGGAGCTGGTTACAGTACCTGGGGAGGAATCTTTTTGGACCAGGGTACTTTAAAATTCAATGTCAAGTCAATGAATAGTTTAAATCTTCGAGGCATTAGTCAAGAACGTGGCTTCGCAGAGTTAACATTAAACGAAGAATTATTGTATACTAGCCCAACTGGCGGCGGCGCCGGTTACGGTGGTTACGGTGGCTATGGTGGCTATGGTGGCTATGGCGGTTATGGCGGTTATGGCGGTTATGGCGGTTATGGCGGTTATGGCGGTTATGGCGGTTATGGAGGCTATGCTTCTAGTCGCTTAAAAGTTTACGGTAATATCAGTGGCGATCAACTTCGTTTACGTATGTTGCTGGACCATGCAGGCTTAGGAACCAGAGTCAACGGAACAATTACCATGACAGTTTCAATATCTCATCCATCCACAGTAACTGAACACGATGTAGAATTAGTGATTCCAACCCCATTGGTAACTGTTTTGACGCCCTGGCAAGAAGTTTAATTGGTTAAACCAGAATCTGTACGTTGGTAAATAACAACGTACATAATAATTCTGGAACCAAATGGATACACGCCTAAATGATGCCTTGGCATTTGCCAACTATAGACTGACGCTACAAGTCCAGCGACTGAACATTGACGCACGAGTGAATGCAGCGTTAATTGTATCCTATCAGAATGCAATTTTTAAATCAAACCAAACTTTAATAGCATTTGTCGCATTGCGAGCCAGCAGATCCGACAGACTCTTGGTTGAGGACAATAGCGGAAACGTTATCCAAATTGAAAATCCAAATGAATTCTTAGATGCGCTATTACTTGCATATGATTCTGCCCTGGAGTTAAAGCAACAAGAATTACAAAAATTAAAGTCTGCACGTAGTACTTCAAAAGTTGTTGGGCTGTAATATGAGCACTAAAGGCTTTATGATGTTCGCTTACAATAACGAACAGTTGGACTACACTCAGCTGGCACTTGTGGCCGCGTATGCTTGTAAAAAATATATGCCAGATATTCCTGTGGTACTGGTAACCAATCAACAAAGTCTGGAGCATTGTAAAGAAACACATGGTACAGAAATTATGGCCGCCGCCTGGGATGATATTATTGTAACAGACCCGGGCTATGAAAAGAACATGCGACTTCATCATGATGGTGCATACCATAGCTTCAACGCACAATTTACCAACACTAACAAACACGACATTTATAATCTAAGTCCATTTGATGAAACTATTCTAATAGATACTGACTACCTGTGCGGCAACAACAATTTAGAAAAGCTATTTGGCAGTCAATACGATGTTGCAATGTACAGAGATGCTCGTAATTTACAAATGCAAGAACCATACACAACAGAACGTTGGCTACACTATGCTGGTGTTCGCATGTGGTGGAGTACTGTGGTGTACTGGCGCAAAAGTGAAGAAGCCACACACTTCTTTAATATTTGGACCGCGGTTAAAAAGAACTGGGAGTACTATCGCTTCTTATATAAATTTCCGGGAACATTGTATCGTACAGACTACTCAGCTAGCATAGCCGCGCACATGTGCAATGGTTGGCAAGATGGCGGCTTCATTGGAGAGATTCCCAATTATATGCGTTATCAAGATCAACGAGATGACATTGTAGAAGTCAAGGGACCTAACCATTGGGTTATGTTAAGCAACTTGCCCGAAGAGTGGAAAAACATGGTAGTTGAAATCAAAGGTGAAGATGTTCACTTGATGAATAAGAAAAGTATACTTCGTAACTACGAACGAATTATGAGTGAATTGGCATGACAATACATATCATTGCGCCCCCAGGTTTTGATGAGCATGTTAAAATTACATCATTAGATGCAAAGTTGGTTAATGCTTCTGTTGAACTAAATGTTATCAATGTTGAAGCAGAACCATACAGTCAAATTAAACTCTTAGCTGGACTTGATCTTGCGCCAGGTGACATTATTTGCATGGCAGGAACTTGTACTCGACAATCGACGACTGCAATTGCAGAACTTGCTGTTGCTAAACAAATAAATCTCATGCCCGGGGCAGGCATAGATCACCGCGGCGTGCCAATTGAACCACATAAAATAAATGCCAGGGCTGCTATTGAAAAGAATAATAATATTGCATGGCCGTACTTAATGGTCATTGGTGATCCTGCCTTGGCTAAAAAGAGCTTTGAAATACTGCCCGAGTTAGACAGCACTGTATATTGGCCTAACTATACTCCTGAGCCCGAGCAGGTGAGAATTGAACACTTGTTGGCCGCAGTGGCAGCGACTGGATTGTGGGAAACTCCTGACTGGTTTAAAATTGTTGACCTAAGTGTTAGAGATTTAGAACTTGCTCCTGTGATGTATGCCAGCCATATGTGGCATGATTGGATTGCATTTTATCCAGCCAACGGAAATTTCAAATTGGAAAATCATAGTCAATTGCATCCAGTCTGGTTGGCTGGCAGTACAAAGCCTTTGGAATACTGGAAAACATGAGCGAGCTAAAATTTGAACTTCGCCGCCGCGACAAGAAGAGGCACGAGTTCTGGTGTGTGTATTATGACGAGTATTCGGGCAAGATTAAATCAATCGAACCCGGCAGTGTTCAAGTGGCTGGCACCCTTTTAGTTGACTATGCTCGTGTAAAGAAAATATTAGCAGGGGAAATCAATCAAAATGATTACAGAGTTGCACTCAATGAGAATCTGGGCGCACTTGACTTGGTTGATATCAAACGTCCAAGTGAATACAGAAAAAAACAAGTACATCATGGATGGTTATCGTCAGCGGAAACAGATGGCTATTCCCCTTCTCCGCTACGTGCAACTCTTTACTTAGATACTGGTCACATTAGATTTGAAGCAAGTCGTATATGGACTACTAAAACTAAACAAAGCATGGACAGAAATGTGCTTGGGGATAACATTCCATTTTTTATCAGCGACGTTGAAGATCCACACAACTTGTTTGGCAATGACGAAATTAATTTAGCTGAAATAATTGAGCGAGGATTTTGGGAAAAGAGGTTGTGGGCATTCATGGACCATGATGTTATACAAAAAATATTGTATCATGGACAAGAGATACGCATTAATATGCCACCAGTGGCACCGGGCCTAACCTTGTCCCGGACTGCCCAACATTCTCAATTTTCTGAAATCATTGATGAATGCACTGTGCTTAGTAGATCGGGGCCCGGTCTACATCTTAGTGTATTTTCTAAGAATGGCTCACTGTGGGTACAGAGCCACTATTCAAAAGGCTGTGCAATTGATCAGTTAATCGGAAACTTATCAGTTGCATTACTATCACAGCCAGACCCGGACTACTTTGTAACCTGGGCTGAATTACCGGCACTGATGCTTAGACAACACCATCCGTTTGAATTGATTTCAAATTGGCCTGACCATGTGGTCCCAAGTTTGTTATATAAAGCAAACAACTTAGATATTGGAGTAATTTCTTGAAAACCCCTATTACAGAATTTGATGTAGTATTCATCAGCTATGATGAGCCAAATGCTGATGAGAATTATGCAGATCTATTGGAAAAGTGCCCTTGGGCCAAGCGCAGTCATGGTGTTTATGGTAGTGATGCTTGCCATAAAGCCGCAGCCAAACTAGCCGAAACAGAACGATTCATTACCATTGATGCTGATAATAAAGTACGAGCAGACTTCTTTGAAATGGAACTGGATCTAACTAAATTTGATCGTAGTGACGTACTGAGTTGGAGCGGTAAAAACGTAATCAATGGACTGGTATACGGCAATGGCGGCGTAAAACTTTGGCCAGTCAAAGTGGTTGAGCAAATGCGTACACATGAAGCAGTTGATAGTGGCGCAGGTGCTGTGGACTTTTGCTGGGACATTCACTATCATCAGTTAAACAACATTTATAGCGATGTGTACAACAACGCAACACCGTATCAGGCATATCGTGCAGGCTTCCGCGAAGGTGTCAAATTGGCACTACACGATGGTAAGCCAATGGACTGGAGACAAATTGCGGCACGTAATCACTTTAAAAATCATCGTAGACTACTAGTTTGGATGAGTGTTGGTCAAGATGTGCAGAACGGCTTGTGGGCCATGTACGGCGCACGCCTGGGCTGTTATCTAACTAATTTGCGTAAAGACTGGGACTACAAGTTAGTAGCAGACTTTGAATGGCACAATCAATACTGGTCAGAAACAGTTGCTCCTATGTTTGCCGGTGACGAAGAACGGTGTCCTACCTCAAAATACTCATGGAGTCGAACAAAGCTCATGGCCGAAACTGTAAAGTTAGGCAAATTACTACGACAGGATCTACATCTAGACATTGCTGAATTAGATGAAGTTGGCAGCAAGTTCTTTAAAGCAAGTTTCTTTAACCCACATCGTTTGGCACCACACATCAAAGAAAGCGATGTGGAACAGTTTATTGCTGAATAATGTTAGACGTATTTTTTATTTCAATGGGCGAAAAAGGAAGCGAAGCCAATTGGCAACGCTTGCTTTCTTTTGCACCACATGCAAAACGTGTTGACAATGTTAAAGGCATTTACAACGTGCATAAGGCATGTGCGCAGTTAAGCACAACAAAAAACTTTTATGTAGTAGATGCAGATGCATGGGTGCTTGATGGGTTCAAGTTCCATTGGGAGCCTGACGCTAAAACATTGCATTGGAATATTCCCGAAACAGAATGTGTACTAGTTTGGCCAAGTTGTAATCCTGTAAACGGCTTAGAATACGGATATGGTGGCATTAAGATGTTCCCTCGCGGACCGTTTCTAGAAAACAAACCCTGGGACATTGACTTATCAACTACTATTGGCCGTGCCACAATCAGTAAAGAAAAAGTTAGCTGCGAAACAAGATTCAATGCAACACCTGAAAGTGCATGGATTGGTGCGTTTCGCGAATGTGCCAAACTGGCATCGCTATCAATGATTAAAAGTAGGATTCGACGTGCCACTGCACTTAAAAATACAGAGCTGGATAAATTAGCAGCTCATATCAACTCTCATGCTGACTGGGACAACGAAAGCCGCGCAACGTATCGTAAAGTTAAAACTATGTTAGCGTCAGACACCTATGATAAACAAATTGATGTTTATTCATATTGGGAAGAGATTGAAGAATGTAGTCGCAAACGACTGCATTGGGCTGTAGTTGGAAGCCAAGCGCATAATGGACAGTATAGCATATTGGGAGCGCAAGCAGGATCAAATTTTGGTTTACAATACAGCGATGATTTATCAATGTTGGATAAAATCAATGATTGGGATTGGCTAAAAGAGGAATTTAAAAATGTCAATGTTTAACGTAAAACCAAAAAAACAAAATACTAGAAATACCATTGCAGATATTCCTGTGGTATTTCTAAGTTTTGATGAGCCCAACGCAGATCTACATTGGAACTTGTTACAGGAAGTGACCCCGCATAAACGTATTGCTCGTGTGCATGGAGTGGTGGGATTTGATGCAGCGCACAAGGCAGCAGCCGCACAATTCCCTCTCAGCGACTATGTTATCACAGTAGACGCTGACAATCAAGTTGATCCTAAGTTTTTTACCAAACGTTTGCCTGAAAACATGAATGGACAAGTTAGCTATACTTGGGGCGGACGCCAAGTTACAAATGGCTTGATGTATGGCAACGGTGGATTAAAAATGTGGAGCACAGAACATCTTGCTAATATGAAAAGTCACGAGCTTGCAGATGAACAACGTGATGCTGTAGACTTTTGCTGGGATTTTAATCGCTATAAAGAGTTGCCTGGCTGCTTTTCCAATGTGTATACCAATGGTAGTGCTTACCAAGCATTTCGTGTTGGCTTCCGCGAAGGCGTAAAGCTATCAATGGAACAAGGCCGTGTGCTAGCATTTGATGAATGGTCAACTACAATGCACGCCGCAAACTATCAACGATTAATAACTTGGATGACAGTGGGTGCAGACGTCAAGCATGGCATGTGGAGTGTATATGGAGCTCGTCTTGCAGTTAAGTTGTTGCAGTATGACAACTTTGACTTTGTAAATATCAGGGACTATGCCTGGTTCAATGACTTTTTTAATTCGCATGCAGCAGCCGATCCAGCTAAAGCCAGCAAGTCATTGGGCAAGAACATCAGCGAAGGCATTGGTTACATCTTGCCTGATTTTGACGATGAGCAAAGTGCATTTATTAAACAGATTCAATTGCACCCAGCAAGGCCATTGACATATGAAGATGTAGAATGGCAAACTAATTTAAGCATGTATGGATGGTTCCGTGGATAAAAATAACGAATTAAGATCAGCATTACTATACTTTGTTGACGAAGCAATTGGCTATAGACACAGCTTGCATTTCCTTCGCTGTTGGTTAGAAACAGGAGAACAATCTAAATTAGAAGGATTGATACTGGAAGTTGGACGAGAAAACTTTGTTGACTTGCAACCACTGCTTGACTCAGTTAATAATTCAGCTGACACAAGTGGAACAACAGCTCTGCAGAATTTTATATACACTCGTGGTATTCATCGGCCAGAGGCACCAGAAGTAAAAATTTCACCCATGCCTAACCTCGATGATAGTATCCCAGAATATGTTGAAGGCAATGCTTGGGTCATGCACTCTTGGGTAGAAGCAAATACACACAAGAATTTGTCCCCATATTTTGCAATAGCAAAAGCATATGGAGTTTTCCAGGAAGCTAGAGAAGACTTTATTAAGATTTTTGATCTATTAGAACTGATGTTTGGCAAAGACACTACATTGTTTTCTGCGGTAAAGGACAATGATATTGAATTATTGGGCCAGCTGTTATCTAATAATTATTATCCAAGTTGTAGTAAGCATATCAATGCACTTGCACTTTCATTGACAACACATCCAGATTTGAATTGGAAAGACGCACTAAGTAGAAATCAAATTAAAAGCAAGCTGTGGCTCATTGATAAAATGAATGAGCTTGATGTGTTGCCCAAGCACAAAAGCAACATGTTCAATGAGCATACTAATGTGTTGGTGGTTGGCGGATGGGTTGGCATGCTGCCATTCTTAGCAGACATGAAAGGCAAGTTTCTTGATACAGTAACAAATATTGATATTGATGAAACAGTACATGCTGCATCGGCCAGTTTAAACTCGATTACAGATTCAACGTTTAGGACCAGTGGCAAAGATGTTCGTAAACTAAACATTGAAAAGTACAACAAGCCTATTGTGATTGACACTATTGTTGAACACTTTGAAGATCACGGAGAATGGGTCAAAACATTGCCCTCCACAGCCACTGTGATATTACAAGGTAACGACATGTTTGATGTACCTGATCATGTCAACTGTCATACAACATTAGAGGAATTTATTGAGTCATGTGGGTTAAATAACATTATCTGGGCCGGAGAACTGAATCTCTATAAGTGCACCAGATATATGGCCATTGGCACCACATGAATGACAACCGTTTTAGACGACACACCAATTTTAAAGTAGATCTTGTTAGATTAAAAGCAGAAGCTTATACGCTGATGTATGACTATCCAAACGGAGTTTATCACACTCAGCGCTCACTACAAACAGATGGATCTGATGACTGGGATATCAGCACTGGATCAAAACCAGACATTGATGAGTCAATTTGGGACAAATTACATCCTAAATTAGTTGGCACCTGGTGGGAGGAGTTTTTTGCCGCATTGCCTTTTAAAGTGTACAGGGCCCGCCTGCTAACTATACAGCCACGTACTTGCTATAGTATACATGTTGATAGAACGCCAAGAATACATATTGCAATTGATACACATCCGCAAGCAAGATTTATTTTTACTAACCCTCCGGCCCTTCGCCATATTCCGTCTGACGGCCATATATGGTGGATTGATACCACAAAAGAACACTCGGCAATGAACGGCAGCTTAAAGCCAAGAATTCATTTTGTTGCTTGCCTGGATAACACAGACCCTAATTAGATCATACATACAGGTATGACATTAGAAGTTATTCATATCTGCGCAGAACACTTTAGTAGTGTAGAGTCCCTATACAACGATTTCTTATTGGAAATAGCCAATGACCCGTTGCCGGCCTTGGTTAATATGGGATATGATCTTCCAGCAGGACTAGGATATCTTGCTAACAATAAATTAAGATGGACCGAACAAACTGGCCAAATTGATTTGCTTTTAGACAATGGTAGGATTGTAGGAGTTAGCGCAGTTGAAACAAGTTCGCTTTCAACTGCATTTGGTAGCGGTGGCAATCGTTGTTGGGTACTGCCAAAGTATCGCATCAACAATGAAATTACAAAGTACTTGCTGGCATCAAATTTACAATGGTGCAAGGACCGCAATCATGCAGGGATGATCCTGACATTTAACGATTACAACAAATGGATCTTTACCACAATTAAACGACGGGTACACGGACAAGCTGGAGCACTTGGCCCAGTCTGGAGTGCATGGTGGAATGACTGTGTTCCGTTTGAGCAACAATTAAATGTGTTTAATACACCACAGTGGGCAGTGGTAAAACCCCTGGCCGATATTGACGCAGTACTTGACGGCATGAATAATATTGAAAAAGAATTTAGACTAGCATGATCATAAACACAGAACGTTCGCATTTGAAATACTGGTATGGCGAAGACCGCACACAAATCTGGCGTAAAGACAATTTAGAAACAACATCAATGAGTGTTGGTGGTTGTATTCGAAAGCCAATGAGTTTAAAAGCTGAACTAATTAGGAATGCTAGAATGATAAGCAAAGCCTATCCTGATTTAACATTGTTCATGAGTGGCGGCTTGGACAGTGAAATGGCGTTACAAAGTTTTCTAACGGCAGGCATCGTCCCGCGGATTGTTACTGTTAGATTTCCCAATGGCAAAAACATGCACGATATTGGTCCAGCAATGCGAATGTTTGAACATATGGGATTGAAATATGAAATACTTGATATTGATCCAGACGAGTTTGTAATGAGCGGGGAAGCCTTTGAAATTGGCGCTCGCTTCCAAAGCTATAGTTTTTATCAACAACTTCTTATGAAGTTGACGCTTGAGTATAATGCGCCAATGATCACCATTGATGAAATTGAATTAGAAAAGTTGCCAAGTATAAACTGGGAAACTGGTGAGCACTATGATAGATGGTGCTTCTTGAAAAAAGAAGATCAAGACGGCGTGTGGCGCAGATTTGCTGATGCTACAGGCATTCCAGCAATGAATAATTTCTACAGCTACAGTCCCGAATCCATCTTGGCATTTTTACAACTGCCCACAGTGGATGATTTGATCAATGATCGTATCCTGGGAAAGTTAGGATGGACCAGTAGCAAGATGAAAATTTATTCGCACCTGGGTTACAATTTTAGAAAACGTCCAAAATGGCACGGGGTTGAGAATTACATGCACTTATGGGACTACGTAAGATACAATGTATATGAAAAGTCAAACTTAAACTTTGATGAGCGTAGCTATGTAATGCCTGTCAATCAACTGAAACAAAATTTAATTAACGGAGTAGAAACAGTATGCAATATAGCCTAATGCCAATGACACTTGAACATTTGCCTGGACTGGTAGAGTTTGCAGAGCATATCTATGCAAATACAGATCCCGACAAGTACCCAGATTTTAAAATATCAAATGATATTGATGATGAAGAAAAGAGAAGAAAGTTCTTTTCAGCATTTATGCTACCCAGCACATTCAACAACTACAACATCAGACAATGCTATGCACTGGTTGATGAGAATGGCGTTTACCAAGCTGCCATCGGGGTCAAGCGATGGGGTCATATGCCCAGTTGGAGTCTGAGCTGGTTACTGAGTCCCAGTCTGGGCATAAAGTTTATTCCAATATTTAGATCTATTATATCAAAACTCTGCAAGGAACACGAAGCTGCTGGCATGAACGAGTTTTATGTAAGCTATCCTACACATCGCGAAGCCGCATACAGTAAGATCATGTTGCCTGTACGGGAAAACTATTACAGCTTTGTTGAATGCACCATTGCAGCCAATACTAGAAGTCACTATAGCTTTATACATGAATTAATGGGACATGCGCTACACCCGCACGATATGAACCTACGAAGATATATACTACGTAGAGAAAACACACTACCGCCGAGCCAAGGAGGTACGGCAATCCCATTTAATAAAGACAATACATGAAAAATTGGTTAAACAAACAACTAGAGTTGTATCGTAAGACGCATCAGATTCCTTACATTTTAGCAATTTGGTTACCTTATCATGTGGCAGCAATTGCCACCATTGCATATACTGTTGCAACAGGGTGGTCATGGATATACTTGCTACTTGCAGTATGCGGTTGGGCATTATTAGATGGTGTTGGCAATAATTTAACATTGCATCGCTGGTTGAGTCACAAAGCATGGACGCCACATAAGTGGGCAGAACCATTCCTATTATGGGCCAGCGCCATGGTAGGTGAAGGTAGTCCCCTATGGTGGGCCGCATTGCATCGTGGACATCATCATAAAGTAAGCGACATTCCTGGTAAAGATATTCATACTCCAGTTGGCAATGGTTGGTTTCATAGTTACATGGGATGGCAGTTTGGTATTGATCAGAACTCAGTAAGTTTCCGTTATGCTGTCGATTTGCTTCGTGATAGACGTGTGACATTTATTCATGAAAATTATAACAAGATTATCTATGCAACATTGTTAATCAGTGCATTTATTTTTGGATGGCAAGCGACAGTTTGGTTCTTTGTTGTTGGCTCTTTAATGAGTTTACATGCTGATGGACTTGTTAACACGTTTGGGCACGTACCATCAGCTGGATATCAGAACTTTGATAATAAAGATGTGAGCACTAACGTGTGGGCCTTGGGCTACTTCCATTGGGGTTCGGGTTGGCACAACAATCACCACAAGGAAGCAAGTAGCTTTGACTTTGGTACTAGTGTAAGTGGACGTTGGCATGAGTTCGATCCATGTTTGATTTTAATGATTCCGTTTGCTCCGCTTTCGGAAACAAAACGCTTGTGGGCGAGAAGAAAAGATGCTATACTTAACTTCAACTCACAGGAA
>Ga0075465_10000024_pt1 | contig 31694 bp, 31 predicted proteins | sample DEB19_08_DNA_6_FD_71484 | JGI IMG/M metagenome (GOLD analysis project Ga0075465, IMG submission 71484) | Aqueous microbial communities from the Delaware River and Bay under freshwater to marine salinity gradient to study organic matter... | ecosystem: Environmental > Aquatic > Marine > Coastal ...
AGTCAGAAGTGACCTTCAACAATGGGTGGTCTATGTGCATACAAAAATCTGTTTCGCCGCCATTCCCAGAAACGGATGGAGATATGGTCTGAGAACCATTCCATATAAACGCTTGTGGGGAACTTGATGAGAATATTGGTGTAAAAGAGCCGAGCGGGTTTGCTTGGTATAACTCGTTGTTGAGAGTTATGTCTCTATACCTTGAATAAATCGTTTGTCCTTTCACTTGAGACGACTGGAATGCTTCTAATTCAATAAGTGGATTCGAAACAGATTTTGATGCCAAGAAATCAGCGTCCTCTATCAACCCAAGTCTCGACATTGGTGCACCATAAAACTGTCTGAAGTTTTCATATTCGTTGCTGTTGAAGACGTAACCGCCATACCCAGACACCAACCTGTCTGTTGATATACCAGTCAAATATGGCATCACTTCTATGTCACCATCTCCAATGTTTGCGACCTCCACGTAGAAAATCCTGTTGACAATAGAACCTTTCTTAACAGCCTCGTTTTCAACCAGTGTTTTATAGTACGTGTCCAAGTGTTTGAACGTTGTGTTGTTTCCGATTTCACCAAGAACAGACTCATCTTGAGCAAGAAGTCTAACCCTCAAAGAACCAGACAAAGAACCGACAACGTTTTTAACAGCCAATACATCAGATTCCAACGAGTTTAAGACTGTTTGTGCATCTATTGGACTGCCTTCGGGCGTCACCTTGTCAGTACCAAGAGTCCTCATGAAATGTGAGAAGTACTTGTTGCCAACGGTTGCCGAATCTGCATTATGGTTTACTAACCCCAATTCGGTCAATTTCTCATACACTTTGGTATACAAAGCCGAAAGCTGAGCCATGTTCAATATGGTCTCTGCGTCATCGTCTATCTCTTGTGGGAATGGTATTTTTATCGTCTCAGACCAATCGCTAAAGTTGGTTTGAAAAGGATACCCCACTTCTGATATAGCCCTAGTCCTGATTTCAAGAACTTCATTCTTTGATATCGGTATGGTTATTTGTGTCGTGCTTTGTTTGTCCACATCGGCCAACGAGTCATCCATCCAAACACCGTCTAAGGTTTTTTCCTTGATCTTTGGTGATGACATCTTCAACCATTTTGGAATCACGGCTTTTTTGCTTACCTTCCCTTCTTTTAGATCGAACGATTTGTTCTCATCTACGGTTTCATCCACACTAAGGTATCTGTACTCGGTGTCATAGCCAATGATCGTTTGAACGACCCCATCTTTTGTCGGATATGGTGGTTCTACGATGAAACCGTGCAATTCATATTTTGGCTTGAAATTTCCAACCAAAGATGAAATTGCTGTCAATTCGTTACCTAGGGACTCTATTTCCTTTGACTTGTTTGTTATGTCGTTTGTCAGCTGAGAAATTTTGTTCTCAACCGCTTTTTTGCCAGAGAAATCATCAGACTTTTTAACAGACTTTTCAGACTGAGCCTTTTGTAGTGAGTCCTGTAACAATTTCAGTTCACTTTCAGACTTTGTTTTCTGGCTGAACTTGGATTTTATGTCTACAACCGAGTTTGCGTTCGATTTGTGTTTGTTCACATTAACTACCGAGAAGTTTTCAGACAGCAATATCGGCTGCGCTGGTTTGATAAACTCGGTCGCTGGTTTGATATTTTCATTCGCCACGGCTTTTACCGCGTTGAACAGGTTCGTCACAAGTTTGTTGTCTATCAACTCATTCGAAGCGTAGGCAAAACCAACACCCCAATCGTTTGCCTCTATTAGTTTTGAGGAATCGATCGGTTTGATAAAAACTACAACAAGTTCATCTGGGGACAAAGGAACGTCAACCGATGGCTCTTCTTGATCTCCAAAGAATTTTAGGTTGTCAACACCAAGGGTTACTGGTTCGTAACCTTTCATTAAAGTCAACCCAACGTGCCCAGTGGACTTGCTGACAAAATTTACGTTGTATACACTGTTAGAACCGACGTTTATGGCGTCCCCCACTTTCAGATAAACATCAGAGTTGTCCTCAACGTTCTTATAGAAAAGTTTATCCAACAAGAACACAACGGAGTTGTCTGAGGCATCAGTCCCGTTTATCACCTCTGCTTTCTTTCTTATATCTAGAACAGAGAATTTTCCTATTTTCCTGAAAACACCAGCACTTATGTCAACGTTCATCTTGGCTTCAACATACTCGAAAGAGTTTGTAGCCAATAGATTCAACAAATCAACATAGGCAAATGTCTTCCCTTTTATAAGAGAGTCAAATATTTGGACTTGATCAGAATCTTTGGTTTTGATCACAACCTTGTTTACCACAGCCTTGTTATATGCTGGGTACAACAACCTAGGAATGCTCACTTTGGCGAATGTGTACGGGTCTAACAACAAGTGCTTCAATGAACTTTCTCGTTGATAAGAACCAGTCATCACTGGGACTGTAAAGGGCTTGGGTTCTACAAATTGATCAGAAGCTATGATGCTTCTTACAGTTCCGTCTGGGAAAACCAAGGTCGCATTTGACAAATTGTCTATGTTTGCCATCTGTGTGACATTCGACTCAAGGTTTTTCACCCTTTGCATCAAGTTGGATATCGATTTGACATTAAACGATTCTGTCGTTCCATCTTCTTTCTCGAAAGATATAGTTACTGAGTCATTATCGGTTATTGCCGAATCGAGCATTCCCCTTAATAAGTTTAAGGCATTTGTGTCTCTTATGACGAGTGAGGACAGATAAGCGTCGAGTGTGTAAACAGATTCCAAAATAAATATGTTTTTAAATATTTATTAAGTTTAAAACCATGGCAAGTATTCAGTCAATTGATGCTACGAAACCAATATCCCTAGCACCAGCTATCATAAACCAGAATTTTCAGAATATAAACACTGAACTTGGTGGTATTGCTGGAATTTTGAAAGTGGCTACGAAGTCACTAGAATTAAACGGGAAAATCACAGCACCAGCCAACAGTGTTGAGGCATTCAGTGTTATCGCTACTGGTAATAGTGGTGTCTTGTTCAAGGCTCTTGTTGATGGTATTACTGATGTTTTTTCGGTGGATGTCAATGGACATATCATCGGTAAAAAGGTGACTTTAGACCCAGCACAAAGTTCGGCTTTTGGTGAAGGTACTTTCTTCGGAACTGTTTTGATGAAAGAAAAAGTGTCGTTTGAGAAAGACTTGGCCTTGATAGGAACTGGTGTCTTGATTGACAAATATTCTTTCGTGACGGTATTGCCGTCCAACATAGGGTCTTCCGCAACAGCACCGTTAAACGTTTCCGACAAAAGAGAGGTTTTCTTGGATGCTTCCAATGGTGGCGCACAGTTTGTTGCCCCAGCCGCTGACGCTTTGTTGAAGTTGGATGTGGCTAGCTTAAAATTAGGCCAAAAAATTTGGTTGCGCTTGAGTAGGAAAAACTCAACAAACGAATTGAAGTTATGGAATGGCGATTCTTCTGCGTCCCTTTTCGCTAAATTTGATATGACCAATGGTGTCACTGACATCGCTTACACGGTCTATCCAACTTTCGATTCGACTGCGGGAGCATCACATTTGTTGGTACAGTACGTCCAAGTTTCAGCTGGAATAAACAGGTTGTTGATCTTGGAATCGTCTGGTGTTACCAACATCTAAAAAATAATCACAGGAAAAAACAGAACCATGATTGAAGATTTAGAAAAGTCTCTAGAGAGCGAAATGAAAAATACGCCTCTAGACAAAGCAACTCCACCAAAAAGGGGTTCAAATAAAGATGAGATTAGAGAGGTAAGTGGATTTAAACCACTTACCGCAAAATCCGTCCCGTCTGAACTTATGTTCAACGACCCAGCAACGACCATCAAGATCAGGTCTGCTAGTTTGGCCGAGGTAAAGTACTACTCGTCTATGGACGAAGAAGACCCAAACTCAATCGATGATGGTATCATGCACATCTTGAAAAGTTGCGTTAAAGTTGGCGGTGGAAACTACAAAGACCTTACCTTGACAGACAAACTACATGTTTTCTTTGCTGTAAGAGATTACACAATGATGAACAATAGTAGTAAAAACGAGGTTATCATGGACTTTGTCAGCCAAAAAGATGGCGAAAGGATTAGTAAAAAAGTTGAGTCTTCTTTGTTCGAGCATTACGACATCGATAAAAAACTCATGAAGTACTATGATGAAGCTGAGAGATGTTTCATAATCCCAATGTCTGACGATTCTTCTATAGAACCCATCAAGATTTTTGTTCCTAAAATCGGTGTTGTTGATGGCTTGAAAAAGTACATCCAAAAAAGACAATCCGAAAGACAAATGGACACCAGCGCATATGTGGATAAAAAGTTCGCAATATACGCGCAATATCTTGTACCAGACTGGAGGTTGATGGACGATGATCACAAGTACCTCGATACTTTGAAAAAAGCATATGACGACTGGGATGCTGAGCGTCTACAAGTTTTTGATTATGCTGTCGGTCTTTTGAAGACTGGTATTAAACCTAGTGTATCAATTGCATTTGAAAACGGGGAGGTGGAGAGATTCCCCATGTCATTTCGAGAGTATAAATCCTTATTTTTTGTTTCAGATAAACTTAGACTATTATTTCCAGTCGATTAACAGACTTTCTTTGGACAAGGGCATCCCACCCTTGTCCTTTGAGGAAATGCCATTCTATTGGTTCGAAGGATACCTAGGAGATTGGTTAGAGGAATTAAAGCAAAGGAAAAAAGAACAAGAAGAGTACGACTCCAAGAAGGGGGACAGCAACTTCATGTCAAAAGTAAGAAACTGGGGTTCTTTCGGCAAATACGGCAAAAGCCCCTCTCTAAAAGGTATGAAATGATTATAGGTATAGATTATTCAATGAACTCTGTTGGAATAACAATTCTCGACGACGATAGAACAAGGTTTTTCTCTGTTATAGCGTCAACAGAACTGTCTTCAATGGCAGTGTTTGTTGAAAGCAAGGTTTCCCAAATAAAACAGGACGCTCTAGCAAGTTTAGATGGGTATACCATCATAGAAAAGAAAACGAACGTCTTCAACAAGAAAGCCAAAAACAGAATTTGCGAACTCACAAGATGGAGAAGACAAACCATGGTTGACAGCCAAAAGGTTTCTGATGCGGTGTTTGACTTAATATCACCATTTGTCAACGATAACACAACCATCTGTATAGAAAACTACAAGATCGGCTCTAATGGTGACCAAACTGTTCAGATAATAGAGTTTACAAAAGAATTTCTTTCGCATTTGGTTTCCACTGGGTTTCCGCCCGAAAACCTATATTGGGTTTCCGCACCAGAGGTTAAGATGTTTGCTGGTAGTGGCAACTTCACGAAAAAGAAAATGGCCGAGGCGTTTCTTGATAAAAAGCCAGATCACAAAATGACCGATTTCATGATAAAAAACACAAAATCGGTGATAATTTCTGACAAAAACGTGTTAAAACCGTGTGAAGATGTTGTCGATTCCTACTTTATAGCAAAAATACACGAGCAAAGAATCAAAGAAGGTTTATATGATCAAAGCACTCCTCAATAGTACCTTTGTTTACCTTATCTTTGATGTCTCCACAGACATGAACTATACCATATAATCCGAACATCCTTTCATCAACGAAAATGATGTGATCTTTGTATACTTCCAAGACCATCACACCAAGACCAATTCTTCTAGACCAACTAGCATTTCTTTCAATTCCTCTTCAAAAGCCAGATCGTCGTCTGTTTTTGGTCGGAATCTCCTAGCCAGATGTTTTTGGTACTTGCAGTCTGTTGGCCACACTATCTCTTTCAATGAGTAAGCTAAGACGTTTGACTGTTTGGCCATTCTAGATATTTCTGTCACCGTGTACGTCTCACCAAGCTGAACCAAACACTCTTTTGGTATCGTAGTTGGTTGGTTCTTGTCGTCTATGCACACGACCTCCAAACTTCTATTACCTTTTGCCATTTAATCTTCGTTTTTGTTTTGTGAAATTTTACTGAGTTCTACCCCAACCCCATGTAAAAAGAATGGGACTGCCACAGAGGCGATCATGGTGAATAGGATATTGTTAGAACCCCACACGAACTTTCCAGAGCCATCAACCATATATGAGTAAATGTTGAACATAACAGTACAAGCCATAGCTATGACCGAATAAAACTTTGCCCCTCTTGATACAAAAAATAGAATCAAACCATCTATAAACACAGACGTTATTACGGCAAAGACAAAACCAGCCCAGCTTCTTGTGAAACTCATTGTGTAGAAAAAATGCCACGTGTGAAAACTTTGAGCAAGCAACAACGCGGTCGAGATCAACAACACCACCTGGGGCGACCCGAAAAAAGATTTTGCATCAAAGTTCTTGAAAAACCTCTTGACCCTAGAGTCTGTGTTTGACATTTCCTTCAACACACTTTCCATTTCTTTTGATCTGGTCTTCTCCTTGTGTATCGTCTCAAATAGGGTGTCCACGTCTTTCTCACCATATAACTCCCTACATTTCTCTACAAATTCATATGACTTGTTTGCTGACATGGTTACACCCTTTTTATTTCCTCCATAAAGCTTATGAAAGACTGGTTAAAATCGAGTTGTGCGTTAAACTCTGCCAACTCTGAATCAAGCACTGTCTCTCTCTTATCCATGAGTTTTTTTCTAGAGTTCATTGCTTCCATGAGCATCTTCTCTAAGCCAATAGAAACGTCTGGCGATTCTGTCACTCTGGCTAATAACGTTTTCTTGTCAGCCAAAAACCTTTCTAAATAGATCGAGTTATATTCCACGTCTTTTGTTGACGTTTCTGGTGACAACACAACATCAAAGTGCTGTTCCAATTTACCTAATACATCTTGCTTTTCCATAATATCTCACAAACCAAGCTTGGTAAGTTTTGTTGCACATAGTGTTTCACGTGAAACGGAAAAGTTCCTCTGAATATTGTTGTCAGCGATACAACCTAAACTTGTTTAAGCTATCGGTGTAAGACATGAAAATGAAAATGATGATGCTGCGCCTGATGGGGAGGCTGGTGGCTCTGAGAAAATTTTGACCTGAGACCTGTAATTGGAAGCCTTGGTAATTGTTTTGGATTATTGGATGAATACATATCATGCAGAGGGAATGACAAATAGATATAAACATAGAAAACAAAGCTTGAAACTTGGGTTTCTTGATTTCATGTACTCTCCTTTGTCTAATTATCTCCTTTCAGAAAGGAATGTGGAGCTTCATCTGGAAATATTCAAAAACATAACCAAAACTGAAAGGGAGAAAGCCTGTCTGTTTGTGCTGTTGATAGGCACAATATACAAAAACAAGATAATCCTAGACTACAAAAAGAATGAAGTTCGATCTAGATTGTGTTCAACAATGGGCATCTCTAAGAGAACATACTACAGATATTTGTCTTTGTCAATGGAACTTGGTTTGACCCACATCGAAGGGGAAAATCTCAGGTTGAAATCTTTATCAAAATTTCTCGTTAACATAAATGATAAGCTGTCTACCTTTGAAGGTTCTAGACCTTTTTACATACGATCTAAAGAGGTTGCCACAATAGATGTAAAATCGAGGAAATTTAAAGACTTCATGTTATACTGTAGGCTTTTGGCGGTTCAGTATGGAGAACACAAAAACATGCGGAATATTGCTAGGAAAATAAAAAAATCCAAGCTGAAATATAACCTTGGTAATTCTTTAGAACCAATCCACATATTCCCCTTCCACATCTCAAAAAATTATCCGATCGGTGACGATTTTATAGGAACTAGGAACGCCGACAAGTTTAATGAGTTTTTTAAGTTCATGTATGCTAAAACAAGGGGCATAGAACCAGAAGACCTAGGGAGAAAAATGGTTGTGGAAAACCACCTGGGCAGATTCAGAGGTGCAGACAGGTTTATGGAACAAACGAATCTGAAAAAAGACCTTGTCATTGGTAGGAATGATGTAGGATACCATAAAACAAGCAACAAAAACTTTAAAGATGTATTATTAGAGAGAGATAGGTTAAAAAGGAATACAACAAACACCATAGATGACGAATTTATAGATTTCGCACCGTCTTTCAAAGCCTTGTTTGGAGACATAGAGTCTTTGAGTATAACTTGTGGTGTAAACGAAGGCAAAACATTAAAGCTATCGGAGGGCTGGGGATCAAACACCAGAACTTTAAATAAAATGAATCTTGGGAAAATAAACAAAGGTGTCTTTTATATGGACACAGAATTGTTTTCCCGTTTTTCCAGTGCCAAAGTTTACACCCCAGAACAATACTACAAATATCTTTGTATGGACTTTAAAGCTGAATATAGGCTTGGGCTTTATGAAATATCTCAGATACTGGGATTGGATAAGAGTCAGGTCTCAAGGACTTTAAAGAAGTGTGTGGAGGCTGGTTTGTTAACTACAGAGGAAAGGTTCGTCTACCTTTCAACAGTACCGAAGGGAGAACCAAAAAAGTTCATAGCATCGTTGAAAAGAGAGTGGTCTATGCTAACCTCTGACGATGGTATTTCAAAGAACAGAACGGTTGATAGGGTCGTGTACAGACAGGGGTGTTTGATGTATCAGATAGAAACGGATAAACACTACAACACTGGTGCTGTTTTTTCAATGTCAGTTGAACAAAGGTCTTATTTTTCTAGAGAGTCAGAACACCTCAAGAACAACTACGACAAACTAAAACTGAAAATCTGTGCGTAGTAAGAAGAAGCCGTTCACTGGGATGAAGAACATGATGCCTAGGAAAAACAGCATGTTCAAAGAGGGCTTTTTTAGACCGAAAAATCCAGATAAGTACTATGGTGATCTAAACAGAATCATCTATAGGAGCAGTTTGGAACTGGCCTTTTATGAAGAATGTGATAGAGACAAGTCTGTTGTGAAGTGGTCGGTAGAACCACCGTGGCTTGAAATAAAATACCTGTCACCAAAAGATGGGAAAATGCACAGATACTTTCCAGATGTGTATTGTGAAAAGATTGTTGAAGGGACTCTGAAAAGATTTATTGTCGAGGTTAAACCCAAATCTAAGACAATTGCTCCGAAAAAACCGAACCTAACTTTGTGTAAAACAGAGAAAGAACTCATACGAGTAAAGAGAAGGTATGAAATCTCTCTAATCTCCTACAAGATCATAATGGCGAAAAAACAATACGCAGAGGAGTTTGCAAAGGTCAGAAACCTGGCATACATTTTCCTGACAGAAAGATATATTAAACGCCTAAGCCTCCGAAAGTAAGTTTTGCGGTAACAGACCCAATGTAGACAATTCTACAAGCTGTTCCAGCTGGGATTAAGAACATACCACAACCATTGATGCCCACAGTTCCTAGTTTATGGACTCCAGAGAAAACAGAAGCGTTCCCAGTGCCAGACAAAACTGAAACGTAGATGATTCTGTCATATGAATCTGTGAAAAGGTCTGTTGGCGTCGTTGAAACAGCACCGTCATAATCCACGACATATACCGTACCACTAGGACTGGTAGAATCAACATCGGCGGTAAAATTTTGGCTTGAAACCTTGGCTTTGCTTTTCAATGAAACCGTTCCTAGAGTGCCAGTCGGGATTAGCTCTATATCATCGGTGATACCTCTTATTGTCTCTACGTGGAAACCATTTGACTTGAAATCGAACGAAGTTCCACCATAGGTTATTCTTGCCCGTTGATTGTTGATCAACAAAGACCCCCACTGGGACAACAAGTTTGAAGAAAGTGTATTTAATAAAACTTGGTTGTTTGTGTTACCACCAGCGACCATATAAGCACCAGTCGAGTCCATGATGAGACCACTATTATTGTGTCTAACCTGAGTTCCACCAGCACTGTTTAATAACCTACCACCATTTGATGTTTTTACGTCAAAACTTGCCGCTGAGAACCTTGTATACTCACTAACAGTCCATTGAGCCAACATTTGGTTCGTTGAAATTCTTAAAGAACTATTTTTGTATCCAAGTTCTAGGAAGGCTGGGTCTGACTTGATATAAGCAAGGTAAGCACCAAACACTGACGTGTCGTCTTCTCCAACTATGAATTGACCGTGAAAATCTATGTCTCTTGTTGGGGACGCTGTGTTGTATCCAACTCTGTCACCAGACAAGATCAACCTATCATAGAATCCAAACGTGAGCGATTCGCCGTCTGGTTGTCTGAACCTCCAAGTAGACACTTCTTTTGATAGTATGACAGAGTTTAAAGAACTAGCCGTCTCAAAGTTGGAGATGCCAGAGGTAAAATAAAGTTTGTTCGTGTTGATGGTGTGCTTCGATTCACCAGAGGTGTTGTCTCTGATCAAAGAGATGTTTGTCACATTGTCACCCATCGTCTTGTACTCGATGTTTGAGTTGATGTAGTACTTAAAATCAAAAGACGTTGGAGACACCGCACCATTGTTTACATCCCTATACCTCAAACTCAATTGCTTAGTAGGTGTTGATGTGGTGGATGTGGTGTTATCCAAGATGTTTATCAAAGTCAATGAGTCTATTGTACTGGAAGAGTAAACATTGTCACCAATGACCATTCTTCTGTATCTAGCCTCCGTACCAATTCTTGACGCCAACAAAACTGTAGAATCTGTAGAACTACTATAGAGTTGATGTGCGGTTATACCACCAAGAAGTGAAAAATCAAGTTGCGTGATGAATAAACTGTTAGACGGAAGCACAAACTGCAAGCTGAATATCAAGTTGCCTAGACCATCATCTGTGACAATGAAATAACTACCATTATCAGAGACGATCACGTCACCTTCATTGTACAAAGGATTTGTGACAGGTTGGTTGTCTATGACGTTATCAAACCATATCAAAGAACCTTTGTCACCTTTGTCACCTTTGTCACCTTTTATGCTGAGACCAGTGTAACCCTGATCACCTTTTTCACCTTTCAGAACTTTGTTGACAAAGTTTAGATATACCTGATCAAAGTTGAACTGTACCTTTTCTCTAAACTGTGAGATTGTGTCTGCGTCGGTTAATTGTTTAAAACTAACAATCGGATAAGCATAAAAATTTGGTAATGACATCGGTACTAACTTATATTGATATTTATCTCAGTTCCTAATAACGAGCCTAAATTGGCCTCTAAAGGGGCATTGTTCCAAGACATGAAATATGTAGTCCATGGGTTTTGTTCGGTGCACCAATTGCTTAGTACAGTAGAACCTAGGAAAGTGTTTTGCTCTATGGTGTTGACGGTGAAATAAGCATCGTAGAAACCGTTTTCAGATGGTTTCTCCAACTTTATTTCTCCAACTTCACTTGTGATGGAGTCTGCAAACATGTTGAATATGTCATAAATACCAGCCAAACTCATCAATTTTCTGATTCTGTCGTATGCCGACTTTATGTCTTGTACTTGATACCACTCATAGTCCTTGAAGTTCTCTATAGATTTGAGCAATTGTACTGGTATGTACGTGTCAAAGATCGTCCCGTTCAAAGAAGTGACATAGACACTACCTGTCTCAAAGTTTATTGTGTTCCCAACGACGGAAACTGGGTTCAGCCCAGAGGCACTCGTGTCAAGTCCAAAGAAACCAGTACCTTGGTATAGGTTTGGTAGGTTTGACACCAAACTCATGTTTGTTCTGTGGACACCAATTATTCCACCGACGTCACCGTTAACCTCTCTAACTGTCGTGTCAACCTTAACAAAACCTCCTTCAAACTCTATTGCGGTCATAGGTGGGTTGGCCTGTTGGTTTATATTGTGGTTTATCTTCAAGCCTCTAAACTCGTCTGTCAAGATTGTGGAAGTTGGGTCTGTATATACAATGCCTGTTATTGCTGGCAATGAGAAAGTGTCACCATATCCACCGTTTTTGTAGATTCCAGACATCATCGCTAAGTAACCATAGTCCACGGTGATGTTAGTGCCATCTGTGGCCTTATAATCTGAGACATATAGGTCTAAGACCATAACTATTTTCTTATTGTCCTCGTTATAGAGAACCCTAGCATCGAAAAGTTTCTTATTGTCTTGGTTGGCCTCAGAGATGTCTCTTATGTTCAAGATGCATGAAAATAGGTGATCTTCCAAGTCTTCTTTTGAGAACCTAACTCTAGCCCCATTGAACACGGTTTGATAACCAAATTTGTCTTTGGACACGATGCTGTTTTTGTTGCCAAAATACTCAACAAAATAATCCTTCGATGTAAGAGAAAATTGGTATTCGTCAAATATGCCGCCCATTTCATTGGACAACAAATAGAATGAGTGAGTGTTTAAAGACGGCTCGTAATCGTGTTCGAAGAAGTTTTGTGTCTGTGAAAACTGCAGTTCATAATCTTCTTGCTTGGAGTCCTTAGTTCCCAAGACCACCCAAGACAGGACAACAGATGTGCTTGTGCTTGTGGTTATGTCACCGAGATGGCTCTGCAGAAAAGACTGCACTTCTTGGTCTAACAAATATTTCTTGATGTGAACCTCAGACCCAGTGGTTATGAATAACACATTTTCGTTTAAAGCAATAAAAGAGTCACCGACGTTGTACACGACAGAATTATGTTCAACAGAACCATATTTCACTTGGTATTCCTCACCAACAGTCAATGTCGTCTGAGCGAGGTATTTTTTAATGAACGGTTCAACGATGGTTTTATTTTCTTTTATGATAGTTTCTAAGTCACTGAGATTGTATGGGTTTAAGATGCCGAAACCTATTTTTTCCAGATTCCACACCCTGTCTTGATCAAAGACACCTCTATACTCATTTTCTGTGACCCAACGATCAATTTTACCGTCTTTGTTGTATGGCAAGTACCCAGATACCAGATGATACCCAACATTGCTTTTTATGTAGTTTCCTATTTCTAGACCTGTGTTGCACTCTAACAGATTATTGTCAGAAAAAAGAGGATATGTGACGTTTTCCCCCAGATAAATCAACTGGACATCAGATAGGATCGATACTATCTCAAGATCAAGGTAACCCAACTCGGATGATAGGACAAGGTATTCACCATCATAATCCAAACTGTGATAGGACTTATCTTCAACCATGTTTGCAAAGGCCTTGCACATAGACCTACACTGTTGGTGTATGTCTCCTGTGGGATTGAAAACGAACCTTTCTGCGTCTTCTATACCAAAATCTGGATTGTTGAACAGAGCGTCTGCCACCAATTCAAAATCCATGCTTTTGAAAATGAACCTTATGGTCTGTGATTGTGTAAAGAGTGTTGATGGTTTGAAGCTTATAGACTTAACCGTATTTTCAGATCGTTTCAGATCGGCTTCCTTGGATATCTCAAAGTTTACTAACAGAAAATCGTCGATTGTTATAGCACCATCAACTATGTTGGATGAACTGACAATTTTGTTGGATGACTTGGAGAAATGATAAGGAACGTCCGTAGCTGGGTTTATGGATATCCCAGAGAACTCTTCTATCTCGAAGTTGCCAGATACTCTACCATTGTATATAAGTGGAACAAAGGGCTTTTTGAGATTTTTTGGATAAAAACTACCAAGGTTTATTTCATCCGCAAACATACAATAATAGTCGCCACTGGTAAGGTCGATGTCACCAATATTGAACGAAATATGTAGAATGTTTGACGGTATCATGTTGTTGACCCTAAACAAATCTGACACTTGATCATCCGAAATGGTGTCCAACGAAACCACCTTGCTGGTCACAGAACCACTAGTAAGGTCGATGCCGTTTATTGTCACATGTTTATTTTCAAAGTCAACGAAGACAGGTCTGTCAACGAACTTTGGTTCTAAAAAGTGTCTTCTGAGATAACCTCCAAGAGTGGATTTCTCTGATAGGTCATAGTAATCGTGTATGGTGTGATCTTTTTTGTCGGTGCTGCCATTTGTCTTCATGATGACGAACATGGATGGTATTTCCCCATTCGCCAATAATGTCGTGTTGACATAACCAACCTCAGACTCAAAATCGTCGCCCACAAAGAACAGGTTTGATTGGGCATTGCTGAATATTTTTCCAACATCTTTCCCGAAATTGCTATCAAAAGATATCTTCCTGTTTTTGTACTGAACATCAGACAAAGAACTTTCAGACAGGCCAGTACTGATATAAGAAAAGTTTTTGTCGACTTTTATCAGGTAATTCCCACAAACGGAAACCAGCCTTCTTTGTAACCAAGATGTATCCATTACGAAGTTATAGCAAAGGTTAGATTGACTTTATCTAGACAAACAACCTCCACCCTGTTGGATGCTGGTTTTATAGAGCCTACCAAAACTCCATAACTCTGGTTCGATAAAACAGCACCTTTGTCTGTGTAAACATTGACGGATTTTCCATCCAAATCTATGTTTGGATTTATGGTCAAAACAACAGATTGTAGGTTTTGCCAGTTGTCAACGGTGTCGTCCAGATAAACATTTATGTCGTCCTGAGCAACAACGTTTGAGACAGAAGTCATTACGCACAATTTTTTTCTAGCACCTATAAGAAACTCGTTTGAATTTCCATATTGTGTGTCAACTTGTTTTTGTTCAAAAGAAGAGTAATCGTTTGAATCAAGTTGTATCTTGAGTATGTTGCCCAACAATTCCGTTTTTATTCCGTTGTATCCGATCGGCGAAAGCAAAACGTTCACATCAACAGAAGTAGAACCCTGTAGAATTTGTTGTAGCGTTTGATATAAGCTAGATAGCTGAGATGCCACAACTTGGTATTGCGTATCTGTCAGCAATTGTTGTTGTATAGAAGCAAGCTGCGTCGATGAAAGTGGCGCATTGTTTTGCTGTATAACGTTCAACAGGTTTTGTACCGTGTTTTGTAGGGTTATGTTTTTTAGGATAAGTTCCTGATGATCTACCAAAAACTTGTTCATTTTGCCCATGGTCTCTGAAAAGAGGTGCATGGAGAACACGTTGTAGGAATCAACGTCGCTTGAGACATCAACTACTATGTTACCATCAGCGGAATCAACCCTGAAGTTCAATTTGAAGCCAAAAGCGTTACCGCTCTGAGATAACAAACTAGAACCCTTTATTTTTTCCAACCTACCTATGGTAGATTGACCACCGCTCACTTCTTTAACATCATCAACGAAAAGGATTCCAAACAGATTGGTTTCGATTTCACCGTTCCTTTCAACTTGGTAGTAGATCGCAACAGCGTTGAAGAAGTACCCAGAACCCACAGAGGCCAACTCTGAGAAGGCTTGGTTTGTGGCACTATTTAAACCAACGTACGAAGACTTATCTAGGTCTAATGTCACACCGTCCAATCTAGATCGTTTGTATGTCTTAGTGCCAACACCATCTGTGACAGTTATGGTGTCATTGGTCGGGTCGGCGAAAGATTTATCCGTTAAATACGCTTTGTCCCCAGTGTAATAGTCGTGCCAAACGGAGTTGTCCAATGGGTTATCGTCGTTTACACTAGTGTATGTTAGAGTATCAACATCTATGTCATACTGAGCAAACAAATTCAACTCGTTTATTGGAGAATCGGATTGATCAAACCCATCTATGATTTCAGCACTATTTTGATCTTCTTTCAAGAAAGCTTTTTCGACAGAATAATTTGTGTCTGCAACGGTCTTGAAAATTGGGTTTGGAGTGTTACCAGCAAAAGATGGAACATGTATGAAAACCTCTTCAAACGTGTTCTTGTTGTTGGTGACTTTATTTTGTATGGAGATATCACCGATGTATTGTACCACTCGGTTGTATAAATCTCCAGTAAGAGTATTGTTGTCATCCTCCTCACAAAATCTATCATTAAAGTTCGATTCGGTTTGTGAGGCGTTTCTCCAGCGAATAGCACCGATTTCTTTCAACCACTTCCAGAAAATTCTTTCGTTTGAGTTCTTCAAAAGGCTTTTATCATAATCCTCAGAAGTCATCATAATGCTCTCCATGTTCAAGACATAATTTTGGAAAGACTCAGAAAGGTCTATGGCGTCACCAACAGATGGTGGTGTGGCCGTGCTGTTTCCAGACAGAAACCTACTTTGCACTCGTTCAAAGTCCATGACATTTGCGTTGCTGGAACTTTGCCTGATGTCAGGTAGATTCAACAAAGCGAAGTGAGAAAAACTGAACTTTTTATCAGAATTGCCAAACAACTCTATGTCCTCATTTGATGACTGGAAGACAATGAGACTGTCTCTCTTTATTCTTGATATCAACGATGTTGGCATGCTGTTTTTGTTTCGAACTTTGGTTATATATTGGTATTTTAATACATAACTAAAAATTTAGAAAAATGTCATCTAAGTATAGATTCAAGGCTTCTCCGACCAGCATGGGTAAGGACATGCCATATTTTAACACCAAATTTGTCTTGACATTCATTTTACCAGATGTCTTAAAGCAAAAATATGGTGCAGAAATTTTAACGGAAGCCGTTAAAAGTATTGATGGTCTTGATCTTGACAAGTTCCCAGACATGGTTGAACAGATGTACCATGGTATCAAACGTAGATTTGGTGGAACTGTGGCTGACACAGCTGTCGACTTGGAGATGATTTTCGAGGTGAACGTAACAAAGGCTGGTAGGATCTACCCATTGGACTTATTGAGAGACTGGGGTAGATTGGTCTACAACAGTGAAGGTGTTGTTCTTACAAAAGAGGAATACTGCGGTTCATGTGTCATAGAAGTGACAAACGTGAAAGACGAGGTGTTGAGACGAGTCAACATACCTATTATTTTCCCAGCTGCGCAAATAAACGAGAAAGAATTGAACTACAACGAGGAGGGCATCTACGAGTTGACCTTCAAGTTTGCTGCAGAGGATTGTGAAGACGTCTACATAGGATAATAAAAGACAAAATATCAAAACACAAAAAAGCCCGACTGATATCAGTCGGGCTTTTTTATTTTCGGTGTGTTTAAGTTCCCCAATCGATTTCGACAACACCACCTATTTTCTCTAGGTTTTTTATCTCTGGTTGGTACATTTCCTCTTCTTTAAATTCGTCAAACATTGACATATCGAAGCCCATATCTAACATGTAAGCCTCCAAAGTGTCAACAGAGTCGACTCTACCGCTGTCCAACCAGTCTTTTTGGGCGAATTTCTTCGCATCTGCTTTGGTCTTCGCACAAACATAGGCCATGCCGTTATTCCTACCATAAGACCCATAAACCACAAATATTTGTTTTGGGTCTAGCTTACCTTCTGTTAGCTTACCTTCTTTCAAAGGAATCCCTTTTTTAAGCTTCCAAGCAACATCACCAGTTTTGAACGGGCTTCCTAAAGCTTCTTTCAGTTTTGAGGCGATGGCCAAACCATTTCGTTTACTTCTAGCTTCCATTAAAGGCAACTGTTCTTTCAATTCCTCAATAGCTTTGTTTGGGTCTTCAGACTCCAGTGCGGCTTTGATGATCTCGTCACCATCCTCAAACAAATGTTTTTGTGTAAGAGAATCAGCTTTCACCAACATGTCGATAAACTCGTCTGTGTCTTTACCAGTGTATTCGTCACCAAATATGTCAAAATTTTTGTGTTTTTGAGCAAATTTCTCCAAAGCGCTGTTAAAAGAGTCAAGCACTGTTGCATCTATGTCTTGCTCTTTTATATTTCGACCTTTAACATTGTTTATGGTGAAAATCTGTGCCAATTCTTTCATGGTAACAGAATCCTTGGTTTTTGTGTTCGCCTCAAACAACTGATCGATGTCCTCTTCGGTAGCATTTTCGTGCAAAACGTTTTCGCTTTCAAGGTTCAAGGTTTCGTCCTCGTTTTCTGTTATCACAAACTCCTCAGTCCCACTTTCACTTTCAAGCAAAACGACAACTGATTTCCCAGACACGGTGTGTTGTTTTACTTTTTTGTAAGAACCCTCCAACAACCTCTCTTTTAACTTACTTATTTTCATTTTCATTTCATTTATGTTTGATCACCAAGGAATGTGTCGACGCCAGAACTAACTTTGTCCTTGACCTTCTCCCACTTGTCTTTGATTTTATCCTTAAGGTTTGACAATTTCTTTTTTCTAGCCTCTACTTTCTCTTTCTTCGCAAGCAAAACGTCTATTTTGGCCTGTATGGAGTCTTTTTTCTCATCATCTTCGGCGTCCAATAGGGCTTTCTTGTTTTCGGCCATTCTTTCATCTATGGCTAACATTTCTTCGTCCAAGTCGATTTCCTTCTCCAGAATGTCGATTTCATCCTCCACCTTGCGTCTCTTCTCATCGTCGTCCTCTTTGCTGGCTTTTCTTTTCTTTTCCACCAAAGATTCCTTCTTCTTCTCGATAAATTCCTTCTTCTGCAACAGGCTTCTGTCTATGTCACGATCTTTTTGTTTTCGATCGGCGTCTACTTGCTCCTTGTCCTTCTCTAGAGATTCTTCCGTCGCCTCTCTCAATCTTGTTCCGATCTTAGAAGCGTCCAAAGACATGCCATACTTGTCTGGGTTTTGAGCCAGAAAATTTTGTATAGCAGACCATTTGGTTTCGGAACTCACAGACCCAATTTTCAGGGCTGGTTTTTTGGAAACATCAAAAATATCAAATTGATGTTTCCTTTCAAACTTTTCGATCAATCTTCTCTTAAATCGTTTCATGACTATGATTTACTCTTCGTTTCCGTCTTTTGGAGTTTCAACCTCCATGGCAAACAAACCTCCATCCTCGTCTTTAGCTACCTCGATCGTGTCACCAAATTCGTCGGTTGCCTCACCAAGAGGTATCAAAGAATCAACATCAACAGAATTTTGAGCCACTTCGTCAGATTCCTCCATGATCTTGTCCAAATCTTCTGATTCTACCATTTCGATCGCGTCAGCTTCAGAAACCGATTCTTTCAACCTTCTGATAGAAATGATCTTCCTAGATTCTGTTAAAGCAACAGTTTCTTTTAAAAGGCTGTCTATTTCATCGAAGGCAACATGTTTTTCACCGTTTTCCTCGGACGATAACTTGAAGCCGTTTTCATCTATGTCTTCAACCTTCCAAGAGTTACCGTCTTTGTCTTCAACAGTTCCACCAAGTTCGGCCTGATCACTTTCTTTTAGGTGTTTGTTCTTTCCAAAACCAATTCTGAAAACTTCACCAATAACCTTTGAGTATCCTTTTTGGTCTAAAACTTTTTTGCCATCTTGAGACAAATAACCAAGTTCAATAGCAACTCGGTCTGAAACTCTGTTCAAGACACCCTGAGGTTTTCCGTTCTTGATTTCGTTATCAGCCCACCTGTCAGTGTCTGGTGTCAAAGTTCTAAACGTTTTTGACAATTCTCCTTCTTCAAGTTTTTGATTGCAAAGTTCGTCATATCGATCGTTGCTCTCGAAAATGATTCCCTCCTCTTCTAACATTTTTGATGGTTCTACCCATTTAAGGTCTTGGTGTTCTTCACTGATTCTCACCTCTTGACCCTCTGGTAGAGTTGCTTTGAAGTAATGTGAAGTTGAACCATCTGGATTTTGGTATTCTCCAGCTTTTGACACCGAATCAACCTCAACACCAGTTTCTTCTTTCAATTCTCTTATAGCAGCATCTTCTGGGGTCTCGCCTTCTTCGAGTTTTCCTCCAGCAAAGCCCAATTTTGACGGTTCTAAGTCGTCTTCATTGGTTCTCTTCAACAACAAAACCTGTCCATCTGCGTTCTCCAAGATCACATCGGCGTATTCTTTGGTTTGAACAGCATCATCAGATTCTTTCATTCTTTCCACCAAGACAGCCCTACCACCATTTTGCATGTAGTCTTTCACAAATTTCTTTGCTTCGTCTCTCTTGATGTCATTTAAGTAAAAATCATCGAAAGAAGTGTTTGGCGTCGAGGAGTGTGAGAAATCCATGCCAGCGGTTTTAAGCGCATCGTTGAACTTTTTGGACTCATCTTTTGGTACACGAACTTTTTCAGCACTTTCTGTAAGTACCTCGTCAACAGCTTTATCAAATTCAGACTCGATCACCGTGTCTAACTCCTCTGTGTTGGCGTTGTACACACCAGCCAAATCGCCGTTTGATTCTTTTAAGATGAACAAACCTTTCCTAGTGGGAGAAGCAGTCATTTTCCTAGACTCTACCAACTTAGCCACTTTGTCGTTTGTGACGTCTGTTGTCCTCTCCATACCATCTGGAGTGTCTATGGAGAAAAATGGTGAAACCAAAGCCTCCAGAACCGCAGATGTCTCTGCTGGAATTTCTTCGTCAGACTCAGACAAAATTGTGTTTACAGCTTCTGTTAATCGCCTTTTGCTACCTGTTGGGAAATGGCTTTCAACAAGTTCGTAGTTCTCTGGCGACAATTCAGACACCATTTCAGCCAATGGCATTTTGTCTAATGGCAAGCAATCTGGATTTTCCGTTTCCTCTTCCAACAAATAAGACAGATCGCCGTTCTCTAAACCGTTTTTGATGAGACTCAACACACCATTTTTGTTTGCTAACTCGGATGAACCGCTGTGGGCTTCAACAGATACAACAACACCATTAACCGTGTTTTGTCCATCTTTCAACACCTTTACAGAAATAACACCACCATCATTGTAGAACAACGACAATTCTTTTCTATTTTTTCCTTTTGTAAGGTTCAAGGCATCCTCTAAATCAGCCAATTCTAACACTGTGCCTTTTTTGAGGTTCAAAGAAGAAATATCGTAGTCTTCTTTAAGTTCGATCTGGTTATCAGTACAAAACTGTTCGACCATGATTTCAGTCTCTGGGGAATTTTCTTCAGAGTCAGGAACACCCGCGAATGCCTCTACGAATTTATCAATTAACTGTTCGTTGTCTCCAATAGACTCCTGTAGCTTTAATAACTTGCTTTTCATGATCAAACTTTCAATTTTATTATTTTATACCCATTAGAACCGACGGCACACATGGCCAAACTGTTACCACATTCTGTTAGACTAAAAGACTTTTTCTGAGCCTCAACAATAGCCTCAACACCAACTTCGGCAATAGCCTCGCTTTGCGGAACTTCTTCTGTTTCTTTTAAGTAATTTCCAGACAAAACTCTGTAAACGGATGAATTTTTGTCTTTTAGTTGTTTTTTTATGATTTCCCTTTGAGAAGGGTTGTAATCTCTGTGTTTGTTTGGTTGAGCCAACTGCATCAACAACAATACCTCATCGTTCGACAAGACCTTGTCTGCTAGGTTGTCTGTATCAACCGCCTCGAATATGGGAACTAAATTTGGATTTTCCGAAACCAAGTATTCCATCCCACCTTTTAGGACTTGTTCTTCTGATTCGTTTTCGATGATGATCTTGATATCGTCATCTTGAGTGTCAAGTTTCGCGCTGGTGCACAAAATTCGACAAAGATCGTTCATCCATTTGGAGAACAACTCCCCCTCCATGGCTGGTTTATAGTCTGGTACAAAAGAATTTATGATACCAACACCTCTCTCTGGAGTCAAACCCATGCAAGCTTCAAGATGTTTAAAGATTGGTTCATCCTCTTCCCTCAATATATCTTTTTCACAGTAATACTTGGAAACTGGGTCTACAACGTTCATCATAACTGTTGCATCACCAAAACTCTCTTTAAGTCTAGATAGCTTCGATCTCATTTCGATTTTTTAGTATATATTGTGAACTATTCTTCTTCATCCACATCCTCAATACTATCGTCTTGAATCCTTTTGGCAACTCTCAGTACATCGTTCAAGTTGCTACCTCTCAAGATAACACCATCGACCATATCTTCATCACCACCATCGTCACTTTTCTTGCTGTCTTCGATTTCTTTAACCCTAGCTTTCATATCTTTGAAATCCTTTATAAGTCTTTCAACAAGCGAACTTTGGTTTTTGTTTATGTCAAGAACTATCTTCTGTAAGGAAGCTAAAGCTTCATATTGTTTTACTCCAGCCGTGTCGGTATAAATCGATGCCATCATTTTTTTGATGGCCAATTCTGACACGTCTGCTTGAAATAGAAGTAACGACAGAGATCGCGTCTCCATTTCTATTTTGTGGAACAACCATTCATTATTCTCAATTTGGTCGATGTCCAAGAAATACTTTGCGGAAGATTTTAACACGTTTTTGGCTCTCTCTTCTGCAGTCTTGATCTTTTGGGCATAATCGTTCTCAAATTCCTCCAACATCAAGTCCAAATCCTCATCAAAAGGGTCATCGCCGAAATCCTCCTCACCAAAACCAACATTAACTATGTTTGGTCTGGTGATCTTCTCGGTGCTTCTTTGGATGTAGTTTTCCAAGTACGATTGTGCACACTTTTTGGTGTGGAAATAAATTCTCTCCATTTCCCTACCTTCATCATCCACAAAAACCTGTTCCAGCAAAACCATGGAATCTTTTCTGGTGTTTCTGAACTTTTTGGCCAAACTGCTCTCTTCAAAAAAGACTTTGTATAGCGTTTTGCCCGTGTGATCTTTTACCGATACATTTAAGAAATTCGAGTTCGGCGGTCTAAAAGCCTGTGAAATTTTTAGACCCTGTAAAGATACATGAACTTCATCTATTTGAGCGGGAATCTTCATGCTGTTTAGTTGTATTTATCTAGAAATTTATCTTAGGGTTTTCTCCTTTGGGGAATTTAGAGTGTGGTAACGACGCAAGGATAATACCAAGCTGTTTGTCGTTTGGGTTGTACAATTTTCTATATTGAGAGAACTTCTTTCCCATGTTAGTCCAAGCCTCGATTCTATCCAACCTGAACAACCTCCACCTTCTCTTTTTGTCTGAGACAGAAACAGATTTGTGTTTTGAGAATTTTCCTTTGATCGTGGAGTCTTTCTCCGAGTTCATTATGACAAACGCCCTAAGATATATCTTGTCTTTTTTAATGACTATGCCACCGCTGTTTAAACCTTTGCCGACAGCATACGGCTCTATGAGCCTGTGTCCTTTTTTGCCTTTCCTGTGTCTGTAATATATCGACACATAGTTTCTGTTTTCAACCGCCTTTATCAATTCGGCCAGTCTTGGTTGTCTTTCATTCAACCTGTTTCTGGCTTCCGTCAAGGGCATAAAATCCCTCGTGATTATCGATTCTTCTTCATCACTCAAAAGGATGTCCCTTTTGTTGGGGACTCTATAGTTAAAAGGTATGAACGTGGCAAAACCCATCTACTTTTTTATACTTAACCCTTTTGATAGGTATATTGTATGATATCCACCGAATGGAGAATAACCATAACCAACGGAAAACTTGTTCTTGGTTGTAAAAGATAATAATCCACCAAGAGATTGATAGTCTTTTGAATACCCACCAAAAACGCCAAACGAAATGTACGGCCTAGGCGGTTTTATATATGTGGTGTTTGTGTGTTTTACAGAGATGTTGTGGCTTTTCCAGAAGATTTCGTTTTTCCACACGCTATCCATCAAGACCAATCTGTACGTGCTGTCCCCCAACGTGTCTGAATAATACCGCTTTTTGAAGTAGTCGTCTGCAACATATGCCAGTTGTTTCCCATTTACAGCTTTTAAAACGCTATCAACAAACCTTTGATCTAGTGTGTTTGTGTCTATGTATGCTACTTCTGTCAGCCAGTTCGTTCTGATCTCTGACTCTTTCTCGGGGACATATCTTACACTGTCTTTTGTGTAATAATTTTTAACGCTGTTTCTTATTACGTCGTTGCTTTTGGAATTGCCTCTGCTCAACCAGCCGAATATGAAGAACACACAGGCTGTTAACAGCATTTGAAAGAAAGGTTTCATGATTTTATGTTTTTTAAGGTTTCGGCTATTTGGTCTAACTGTTCGGATACATCTTTTGATAAGACATATCTATACGCGTCTTCGCTAAGTTTTTTCAGGTTCTCAGGACTCGCATCATCTATGTCGGTACTCGCGTTGATCAAGTCCCCGTTTAATCTATGAAAGACTAAGTCGACATTGGTTGATTCCGCTATCGTCTCCATATAGTACGTAGTCATCGCAGAATTTTGCTGCAAAAACACGTTTGGAAGTCTAGTGACCCATTGGATAGCACCCCACAATACATGCTTCTTGCTCAATTTGTGGGCTTTGTTTCCAGTACCTATGGATACAACAAAGTATGAATCTGATTTTTCTTTCCTCACCATCTCAGATAAAACCACCATCGACGGGTTGTTTTCTGCCAAACCACCATCTATGTCGATTCTATCGTTTGTTGTGTCGGCTGGGAAATATGTTGGTGCAGAAGCAGATTTGCCACATATGTCCCTCAGCAACATGTTTTTGTGTTCCTCTTTGGTGCTCTTGAAAACGGTGTATTCTGTACAATCGCTTGTCTTGATGCTCACGGCCAACATCTTCGATTTGGTTTCACCTAGCTTCATATCACCAAGGAAATCTTTCAAGGCTTTGTCTAAGGCTTCTCTTTTGTACTTTGGCCTAAACAAGCCCATTTTCCTCCACCACCTTTTTCTGAAGATGTCTTCTCCTCTTTGGGCGTAGATTTCTAGTGCTTTAGAACAGGTAACCATCCCTGAGCCTATGCAAGCCCCAGAAATTATACCAGTCGAAACGCCGCCGATGTAGTCAAAATAATGATGTAATGGTTCAGGAAGTCTCTTTTCGAGTTCTCTGAGTATGATGAGTTGGTAATAACCTTTTCCTCCTCCACCACACAAGGCCAAGCCAGTAACTGCCTTACCCCTGATCTTCTGGATTTCTTTCATTGCTTTCGTGTTTTTTCTGTAAAACTTTACCACCAAAACCGATCGTCAATGCTCCAAGAATTAATTCTGTGTGAATGGTGTGATCTTTTACAAATATTGCAACAGTCACCTCAACAGTTCCCCACAATAGTGAAACGAATATCGTCACAGCAGAACCAAACCTAATAAAAGATTTGACTCCGTTTGACTCCTTCAAGTAAGCCCCGATTGCATTAAGCATCCTTCCCATTCTTTTGTAACATTAGTGTTATCAGTTTGTCCACTTTTTCATCAGTTCTGCCAATGATTTCTTTAACTTCGGCGATGCTGTGATTAAAAGCTTTGGTGTGCTTCTCGTCCTGTTTTTCCAATTTGTTCTCAAATCTTTCGCTCATCTGTTTTAACTCTTCAGAAAGATTTGTTGTGTTTTCTTTCTGCTTAATCTCCATCTCTACGATTTTTTCTTTTTGATTGGATAAGTCGTGTTTTAGTTGAGAAATCTCGGCTTTAGTTTCTGTTTCTTTAGTGGCCAAATCTTTCGAGAATTTAAAGAATGACCAGCCAGCCCCTAGGATGGCGATTATCAAACCACCCCATTTTATGATATCATCAACATTTATTTGCATTACTTGGAACATTGTGGTCTATATATTCCGTAGGGCAAATTGTGTGTAGTTACACAAAGGTGGCATTATAATTTTCCTCTATATAAGAGGAAATTGTGTTTGAAATTCTGTCTATCAAGGGTTGTGTTAAGAATTGATCTGGCTGTAAAACCAAAACCTTGTCTAGTGCAGATTTCCACCAACCAGTCTCGACATCCTGTTTAACTGGTTGTAAGACGTTTTCTATGTGTCTGTTGACAAACTCTGGTAGCCCAAGAATTAAAGACGTGTTTCTAAGTTCCGCCATAAGGGCATTTACTGCTTGTACACCATCCTCTTTTCGTTTTATGTATAAAGAATGTTCAAGCGAGTTGGCGTTTACTTGATAAAGAGGTTCATCAAAGTGCATGTTCACACAGAAAACAAGTTCCTCGTGAGCAATATGTTCATACTCGCAAATCTGTTCTTTGGTTGCAAAGTCAGCACCATGCACAGCTAAGTCTTTGATCTCCTCATTGGCTGGAAACCAATCGACGTGATAAGAACCGTCTCTGAGTCTTGTGATGTTTCTCTTAACTAATAAATTTTCCATACTAGTAATCGGTTTCTATGTAAGCACCATGCAAGCCTATCCCTATGACAGAAGAAGTCCCACCAACTGACATCCAGCCTTTTAAACCAAGTAAACTGGGTGAGGTTGGTATTTTCACCAAAGAACCATCCAAAGAACCAGATGCCACAGCACCAGTTCCAATGTCCATGGCGGTGTAATAAACTATGTTTGAACCAGCTGGACAATAAAAAGCAATTTGATACACCTTGGTTCTATTGGCTGTTGGGACTGGGAACGATGCGCCGAGGTCTGTTTTTGTGGCAGCACCACCCGCACTGTTGGACATTATCTGTATGTTAGCGTCCGCAGCATCCCACCCCATGGATAACTGGTTTAAGATTGTTGATGGCTCTACATCGGTTGGGGCTGCCTGATTTGAGTGTAATCCAACACAGGCTCTATTTGTTGCTGTTGCCACCCCAGTTGCACAACCCCACCTACACACAAAGAAAAACCCACCAGCAGAACCAGCCGTTCCTCTAAAATATTGGCCGTTGTTAGTCCTAAAACCAGCCACAGCCGTTGTGGTCGCCACCGTTACCAAGTATTCTATTATCTTGGATTTTGTATATATGTTAGTAGTGGAAATAACAGAACCAGTTGCTGTTCCAGTTGCTGACAATGTCATACCACCAAGGACGGTGACTTGATTGACAGACCCAGCCGCCTTATACAACTGTATGTTTTTCTCAAAGAAACTTGGTTGTAGAAACGATTCTATTCCATGTTTGTCTTTGGTGATCAAAATCTGTTTTTCTGCGATCTTGTTGCTAAACAGCTTTACACCATCTGTGACTGGGGTCGTTGGTGCTGTTACCAAGTCAAAAAACAATTCTGAGTTGACAACTCTAACATTTGTTATACCAGCCAAAGAACCAGCGTTGTTGAATTGAACCTGACCAGATGAACCACCAGCCGAAGCTGCGTCTCCAACTACTCCAAGGATTTTCACACTAGTTCCATCAAAGTATTTGAGTTTCTTCGAAGTGGTGTTATACCAAAACACAGCCTCCACTGGGGAAACTGGGTCTGAACTTAGCATATGAATTTTTGCGTTTTGGAGTTCGTTCAGATTCAGGTCTATATCAGACTGGAATTTACTCATTCTCTATGAAATAACTTAACCGATCACGGTTACATCTACTGTTGTACTTGCTCCGTTTGCAGACAGGGTTATTGTGTTGACAGTTGCATGAACCACATCTAAGAAAACCCTTTCATATGTCGTGGAATTATGAACTTCAACAACAACCGCTCTACTGTTTAAGTTGTGGGTTATTGTCACAACTCCAGCGGCCGTTCCAACTGTAACTCCAGTCTGGGAGTATTTTGTTGCGATGTTGTCTGCGATGTTTTTGTTGACTGTGTCCCAACTTGCACCAACAGATGCCTCTGTGCCACCAGCGTTGTTTGCGTTACAGATGATCATATCACCAGCCGAAACGGATTCGCCAGAAGCACCACCAATCTTACCACCAACTGAGAACACATAAACGTCACCGACACTACCAGCTGGATAATTTGGGTTGGTGGATGCATTTATGACTCCTTTATACTCCAATAATCCAACAAGATCAGCATTTATCAACAAGGTTTGTGTGGCCGTTCCGTCGTAATACTTCAGTTTTTTTGTGGTTGTGTTATACCACATCAATGCTTCGCTCAACGACGCTGGGTCGGTCGCTAACATGTGAACTTTAAAGTTCTGTATTTCGTTTCCGTTTAAATCTAAGTTGTTTAAAAACTTCATGGTGTTTGTATGTTTGAGACTAAATAAGCTTTGCCGCCGAAAGGAGCACTAAACTCCAATCTGACCGTGTTTTGATCTACGTAGATAACATCCCCATAGACCTTAGTTCCAGCACTATCAACAACTGTTACTGTTGGGTGTGTACTCAAGTTGTGTGTTATCAACCACACTGTGGAAGCCATGGTTTGTATGTGTGTATACAACGGATGTGAATCTATATACACTGGTTCTACCAAACCTACCTCGCTCTTGACGTACAGCCTATTGTCAACACCCATAAACAATGTTTTATACCCAGCTGGTGGCGAACCAACCTCGGATGGGTCTATTGGTACGAGTACAATTTTTGACATGCTGTTTACTAATAAGGTATGTATTCCTTTCTAGCAAAGATAAATAACAAAACTGAGATAATGGCATTTCAAATAGGTAGCAATCCAGTACCGCAGACAGAGACGGTTCAAGACACCACGCTTACCATGGACGAGATAAACGCCCAAAACTCTTCGTCGGACGGCATTCCAAGTCCAGCACCATCAGTGCCAGAAGAACAAACGGTTCAAAATGGTGAATATGATCAGAATGTCGCAGAGTCGGCTCAGATGGATTATGGCGGCTCAAAACAGGTCGCTGGTTTGTCAGACCTATATGGAACACCTTCTTTGTTTAACAAATATGCCATTTTTGTTCACCCTAAAGCAGATCAGAACAACGGCTTTCAGAAGTTAAAGGACATAAGAGGTCGAGACAAAATATACTCAACCAACGTTCCAGAGACACCAGAAATAGTTGACTCGTTGAAAAACGACCCTATCAGGCGACTTCATTATGCCGATTTTGCTTTTTCTAGGTGGCATAGATTTATACCCAACAACAGGGCGATAGTTTTGAGGAGGTTTCCCTTCCCAACGTACAATAACTTGAGTTTCGTTTTCAAGAAGGGAGATTCCCCCAGAGAAAATCAGAAGATAAAACCATTGGCAAAAGCCGTGACTTATTTTGGTGAAGAAACTGGAAACGAAATCGCAGAGATCATAAAAATATCTGGCTATAAGAACTACAAAGAACTAACAGCCGACTTAGACATGGTTAAGGGCGTCGACAAAGGATTGGACGATTCTCCTTTTGCTGGGGTTAGTAGGGCTGCAAACAAAGGTCTGAAGGTGTTTAGTGCTTTATCTGGAAGAGGAGACTTGGATGGTTCTAAGGCCAACAGTGTGGATGTTATGCTTGGTAAAAACTGGGAAAACGACCGTCGCGGGCCAGAAAACGTTATACACAAGACAATGATTGCGGACGTTGGTGTTGGTGCTACTTTGGCATTCGCTTTGACGTTTGAATACAAATTGAGAGGATACAACAACATAAACCCAAGGGTGGCCTTGTTGGACTTAATCACAAACCTCATGACCTTGGTTCATACGAATGCTGAATTCTGGGGCGGTCAAAACATAGTGCTACCGAATCACCAACAGTTCCCCTTTATAGGAGATCAGGATTCATTCTATAGCGGTGATTATGGAAAGTACTTGGGGTCTGTGGTGGATTGGTTTTCTGCACCATTCAAGTCTGGTGGTTCGTTCCAAGGGCTTATAGACGGAATAATGTCTGGAGATTTCTCATCTTTGGGAAGCTTCTTACAAGGTGTTGGTTCTAAAGCCTTGGACATACAGTCGGCTAAGTCAAGATCGTCTGTCATAGGTTTAAAAACGCTATTATCTGGAACACCAATAGGAAACTATCACATAACCATAGGTAACCCACTAGACCCATGGTTTCAATTGGGGAATCTGGTTGTGAAAACTTGGGAGTTGTCTTTCGAGAATGAAATGGGCATACATAATATGCCAACTGGTGTCAAACTGGTGGTGAATCTAGAGACAGCAACACCTATGGATTCTACTGGTGTTCAGGGTGCGTTGTCGATCGGTAATAGAACAAACAGGGTTTACTTCAAACCAGCAGATTTCTTAAGGGTTGCGACGGATGTCAAAAATGGTGATACAAACTACACTGCGGATGATATCGACAGAGCGCATGGTTCGGTTTATTAACCGTTCAGGCCATTTATCGTATCAAAGAAAGAAACCAGTTTTTCTTGTGTTGTTGGTTGGAACGCTCCAAAATCAAATTCTTTATATTGACCCAAATCCATTTCTTTTGTACTTTCGAGATTCACTTCTAAAACTGTGTCATTTGAGTTTTTGAAGTTTGTCATCCTGAAGTTTGAAGACTTGGCGGATATTATGACGTTTTCAACAAAATCATACAGATCAGAATTTTCATATTCAGATTTGTTGATGGCAATGATATTGTCGTTTTTTGACACTGTTATGCAATCTCTCTGCTTCCCAGTGATGAATCCTATAAAAATCATATTTTTTAATCAATTATTGATGCGTCAACGGTCAAACCACTAGACCCAAATGAACCATAAAAATCAAAAACTGGAGGCGTTCCTAAGTCGCCAGTTTTATTTGTGAAAATGACACCTCTAAAATGTATGTTTGGATGAGAATCTGGGGTTTGAATAGATTTTAGACCAGCCGTTGTATCGGTTGTTAACAATTTTGCATTGTTGAATATAACACGACCATCAACACCTTTTATTCTAACACAGTTTGTTGCTGTTTCGCTTGTTACTGAAAATCCGTTTTCAAAAACGATTTTGGCGCTAGCCCCTAATGTCAATTCCACATTCCCAGATAAACTGGTTGATGTACCAACCATTTTCACATTACAATTTGCGCCAAAAATTATAGAACCGTTTGCCCCGTTTGCCCCAACAACACAATCATTGCCGTCTGTTGTTTTCATTTCGCCATTTATGGTAACTTCAGCTAAACCAGCTCCAACATAGAGGGCTGGGTTTATGTGGCTTGAAATATTCCCATTTATGGTATATTTACCATCATCTGATATCAGAAAACCAATACCGCCACCAACTGTTCCGATTATATCACCATTTATGGTTACGTTAGCTAGAGGGCTGGCATAAATCGAGTTTATAACTGGGTTTATGCTGGTGTTTTTAAATTGTGGGCTGTTTATGGTATATGTTCCAGAGAAATAGTCAGAACCGTTGCTTCTAAAGAATACAGCATATCCGTTTGAGGAAATGAATGCATCAGCAGATATTTCGCCACACGCAAAAGCTCTGGCACTGATGGCATAAGAACCAGCTCCAAAAATAGAATTGGCTTTTATCTTCAAGAATGTGTTTGTGGTTGGACAGCTATGGAATACGCCAAGATTGGTCAAAGAATTTATTGCATCACATTCTATATAAACATAAGACTCTCCAGTCAAAAAGACATTAACACCAAGGCTGGTGAAAGACCATTTTTTAGCATAAATGGATGATCTCATTGGAACTCCAGAATCTAAAAACATATTTCCAGAACTAACAACAGTCCCACCTCTTTCATCAAACACCCAAACCACCTCATCAGCTAAAATGCTATTTGCTATGGAGTAATCTCCAGCCATTACATACACTTTGTCACCAACGTTTAAGTGTGGTAAGATGGCATCTATGGTCTGGAAAGGTAAACCGCCTTTTTCTCCAGTTTCGTCATTTCCTCTCAATTGATCGACTGTGTAAGTGTTTTCTTCGTGTGAGGCTATGATCCTTGCTAAAGTTTCATTGATGGCTAGTACTGCGGAAGATTTGTTGGTTGTTGTCAATGCCCCCAAATCTCCAACTTTGTCAAGACCGCCACCACCAACTTGGTATAAGTTCCCCAAATGATCTTTAGCGTACATCTTATCACCATCACTGGCGTTTATGAATACTGCCAGATATCCAGATTTTGGCGTGGAAACTTGTGCGGGTGTTGCTTTTGCTAATGTTAGTGACATCTTACTAGAATTACCCACTATTTATTGATCAAAAAAGTGATGCCTCCTCTGTTTTCCCAGTTTGCAGACCCATGATCTCTGACAACAACATGATCTTTATACCATCTTGTTTGGCTTTTCTGATCTTTGTTGAGTCAACATCGTGGCTTGGGACTACCAAATGTGTCACCTTCTTTGAGTAACTGTCAACTACCTCCTTTCCTTCAGATGCCATTTTTGCTATCACATCTTTTGGTATTCTGCACATTGTGTGGCAATACACCTCCGTGCCTTTCTTGACCTCCAAGACCTCATTCTTTAGTGTGTTCGTCCAGAAGTCTCTGAAAAACGTCCATCTTGGTAGATTCTTGGTTATTTCTGCTCCAGCGTACCCACCGAGACC
>Ga0075465_10000029_pt1 | contig 28128 bp, 29 predicted proteins | sample DEB19_08_DNA_6_FD_71484 | JGI IMG/M metagenome (GOLD analysis project Ga0075465, IMG submission 71484) | Aqueous microbial communities from the Delaware River and Bay under freshwater to marine salinity gradient to study organic matter... | ecosystem: Environmental > Aquatic > Marine > Coastal ...
CAGCAATGCAATACCCAAGTCATCGAGTTTGTTTTTCTTTTCGAGTGCAGCTGCAGCAGCAGCTGCTGCGTCAGTAAGTTTCCAAATTTCTTCTTGGATTGCCTTAGCTTCTGGCCCAAACTTTTCAAGTTCCGCAAGTTCTTTGGCTCTCTCCAGCGCAACCGCTTCAGTTTCCTTGCCTTGTGCACGTAGCAGCAGGATGTTCAGATCGTTGACCTTAGCAAGTTTATCGGCAGCAGATACTACAGCGTCTGTTGCGCCCTCAGCAGCAGGCACAATACCTGCAAAGGCACCAGATAGACCCAGCAGCACTGCAAGCGTCTCTGCTCCATCCTTGCCCATTGCAGCATACTGCTCCACCAGTTTGCGGTACTCATCGCGGCTAGTGGGGAGGCTGATATTGTACTTAGCAAGTGCTTCCGTAACATCCCGGGTAGCGTTTGCCGCCTTCTCGCTGTCGGAATAGAAGTTATCGTAGTAGGTGGAGGAAACTGTAGCAAGGTTTGCTACGCCTCCGGTTGCACGGATCAAAGCGGAAGCCGCCTCATCCGAGTAGTTTGCAAATCCCTTGATGTTTTTGGTCAGGGTGTCTAGAACAGTCTTAGTGGCGTTGATCGTGTCAACTGCGGTACCAAGTGCATCCAGAGAAGGAGCATCGCCAAGTGCGGTCAGAATATCGTTAGCCCAGCCAGGGAGATTCATCTCTTTCAGGACTGCAGTAGCATCCTTAGCAAGTGCTGCCAAGTATTCTTTCTGGCCTGCTTCACCGTCAGCGAACACCTTCGGTGCCCACTTGCTGGAGCGGCTATCGTTCCAGTTTACGAGTACCTTCTCCATGTTCTTGATGAGCAGGCCGCCCCAAGCACCGTCTTTACTGGAGTCATCAGCAAAACCAGTAGCCACCGTGTAGCCACCCTTGCCGCCAAAGGTTTTAGAAACACTATCAAAAATGTTTACAAGTGTCTTGCTCACACTTGTCACTAGGTTTGAAGCTCCCTCGTTGTAATCTACTCCGCCAAAGCCCATACCAAAGTCACCATGCTTCTGGCTAGTCTTTAGTCCAGCTGCAGTGCTGTATTCGGCAAGTTGACCTACGTGGGGTGTACCGCTGGTGTCGAACTTTTTGACAAGTCCATACACCGCAAACGAAGCTAGCGCCCAGGGTCCAAGGGTTGCAGCAAGGTTTCCCAGGGTTGCTCCGATACCCGCAGCAGCCGATGCCGTAGCAGCAGCGGCACCGCCAGCAGCAGCAGCTGCTGATGCGGCAGCAGCAGCCGACGCAGAACCAAGACCAAGCGCAGAAGCGATAGCTGCATTTCCAGCCACACCGCCGAAAAGCGCACTTACGCCACTACCAATCATTCCGGAAGCAGTAGACCCAAGGCCCCCGCCAGCAAACGCGCTAAAAATATCCTTGCCAGCACCTAGCAAACTTCCCAGGTTACTACCAGTACCGCCAGCACCTCCGGTCAGACTACTGATAGTCGCACTGATAAAGGCTTGCAGAGGCTTCGTCAGAAGCTCCTTACGCAGAATAGCTACGAACTTGGCACTACCAGCTTTACCGCCTTCAAAGATCGACGTTTCAAATGCGCTGCCAATCTCAGTTGCAAAAGACTCGATCTGAGCCTTACGTGCGTTCTCAAAAGCAATCTGCGAACGATCTTCAATGGACTTGCCAGCCTTTTCCTTAGCAGACTCTTGGGCTTTCTTCATCGCTTCAGTAATTCTGAGCAGAGAGTCGTAAGATTTAGTGGCGGCAGAATCTCCAGCAGCAAGTGCTGTGATGTTGGTTTGCATGAAGTCCAAGGCTGCAGACTCAGCAGTCTTGTACGCAATATCCATGTCAGCAAGTTTTGCATTGAACTTCTCAGTTTCAATGGTTGCAGTTTCCGCTGCGGCTTTATTAGCCACATCCAGACTTAGAACAGACGTGTTGATGTTCTTGTACTGGTCCGCAGTTTGCTGCAGTGCTTTCAACTTGCTGATTTCGTCAGCGTCTTTCTTCCAGTACTCGCGTTCAGCGTCTGTCAGCTTCTTGATCTGACCTTCAGCCTTATACATGGCAACTTCCATGCGCATGTAGCTATCGACAGCGATCTTCGCTTTGTCGGAACTGGCCCCATCCAAGAAGGTCTGCTGGGCGTCATCAAGGTTTAGCAGTTCTTGCTGCAGGGACCTAAGCTGATCACCCATCTTGGACTTTTCAGCTACACTGAGCGCTGCTTCAATCTCTTTGCGGCGCTTGTCATACGCTTTTGCGCGCTTAGCGGTTGCTGATTCAATGGCCGCAAGCGTCTCGGATTCATGCTGCTTGGTGTTCTTAAACAACTCAGCTTGATACTGGCCTTCCGAGATAAGTCCTGCACTGTGACGTGCATCCAGGATAGTTTGACTAGCTTCGTTATTGGCACGCAGCAGGTCTTGCTCTTGCTTCAGCCCAGTTTCTATGATTTTGATTGCTTGGTCTTTAGTGAGACGCAGGCCCTCAACATAAGTCTTACCGAATGCGCGACCAGCACCACCACCGAACTCTTGTTCTTGGTAAGCTGCGCCAGACGCTGAGTAAATAGCCTTGATTGCTGCGGCAGACTCAGCCGCAGCAACTGCAGCATCTTTATGGTTCAAGGCATTTTGAACGGAAGTTTGATGTTGCAGTTGCTCAGTTGCGCGTCCTACCTTAGCTATGTTCTCGCCCTCTTCTCGACGCAGGCCGTTACGCTGGGCATACAGTGCATTCAGTTTCTGCTCAACTGCAAGCTTTGCGGCTGAACTATTCTTGCCCATAGCCTCATCAGCCGCTTGCATTCTAGCCAGCAAAGCTTCATTCTTGGCAATCTCATCGGCGACTCCTTTGAGTCGTGGTGCAACTTCTCCAGCTGCACCCTGCGCTGCCTTTTCGCGGTCCAGAGCAAGTTGGGCCTCTGTCAGCGTCAGCCCGTCGATGCGCTTGTCATTCAAAGCCTTGATCTTGTCAGTCTCTGCTTGCAGACTAGCTACAACTTTACCTTCGCGCAGGGTTGCTGCTGCGGCATCGGTGTCAGATGCTTTCTTGGTAAAGAAGTCGTATGCAATCCAAGCGGCAGTTCCTGCAGCAATGGCAATGTTCAGGTAGCCGTTGGCAGTCATCAACTTAGACATTGTGCCAATTTTGCCAGCAGAAGTCGCAGTACCAGCAGCTTCAGCAGCAGCGTTCTTAGCTTTAGCCGCTGTATTGGCTTCCAGAATTACAGTATTAGCTGTAATCAGTCCAGTTTGTTGCGTCCAGATGCCAATGCTACTGCGCATAAACTTGTCATGCAGGGCAAAAGTTGTCGTCAGTGCTGCCATGCCTACTTTGGCAGTAAGATAGATACCTCCAGCCCAAGCAATCAGCTTGCCGTGCTCCATCACAGTCTCACCCAGCGAGGCAATGCCCCGAGTCAAGGTGGTCAGTGCAGAAACAAACTCTGGCGATGCAAAAGCACGCTGCATCAGATCAAAGATGATACGCAGTTGAGGCTCAACCTGCTCAAATGCCTCGAACATAGACGATTGCAGTGTAGCCCCAACCTTCTTGAACTCACTAGATGCAGTGGTTCCCATTTTCGCAGCAGCAATTGCAGCATCACCAGCGGCACTCTCTACATTGCGAATACGTTCAGCAAGTGCGTTATTCGTTTCACTCCATTCCAGCAAGTTTCCGTTTACGTCCTTGATTTGCTTCTTGTACTCAACAATCAGAGCAACAGCATCTTTACCGCCTCGTTCAGAGAACACGGTAGCAAGCCAGTTCTTGCCGCCAACTGGTGTCAGCGTGGACATAGCATCGCTCAACTGCTTGACGTTCTCAATCAGAGGCTTGACTGCACCAGTAGAAGTATCACGGAACTCAATGTTCAATGCCTTCAAGGCGTTCACAACTTTAGGTGTACGACCAGAAATGTCGGTGTAGAAGTTACGGATGGAAGTACCGGCCGCAGAACCTTGAATACCCAGCTGAGCCAACACTTCAACCTGCACTGCCACGTCAGTCAGAGAAGCGCCGAACTGTTCACCAGCAACCGATGCAGTTTTCAAAGCTTCACCGAACGATTCAACACTTGCCTTCGAGTCAGCTGCTGCACGAACCACAATGTCAGACGCCTGCCCAAAGCCTGCAGCACCCATACCGAAAGCTGTAGTCACAGACACCAAAGTCTCAGCAGCAGTCTTCAGATCAGTCGTACCAGCCACACTGAAGTTCAACACATCTTGAGTAACCGCCAACACTTCGTTTGCTTTCAGGCCAGCAAGTGTCAGCACTTGCATAGCCTCAGCAATTTCGCGTGGACCGAATGGGCCAGTCTGACCCAGACGGATCAGTTCGTCGGACAGCAGCTTAACCTCAGAGGCAGTAGCCCCGCCAAGGGAGCCGATGATTTCGAGCGTATGGGCCACTTCCATGCCCGTCTTGACGGTCTGCATGAAGCTGTTGGAGATGGCCGCGCCTGCAAACAGGGGAAGCAAGTTGCCCCACGTCAGCCAGAGCAAGTTGAAGCCCGAGGCAAGTCCTCGCATGGCCGAGTGCGCATCGTTGCCGTCGATGGCCAGTCTCTTCAGCTTGGTCGAAGCATCGTCAAGGTTTTTGAGTTCTCGGGGCTCAACAGTCTTGAACGTACTCAGGCTACTATAGCTGCCTACAGGATTAGCAGTCGCTACGCCGACAGAACGGCGAATACGTTCACTCTCTGTTTTCTGTGCAGCAATAATTTCGTCTGCTTCTTTTCGCAATTCCGCCTTCACTCTGGCAATGTTGCCTTTGCCTCGTGCAAGTGAGTCTGCGTAAATGCCCGCAAGTGAACTACTGGTTGCCGCAGAGCGTGCTTCCATAGCTTTCAGTCCAGCTTGGAGTGCGGCTTCCTCTTCCTTAGTCGCGGCCAGCATCGCCTTGTAAGTCAGGTTGCCGCTCTTCTTCCAGTTGTCTAGCAACTTCTTGTGATACGGCGACAGTGCGGCACCAGACTCTTCAAGATCAAACAAGGCGCCCATACCTGCAGATTTGATCTTGGCATTAGGTTGCTGAGCAACCATTTCTTGATACAGCTTCGTCGCCTCTGCCTTGGCTGCTGCAGAGATATTACGGAATTTCTTCTTCAGCGTGACTTCAGCAGTGTCCATGCTGGTACTCACACCTTGCTCAAAACCTTGCCCCAAGCCAATACCAGAAGTCTTGATCTGAGCACCCAGCACAGTCATCTCAGTCTTGATGATAGACGCAAGGTCTCCAATCGCTTGAGTGAAACCAGCCTTCAAGCTGTTCGCAGCCGTGTTCAGGCCCTTGACAGAATTTTTCAATTCTTCAAGTACCGAGCCGGAGCCCTTCATCCCCACAAGTATTTTTCTCAGCTCTTGGAGTGCTTTACCCGAGCCCTTGCCTGCTTCCAGTGTGGACTGTAGTCCGCTCAACATTCTTGTTGCGCGTTCTCCGTCTTCAGTGCCCGGAAATGAGAAAGAGAAAGTTAGATCGGCCATTAAAAATCCCCGCGTTGCGGGGATTTTACCTTTTCTGGCGCTTTCTAGGGGCGACAGTAGTCTTAGTCTCAGGCTTTACTGCTGTCTTCTTACGCTTAGCTGTAACAGCATCAAGCCAAGCTCGGTCCAGTGTAACCATGTAATCCCGGAAACCTTGGAAATCGAGTTGGATGAAGCTGTTCCAGAATATCCGAATCTCAGCAGTAGTCAGAGGTAGCGGGCCAGAGTCTACATATCTCCTATCCCGTGACAACTCCATGAACTGACTGTAGTACCAATACTGCACATCAGTGAGTACTGGTCTAATCTGAAGAGCCGGAGGTGTGATCCCCGACTCTTCTTGAAACTTCAACAGTTGGGGTACTTGCTCGGCCCACTCAGTAGACCAAGCTAAGTACTCTGTTAGTTTTTTTCGTCAGCTTCTTCCTGCACTGCTTTGTAAGCCTTCTCATCTTCAGCCTGCTTCGTGACCCATTCACGGAACAGTTTCAGAGCAAGCAGCTTCTTCGCATTGGCCACACTGTATTCCGACAGGTCTTCACCTTGGAATACCAGTTTACCCTTCCAGCCCAGCAGCACAGTGCTGGCCAGAACGTCCACAAAAATTTCTTCACTCTTGGCTTCACCAACATCACCACCTTGGTCGATCACTCGCTGGTTCTTCTTCACCAGAAACGCAATCTTCTTTCGGTAGTTGGCGTTGCCAGAACGGGCAACCAGAAACTCCACACCATCACGGTAAGGAACCCACACACCGTCTTTCTCGGTTTCAGGGTTAATAGCAAAATCAGCAAAAAGGTCAACAGCACTCATTATTTTCTCCAGTAGGTCCACGATTAGACCCGCAGATTATAGCAGGACATTCGTGTTGCACAACAAAAAGCTCCCTAGGCTAACCTAGGGAGCATAAAGATTGGCGTCAGCCAACCACCCACAGGAGAACTTTATGGCGTAACAGCGGCTCCGATACGGTCAATGAACATGACCTTGCGCAGCGCAGGCACCACATTACCCAAGTCCAGGAGGGCCGTCAGGCTGATCTGGGCCATCAGATCGGCGTCCTTACCCCCGGCATTCACAGTGTACGTAGACACGTTAGCAGCAGGGAAGGTGAACACATAACCGTTGCCATCCACGTCAAAAGCCGTGAAAGCAATTTCAATGTTCTCGTTTTCCAAGAACTCACTGTAGAAAGTGGCACCAGCAGCGAAGTAAACTTCAATGTCAATGGTGGCAGCAATGGTACCAGAACCGATACCAACGGCACCCAGAGAACAGATAGCGTTCTGTGCACGCAGAGCATTGTCGTAGGACAGGGCAATGGAGTTGATGAACGTACCAGTCAGGGGTGCACCCTTAGCCCACAATGCGCAAGTAGTGCCACTGACACCAGACATGATCTGGTAAGCTTTAGAAGCTTGCGGAGTACCGGGCAGCATGGTTGCGTCATCTTGCTCTGCGTCTTGACCCATGAAGGTGAATTCAAGCGTAGACAACGAACCCGAGGCAATGTTCAGCGACATGGAGCTGGCAGTCATACCTGTAAACAGGAAGTACTCACCAACATCAGCGGCTTCACGTTCAAACGAGAAGCTCGGCTGAGTCACGCCATTCGACAAACGGGAAGCCTTGACCACAGTAGCCGCAAACGGGCCACCAACGATAGCAGGAGTACCGGGGTCCAGCGTGATGATTGTGGTAGTAGGGGCCACAGTTTTGCTGACTCGGAACAGTTTATTGTCATTGGCTGAACCAGTACCACCTACGGTGAACCACTGACCAGGCTGCAGGGCTGTAAAGATACTTGTTCCAGTAGTAGCTACAGACGCAGTGATCGCAGTTGCAGTAAACGTGCCAGAGAAAACCACACCAACACCATTCGTACCAAACGGCACATAAGCTGATTGCAGGGTGGCTTCAATCAGAGGATCGTACTCAGCGTACTGCATCTCACCCTGCACACCGCCGCTAGCTTCGGCAGAGGTAGCAATCATGCTGGTTACAGCACGGTAAGCATTGATTTCAGCAGACGATTCTTTGCTAAGGGTGAAGTTCAGAGACTCACCAGTGATGCGTAAATCCTTGGGGTTGCCTGCCACAGGAGTCTCACCAAAGACGGTTTCTTTGATGTAACGTACCTGTACGCGGGAGGTTGATGCGAGTGCCATATGGAATTCTCCAATTAAGATTCTTGCATTATACTGAGGCAGTAAAGTTTATCAGTTACAGAACCTCGAACTTGAGGCTACAGTAATAGAATCATGGTAGTGAGTCGTACCAGAAGGGCACAAGTGCCGCCTGAGACACCCACCCGTTCATGGTAGGCGATGACGAGAACCGGGCCGCATACGTCCGCAGGGGTGGCATGGTATCCGACATGTGGATGGCCCCATAGAAGTGGTCCAGCAGGTCGTTGGACTGCTTGGTGCCTCCGCCGTCCTTTGCCCGCACGGCCAGCACCAGCGTGCCCAGCACCCGGTGCCCCGGCGTCTTGGACAGGTCGATCTGGTAGCCATCCTGATACACGATCTTGACTTGCAGGAACGGGTGGCTCTGGGTAGCAAGATTTATCGTGTTGATGTTGTCGTACTCAACCTCAAGTGGGAAGGCAGTCCACGTGGATTTCAACGCTTCAATTCGTTGGTAAAGTGCGACTTTAGCTTGTTCTCTGGTAGTAGCCATATTATTCCGCCAATCCTCTCAGATAACGAAGGTTGTTGTACTTCATGGAAGCGTAGCCAACCATAGCGACTGCACCGTAACTGGGTAGCAAGTTCTCAGGTCGAATTTCGTGCTGCGTTCCGTCCATACCTTCTGGACCAATGTTGTTCTCTACGTCTTCGGCATAGGGTGCGTAATTGACAATCTTCACACTGGAGTTCCACTTAATGCTTGCGACTTTTGGAAGCTCACGAGCAAGTGTGCTCGCCACTGCCGGGTTGTCACCCATCTGGTGGGGATCGTAAAGTGGCTCCCATGCGTAGGGTGTCATGTATTCAGGTAAAGGTTTATAGCTTCCCTTTGGGCTTGAGGCATGCTCCACGTACCACTGACTAGCAAGGTTCCCACTCCACTGCGGGGAGTTGGTTACCAAGTCTGTCAGTACGTGCTTGACAATCCGACGCTTCGTATCTGCGATCTGGCCGTGGATAAGCAGCTTGTGTTTCTCAAGCTTTCTCATTGCTGCCTGCAGCCCCGTGAAGCCGATTGACGCCATTACGCTCTCCGCAGATGTACGTTCCACGCATCTTGGTACGACGTGATTCTCTCAACGCGCCAAGGTTCGGAATTAATCACAACGCGCTGGCCAGCCGCAGGTGTAATAGAAGTCTTGGCAACGATCAAGGTTTTATCGCCCTGCAAGTTTCTTGGGTCTGCCTGAGTCTGGTAGGCGTACAGCATGTACATCTCCATCAGAATCCCCGGAATCACCTGACTGGCCGCAGTGACCTCGGTAACTGGGTTCACTGCACCTTCAAAGACCGCAGTAACTTCACAGTTAGTAGCAGGCCCGCTAGCAGACTCTGGTGAAATCTCATCAGAGGCTACTGTCCAGAAACCCTCTACCTCACGGTATGTGCTGCGGATGTGCAGAAACAATTCGTGGCTTCGCAGGAACTGCCCGTCCACAGGCCACTCTGTACTGGCCAAATTCACGTTGTAAAACGGAGTGTACTCTGAGTTCGTGTTCGTGTTTACGGTATCCTTCAAGTACATCGTATGCCCGTACATAGAGGTGCCGGGGGCGTTACCTAGTGCAGCTTGTCCTGGGGTTAGCAAGTCAAAGTTGTGCGTAACCAATTTCGCAGAGCAAGTCTTTCGGATAGGTGCGTCGAAGAAGCTATCAGAAATAAACTCCCCCATCAGCCACATCTCATCACCAATGGTCACGACTCTTCGTGGAGCAGGTTGCACTTCAGGTGCGACTGAAACTGTACGCCGACGTTCAAAGCTTCCATCAGGCTTCGATGCTTCAAAGCTTCCCCACTGGCCTTTAAACAGGAAGTCGCCCGTGTACCCATCCGTAACGGTATCGCGGTCAAAAAACTTTGCTGCATTTTTCAGTTTCATTTGATAAACTCTAGCAGTTGTTCTTTTGTCTGGGCACCGTAACGACTGCCTTTATAGGTGTAGTCGTCATACAGCTTCAAAGTCGGTACACCTCGTATACCGTGAATCTCCGCAATGTTCGGTTCATCTTCAATATCAATCTTGACGACCAGAATATCCAACCCCTCCAGAAGTGGAGCAAGTTGTTTACACGGGCCACACCATTTCGCGGTGAATACTTTAAGATGCTTCATGTGCCTAGGATTGGATCAGTAGCGAGGCCAGCAGTTGAGGTGTAAACCCGGCTTGCGGCTGGGTTTACATTCTCACCTAGACCTTCGAGGGCCGCTACCAGTCTGTTTCGCAGGTTCTGGTAGCCAATATTCACACTGTTACGTAAGTCTTCAAACGGGTCGGTTACACGATCTGTCTCGGCACGTCCGTCTGTAATCCGCTTAGGCGCGAACAGAGCGATACTGGTGAGCAAGTTTCGACTTACCGCATACGCTGAAAAAACCTGTGCCACGTTCAGGAATCTCTGCTGTGCTGTTGTCAGTGGTGGGGGAGTGGCATTGAGTGTCTCGTAGAGACTTTCCACGTCTGAGTGTACGTCTCCCAAGTCGAACTGCAGAACCTGCAGGTAGATAGGGAGTGCCAATGTCACATCCTCAAGTTCTTCTTCAGATACGCCTAGAACGGCTCGGATTTCGTCGTATGAGGTGAAGTCTGTGAGTACGGCCATAGCGAGTTCCAATGTGAAGAGGTATTGTAAGCTGGGCCAGAAAGTTTGTTGTTACAGAGCAACAAAGATGATTGCATTGTTCAGCTTCACTGAGGTACAATCAGGCCAGATTGGAGTGACTATGGCTAAATTGACTTTTGAAGATGCGGTTGTGAAGGCTAAGGCTGTGCACGGGGACACCTATAAGTACACCGGGTTGACTCGGGAAGGGATTTATGTTTACTTGGAGATGGTGTGCAAGGACCATGGGGCGTTTAGGCAAACTGTCAGTAACCATGTGTCCGGTAAGAAAGGCTGCGTTAAGTGTGGAGGTAAATTCCCACACACATTGGAGACGGTTAAAGAAGCTGCAGCTAAGTATGAGTTTGGCTACGACTACTTGGAACTCATCCGTGGTGGGAAATATCCTAAGTTAAGAATGCAATGCGCAAGCCATGGAGAATTCACTATGAACTTGTACAACCATTTGTCTGGCAAGGGTTGTGAGAAATGCGGGGAAGAAGAAATCCAGACACCTCTAGAGGAGGTAAGACAACGAATATTGGAGAAAATGGGGGCTAAATACAAACTAATAGGTGAAGCAGATAGGAACACTTCTGACGCTAGACAGTTTGAAATTGAGTGCCCAGATCATGGTAAGTGGGTGGCTACTTTATCGGGCATAGGTTTTGGCCATAGGTGCAGGGGTTGTGGTGACATTGCCAGAGTTGAAAAAGTAAGAGTTAGAATAGAGGATGTAGAAGCATCAGTAAAGGGAACTAATGCAGAGAAGTTTAAAATTATGGGTGTGGACCTTGTTCAGCTTACAGGTAAAATTGCCAGCGTGGTAACTGCTGAGTGTCTCGAACATGGACAATTCACCAGAAGAGCTGATATGTTTGTTAAAGGGTATGGCTGTCCAGTCTGTGCTGGAAGTCTTGGGTCTGGCACACTATTCGACTGGCTTAGAACGTTAAAGGTTGAAGTTGTGCCTGAGGTACTGCTTGGAACAGGTAAACAGCGATGGGATTTTTACCTGCCAAAACAGAAGTTAGCTATTGAGTATAACGGTACGCTATGGCACTCCTCCTACTATAAGTCTTCTACATACCATCGTGACAAGTCTCTGGCATCACTCGCTGTAGGAGTACGAACCATTCATATATGGGAAGACGAGTGGCTGGAAAAACCTGAAATTGTAAAGAACGTGGTAAAGGCAGCTTGTGGGTTACTGACTGAAAAAATGTACGCCAGAAAGCTGATCGTCCGAGTTGCAGACGGAGCACAGGATTTTTTAAATGCTAACCACATACAGGGATTTTCCAGAGGCTCCAATTACCTGGGGCTATATCAAGGCGCTACCTTGGTAGCAGTCCTAGGGTACGCCCTTAGAGACACAGGAAGAGGTAAAGGGTATGACAGTAGCAAGTGTGAGATAACTCGTTATGCTTCTTCTATTAGAGTTGTGGGAGGTTTCACCAAGCTTCTTAAAGCTTTACTAAAACTACACCCCACAATCAAGACAGTAGCTACGTTCAGTGATACAAGAATCTTCTCTGGAGATATGTACGCAGCGACAGGTTTCAAAGAAGTAGAGAAGCTAAAGCCGGATTATTTTTACGTACAGAAGGGTAGACGTGTACACAAGACTGCGTTGATTAAAGGGCGGCTAACCCTTCCTGAGGGGGTACCGGACTCGTGCACTGAATCTGAGAGAGCGGATGCACTGGGGTACTCAAGAGTATATGACTGTGGCAAGATCAGGTGGGAGTACACACCATGAGGAAGGCCCGCATTTCGCGGGCCTTGCTTTACTTCTTGGGTTGAGGTTTCTCAACCTTAACCTCTTCCTTAACCTCTTCCTTAACCTCTTCTACCTTTGGCAAGGTGTAAGTCTGAATCACTGGTTGGGCATCCACCCAACCAGTCCGCAACGTCTGCACTGGAGTACGTGGAGGAAACGCAACTCCAGTCTTCGGATCAGTGAAAGTAAACTCTCCCGAGTTCACAAACCACTCACCTTTAGCATTCTCAACAATAGGTTGTTCCATAGTAGGCAGTGGGAGCTTTCGCTCCCACTTTCCAATTAAGGTGTGATCACCATTGCATCAAACAGTCGCAGGTCAGTGTCACCGAAGGTACGGAACACTTCCTCGGACCAGTCCATTCGCATACTCGTGGTGCGCTTCATCGCGTACTCTTCAACCGCGTTGTAAATAGCACTGGTGTCGCTCACCATCGTGATAGCTGCGGACGCATCCAGAGCATAGATGGTGTTGGCTGGCACTGGACCACCATCAGTAGCAGGTTCAACCAAGAAGATTTTCACATCACCACCGAAGGTGTTGTTGATCATCACGCCTTGTGGGTCGATACGAGCCAGCGTTGGGTCATAATTCACAGTACCGGGGCGACCAGTACGACCTTCAACCTTCAGGTACGTGTCCAGGTCCATGATCGCATGCGTGATCTTGCGGAACTTGCGATTGCGGGCCAGGAACTTCAGCCAAGCGCGATGGGTCAGCACACCACCAGTAGATGCTGCATCTAAGCTGGACGAAGCCACCACAGGGACAGCACCCACCACCAGATCAGCATTACCGTTGAACAAGTCGCTCACGTAGCGGTACGCACGTTCGTCACGTTCCACTTCCAGATAACGCGCCGTGGTCATGGTCACGAAATCCAGAGTCGTAGCACGCAAGGCTTGGTCCGTCCACTCCATACCAATTGACCATGCGCCTATGCGACGGATGCGGTCATGGGTCTTGAAGGTCAGCATCTTGTGTGGGTATGCGCCCTGCACAGCACGACCAGCCTTGGCTTGTTGAGGGCCATCTGGGGTGTTGTAGTCAATGACTGGCTGCTCGAAAACACCAGTGTTGACCGACAAACGCGTACCGACCATGCTGTCAAAGGTCACAATGTCAGTCGTGCGGTCTTTGGCGACTTCAGACTCAATGCGGTCGATGATCGAGATGACCGTCAGAGCACGGGAAGCTGTACCGAAAGGTGCAGTGTTGGCTGCAGTATTAGACACCGAAGCGTCAATACCCAACAGCTCACCCATAGACTTGGCACGAATACCAAATGGGTTTTCCTTGCCTGGACTGCAGATACCAGCAGAAGCTTGGAACTGACGGAATGCAGGACCAATCTCCAGATTGGCATCTGGGAACTTGTTGTTGATGTATTGCGCAGGAGTGCTACCAGCAGCCTTGGCACCTTGCAGCATTTCCTCTGCAGTGATTTCGACTTCTTGTTGCGAACCGTCGCTGTCGATAAATTTGAAACCCATGATTTACTCCCTGTATTAGATACGTTCGATGACACCAACAGTACCGACAGCACCCGTGCCCACAGGGCCGAGACTCACGACACGCCAGTTGAATTTAGCTACCGTTTGGGCAGTGGCTTTACGCACCTTGGGGAAACCATTTGCGTTAACCGTACCCTTGGCTTCTGCTGCACCAGCAACCACCAGATCATTGATGGCAATAACACCAGTACCGTCAGCCTGGATGCCGTCGAACGTCACGCGAACGCGGCCTTTTTGCAGCACACCACCAATGGTGTAGCCATTCTGAGGTGCCAGCTCAATGCTGTAGACAACACCTTCAATTGCGTCACCAGCTGCGCAGTTGTCGTAGCGGGACTCTGCCACCAGCTTGGAAAACTTGCCGACTTCAGCTTGGGTGACTTGATTGACAGCACCAGTGCCAGCACCGTAGCGCACAGCTACGACTGCCTCATCTGGAACAACGGGAGAGATAAAGTGATCGCGTGCCATGTTGGCCCCTTATTTGTTGAGAGATTGGACTGCAGAGCGGAACTTGGGATCGACAGCAGCAGGCTTTTTGTCTGCAACTGTGGTACTAGCGGTAGTTCCTGCTACACCGCCAACCTTAAATTTGCTGGTGAATGCCGAAGACAGACTTGCATGCACTTCCAGAAGAGATGCTGCAGACATGCCAGAAGTTTCCACACGTTGACCCAGAGCAATGCTCATATTGCCAACCGCCATAGCCACGATAGCAGACAGACCAGATTGACTGGCTTGCAGATCAGTGACTTGGGACTTGACAGTAGCCAGCTCCATAGCAGACGTGGCCACAGCAGCTTGAGCAGTAGACAGCTCACCCTTCAGGAACGCCACAATAGCCGTGTCATCGGTTGCTGGAGGCTTTGCAGCGGCTTCTACAGCAGCCGCTGCGGCTTCTGCGTCCACCACAGCCTGAGCCGCAGCAGCCACTTCCTCTGCAGTCGGCTCGGTAATTTCAGCAGCCGCACCGGGGACACCAGCTGCAAGTGCAGCCAGCTGGTCAGCGGTCAGGTTTTTGTTCTTCATTTCAGGTCCAGTGTTTAGGATATTGCCGTCATTATGAGGCAGATTTTCTGCAGCCACCAGTGAAGCTGTTGCAGTACCTGCAATGTTGGCAGTTTTCCGTGGTGCAAGTGTCCGAGACGAAGCTGCATAGGCAAGTGCGTCTTCATACGTGCCCACCTTGTCCACCAAGCCAGCCTCTACGCCACGCTTGCCCATGAACACCTTGCCTTGGCCCATAACCTGATCGGCAATGATGTAAGTCGTGTTACGGTTTTCAGCCACAGTGTTCGCAAAACTCTCATACAAGTCATCTAGCATGATTTGTGCCTGCGCCTTAGCTTCTTCTGAGAGCGGCTCGTATGGGTTCTCCAGCATCTTGTACTTGCCAGCTCGCATAACCGTGATAGTCTCTCCACGATCAGCAAGTGCTTTACTTACCTCTCGATGAATCTTCACAGTACCAATAGACCCATTCATCCCCGTGTCGGAAGTCGTGATGTGTGGTGCTGCGCTACCAATCCAGTAAGCTGCGCTAGCTGCCATGTCGCTGAAAGCAGACGTAGGTTTAACTTGTGAAACCTGTCGCACGAACTCACTAGTACCAGACACACCTTCAACACTACCACCTGGACTACGGATAGCAAGCATGATGCTTGTAGCGCCTTTATCTTGAATGGCTTCAATTAATGCAGACTTAATATCTTCGTAGCCAGTAATGCCGAAGAAGCGGTAGAACCCTGCTTCACCGGGGGTCAAGTGGCCCACGATCTTCACCACACCTACGCTACCCTCGCGCTCGTACAGCGGAGGCAGTTCCAGTGAGTCTTCATTACCACCCTTGTCCAAGAAGTCTTCAGCCTTGGCCACGCAGGCCATATAGTCGTTGTAGCTCTCAGTGCTACCCGCCCAAAAAGTCTTAAGCATTGGGATTCCCCTTCGTTTGTTTTGGCGTATCAGCAGCTACCTTATCCGGTGCGCCTCCACCCATAGTTGATGTAGTAGACAATGGATTGACAATCGCACCAGCAGTCCCAGATTTGAACATAGTGCCAGCCAATGGCACATGTCCTTCTCGTGGCAGGTTTCCGGTCAGGTCGATACAGGCATCTTCATCCGTGATGAAGCCCAAGGACAACTGCTCCAGAATACGACTCTGCTTCATAGCTTTGAACGCTTCCAGCTCATCCTGCGGACGTAGGTTCAAGTCCTCGTAGCGGAACTCGACATAGCAATCCTGAGCCATCAAGCGTACAGCCTGCGTCAGCATGCGACTGTACATGTTGTTCAGCTTGCGACGTACTACGTCAGCATTCTTCAAGAACAACATCGTGGATGTAGCAGCGCCAGAAGCTTGTGAATCCCGACCAAGCACTGCAGGCATAGTCTTTGCACCAGCAGCTAACTTGGACTCAATCAATTTCTGCACAGCATCCATCGTGGATGCAATGTTACCTGCGCTCTGCCCATCTGTCCCCATCATCTTGTACTCAATAGAGTCAAAGTGAACGAGTGCATCTTCTGGATTCAGGCCTGACAAGGTATTAGTAACCGCCGAGATAATCTCGTTGTAGAACGCTCCCAATTTCTCAGGGTCATTCAAAATCGTTGGATCAATAGACTTATTGATCTTCTCTTCCAGAATCTTCGCAGTCAAGCGCGGCTGAATAACACGCTGCATCGACTTACGCAAGTCATTCAGGAACTGCGCATCAGCAAGCACGCTCTGAATCGCTGCCTCAAAGTAGCTGGACGAGTACGCATTCAGCAAGTCTTGATCAAGACTTGCATAGAAAAACGTTGGAATGTCCAGGCTGACTTCAGCACCACCAATCACTTGGATTGGATAAACACCGTTATCTTCTTCCTTGAACTGAATCTTGGTCGTACTCACTGCTTGCAAGAACAGAGGCATGCGCATCTTATCCAGTGCAAGCTCCAATCCCATGCTGCCATACAGCACCAACTCTGCAGCAAGACTCTCACTCAATGACTGCAAGTCCGTAACGGGGTTGTAACCCAGCGTTGGGTCACCTAAAAACGTAACGCGGCGCAGAATCTCTTGAGCAAGTTTTGTAGCTTCCACGTTCAACGTCCCGTCCATGTCTCGGGCCTTGATCGTATAGGACTCTGGGATACCCACTCGCAGGTAGCTCGACTTGGTAGCAGCCAAGTCAGGTGACGCAGCAGCGTAATCTCTGATTACGAGGCGCGTATCAGCACCTTGGCGGTACGTGGTAATGTCTGTATTGGCCAGCCGACGATCAGGACGCAGGATCGCACTGGTCTGCTTGGCAACCCCTGTCTTCCAGCTTTGCAGCGCGACAGGACGGTTTGGCGGACGCAGGAATGGTACGCTAGGCAGCTGCCCGGGTCCGGCAAAGATGTTTTTTATCGAGCTGAGCAGGTTCATAGTACACCATTGTCACATGAGAACGGGCCATAGACTGCTACAGCCCGAAAGATTGACCCTATCTACCGTGCGTTCTGTATGTCGGACCCTTCACTGCGAACGCCAAAGGCACACCAGCAGACGCGATTCCCAAGCCTCCAGCCATACCCCGCATCTGCGTAGCAAGCCAGAGATAGAGCGTAGCGAAGTGGTAATGGTCATTTTCATCCCCAGTCTTCGTCCACACGTAAGTCAGCTCACCATCCTTCGTGAACTGCTGCACGCGCTTCAGTGTCAGCATTTGCGCCTTGTAATCGTCATTCTCTTCAGACGATTGAATCACCAACTCCCCGTTCTTAATCACACCCAATAATTTGTCAAGTGCAACTGTACGGTTAACCTTCACTAGTTTCAGGTCTAGCTTACCTTCTTGCAACTCTTCTGGCTTGTCGTGCACCGTAAATGGCTGCGTCGTCTTAGTCGTCGTGAAGATTGCACCAAAGTGGTTAGGCCGTGCCTTTGTCAAGCGGGTAACAAGGTCCAGGTAGGGTTGGCTGTCCATTACGTGCATCACAACCCGATACTTCGCAAGTAACTCACGAGAGCGCTGCTCAAATTGAGTGTAATGTACCCGTTCGCGGTGAACAATCGTCAGAATGTTCTGGGAATTGAGCTTTCCAATGCAGATGTGGCACGTAATACCCATGTCTGAGCCCATCACATGGTACTCAGACGTGAACAAATCAGCTTGCAAGGTGCTCGATTCAATGTCCGTAGCAAGGATTGACTCGTTCTTTTCTTCGCCAGTTAGACCCAAAACCTGGTTCTTGAACTCAGAATATCGCTCAAATTCCGTAGATCGAGACACCATATAGCTCGGCACAATGATCTTTGGGACTGAAAATGGGCTCACAAACCACGCATTTGCATCATGATTATCGTCTGGATTCTCACAAACGAACTGCATTTTGGCTGAATCAAGTTCTGGATCAAGTCCACACTTAGGGCAGTGCAGCTTTGCCTGCTTCCAGCGCAACGTGTGCAGGTTCTTCTTGGTAACTTCCTCCAACTTGCCGTCGTAACCTGGAATCTTGATGTGCTGAAAGTAGTCAGGCAAGAATGTGTGGTTGCAGTGTGTGCAAGTTGCTAGGTGGCGGTAACGCTTTGCCGTTTCTGCCTCTTTACTCACCCCAAACTTGTCAATCGTGGGTGTCGAAAAGATTTTCCGCAGCTTGTGAGTACGGTTCTGCAAGCGTGAAACGTAAATCGAAGCTTTTGTCGTATCACTTTTGTCAAACTCATCATGGATGATGGCGTTTGCAGGTGTAGACAGCCCAACATTCTCAGACTTGGTACCCCGGAACATCAAGAAGCTATTCTTTCCGAACTGCTTCATCTCACTGTTGTTCATGCTCGGGTTAACAAGTCTCTTCACTTCTGGTGACCCGTCGATCATCGGGTCAATACGTGTTCGATTGTTGTTTTCCGCGTCCGTTGCCGTGGGGAAAGTGTAGATCGCAGTGAAGTTGTCTTGCGTGCAGCACAAAGCTACCGCATAACGGTATGAGAGTTCAGATACACCCACCTGTGCGGGCTTAACTGTGATGCTAGTACGTGCTGCGTCAGCAAGTATTGACAACTGAAATTCATAATTTTCAAAAGAAAACTTTTTGTCGTTCAGATACGTGTTCTTTTCGATCCACGCGGACAAGTCTGTAATCCCATACGTGTTCTTAACAGCTGCCCTGACTCTATCGAAGTGGTCTTGGTAGTTCATTTGGTGGGCAGCAAGCGCTGGTAGACCTCAAAGAATTCATCTTGCACTGTAGCTGGGGCGCCCTTCATGGCGTGAATAATACAGTCTTCCATGATTTTGATTCGCTCTGCGTTGTACAAGTCGGTTTGCATCTTGACTACATCTCTCAGAATAGCAGTGATAGTGTTCATCACTTGAGCTACTTGATTTGCAGGTGTGCCTTCAGGAATATCGTCCAGGTAGTCCTTGGCCGTGTTGTACTGCTCAAGTAGCTCTACCTCAAGGTTCAAGTCCTTAAGCTGGTCTACGCGGATTCTCTGGCGGTCGAATATCGGTAGCGGCTGCGCCTCATGCAAGTCCAGGTCTTCAAGTCCGTCGTGCATTGGAAGCCTCTTTGAGCTTGTACGCTTTCCTGATCCTGTGTGCGGTGGAAATGGAAACATTGGCGACCTTTTGTATTTCTTTGGGTGGCAAGTTGCCCAGCGTCATGCGGAATGCGCGTCTGGCCTTGAGCAAGGTGTTACTCTTGACTTCGGGCTCAACCGGGGCGCGCTCTATGGCCCGCCTGATGGCCGCAGCATGGAAGCCTGTGGCGAGGGCGACGGCTTCACTGGAAACCTTGCGTGCCATATATAGAGCCAGCAGGTCAGCCGGGATTGAGTCTTTGATCTTTTTCATATTGTGGTGGATTGTAGCAGGAAGTGTTGGTTTTGTGCAACAGGGCGTGGTTGCTGGAAGTGATGCTATAAAAATGATAGCAAAAGTTTTGGAGGGTGAAAAATTTTGGATCGGAACGGGTAGTTGCTATGAAAATGATAGCAAAAAGTTGCTATAAAAATGATAGCAAAAGTTGTGGGAGTTGAAAAATTTGGAGGGTGGACCTGAGAGCACCGGCGCGTTTCGCATGGTGAAATACCATACCCGTCACCCGTTGCAAAATTACAACACCCATACCCACCTTATAACCAGAAGTGATATTAATCAAAACACGCCAGAACGCACCAGAACGGCCTACACGCCTTCGCCACCGTTACCCACACCAGCCTATCAACCTGAAACAGCGTCCGCCATAGGCCCGGCCATGCCCCTTTAAACCACATGTGGATAACGTTATCCACAATCAATATAGGAGTGGATATGCTGTGGATAACCGTAGTCTTATATAAGACATAAGACTAGTCATACACATCATATGGATGATCTATATGATACATATGATACATATGATGTGTATGAATGGACATGAATTTTCATATTCGCACCACAACCTGCTATTAGGGTAAACCCTTAGAAAATACTTATCCCTGTGGTGTCGGAACAACACCAATCCATGCACAATGGAGTCTCGCCAGTGATCGGACTGGCCACGGTGGACAAGGCAACGTATTAGGGTAAACCCCTAGATACAGCACCACCTAAACGTTCTTACAATCGAATCAGGCGCTTTTGCCTGCCGCACCACTTCAATAGGTGCAACCTTTAGGAATGGAATATCAATCATGAACTACGCTTCCCTTTTCACAGCTGACGTGACAGGCGCAGCATTTGACGCTGCGATTGAAATGGATGCATCCAATGGCCGGGTTAACCATGCGTTCCGCTTGGCACTGGAAACTGCATACGGTGTGTCGCTGCCCGCGTCACCAGCGCAGGCAGTATCCGCGATCAATCGGTTTCTGGCGGAAAACAAGGCGCCTAAGCTGGCAGCGGGCCCGGGTTCGCGTGCGGCTGCACTGACTGTAGTGCAGGCCATGCATGCACTGGCAACCATTCTGCACACTGGCAAGGCTAAGGGGGTGCATGCACCCCTGCCCCTGCCTGCATGGGCTGACCCTGTTGCGCTGGCTGACAAGGTGCTGAAGGCGAAGCAGGCCCGTGAAGCGAAGAAGGCCGCCGCCCCTGCGGTGATTGACACCAATGCCACGGTTACCGCCCCCATCCCGGCTGAAGTGCGCCCTGTGACGGATACCGCTGCACTTAGCGCCAGCGTCAATGCTGTAATTGCAGCTGCCAAGGCGGGTGTGCTGACAGCAAAGCAAATCACGGCCCTGCGTGCTGTGCTGGATACCGCACAAAGCCCCGCCGTCACCCCCGCAAAGGCCCACAAAGCCATGCCAGTAACGGTTACTGCGCCTGAACCTGCGCTGCACTAATCAACGCCTAGGGGCGGTTGCCCCTAGTGCCTTGATATAAGGGAAAACCCTTATATCAGTGCATTGTCACTGCCCTGGCTGAATCATTGCCCATAGCTGCAATGTGACACCTAGGCCGATCATTAAAAATCCGCGCCCTGCAGTAGTCCGGCTTATCGGGCTCTATATCTGGTGTGAATACTTGAAAAAGTAACGCCCCGGGAATATCGGCAAAAGAACGGGAAACTAGTCACATTCTGGGAATGTGCGATGAAAACGCCCCGGGAAATTGCCCACATTACAGCCGTATAAAGCTCTGAAACGGTAAAATCTGCATGGCTTTAGCATCATGTAACGCATGGTGCGCATCCCAGAGCAAGTTGGGCAGTAGCGTTAGGCGCGTGCTTAGTACTCTGGGATTGTATGCTGACTGCATGCTAATACCCGACACGCAAGCCCTTTGGCTTGCATCCCAGCTTGTTAGGGTATTGAAGATCATTCCCGCTAACGCAATGAATGATAGTAGTAACGATTCACACGACAAATCTCTTACAGCAATGTAACACTGTTCCTTTTGACCCTTGCGGGCTTTTAGGTAAAACGTGGTGGATACGCGCTACACAATAAATATTCAGTCGGTAAGCCTGTTACCTGTACAGGATGGCTAAGATTGGCCAGAATATATCGTGCCTAGTTTGCGGGCAGAATGCAAAACCGTTGACTCTTACGGGAATAAGTTAAAACTGCACTAACTCCAGTCTAAACAGGTAGAAATCTATATAGCTATAGTTGAAAAAATGCCGCTGTCAGCATTGAATGACAGAACAAACCCAAGGGCTATCCACTCGATAGCCCATCCCTAAGCAAAATCAATGCTTAGGGATGACTCTTGCGGACACCTTCAAAATTTCCCACCTTAAACGCACACTTAAAAGGACAGATCATGTACAAATTTCTCGAAGATTTCGCCGTAAATGGCCACATCATTGCCCGCAAAGGACAATTCATGTTCTCGTTCTGCTATGACAGACTCACCCAAAAACCCACGCAAGTTTGCTGGGTGGCAAGTGGGGCGAAGTAATGTCATCCATCTCCAAAGCCCCAACACTGCCAGAACACTACGCACTCATCTACTACAACGGCAAGTTTGAAGCCTGTAGTACAAAAGCCGCACTTGAAACCCTGATTGCGGAATGCGTTCTCAACAAAATCAACTTCGAGGTGATCCATCATGGCTAAATACTTCGCTGCATTCATCATGTGGATTTCCATTCTGATCATTGCAGGTCTCACAGTGAAAGCCTGCATCGACCTCAATCCGTGGATTGCTGCTGCCATTGCAATTCCAGTTCTTTTCGTGGGGTATCGCTGTGGCCAATACATCGACAGTTGCGATTGAACTCACAATCGACTGAAAGCCAAACTGCAGAATCAAGTGCACTACTATCCAATCGAGACTTGTTTTGCAGAAGGTAGGTCATACCGTGAAGCTGCGATGCAAGCTGGACTCGCAAAAGGGCGCTTGCTGCGTGATGCACAGATAGAAAGCATCCGGATTCACTACAGAAGCCCGTACTATTTTGGAACTTCAATTTAGGTTTGGAACTTCAATATTGGCCAAAAAGAGGGGTATAACTTCAATATTGAGGCCTCAAAATCGCCTTCAGTGTTGAAGTTATACCCCCTCAATATTGAAGTTCCAAAAACGGACTCTAAGCGGGATGCACCAATTCAGGGCACAAAAAGTGCTTGGAACTCTACTATTGGCCTCAAAAACAGGTTTGGAACTTCAATATTGACCCAAAAAACGAGGAACTTCAATATTGACCCAAAAAATTTGCTTAAAAAAGAGGCACTCAGCCAAAAAATGCCTCTTTTTTAAGCACCTTAGGCGATTCGGGAATTTAACCCTGTGGCAATCTCACTTTTATAGGCCTTTTTCAACACTTACTTACAGCTTTTGCAGCTTTTGCGTTGACAAGTCGCTCAAAAATCCTGGGAAATCCCGTTTTATAAACTCAATTTTGCAGAATTTCTGTGTATAGATGTTTCCGGATTTACAAGTGAAGTTACAAAGCCTGTTCTAAATTGATAGCAGGCAAGCAAGGCCCAGCAAGGGTTTCAAGCCAATTCCTTCCTAAAAAAAATCAAATAAAGCTCTACCACTCAAGGGGACCAATCTATAGAGCCTAATTTTTTTTACGTTTTTCTAAACAGTCCCTTAAAGCTCCAACTTTTGTTGAAAGTAAACCTTTTAGGAGCCTGTTTGAAAAACGTTTTCTTTTTTTAGGCCAAAGCAAGCGCACCCCTTGAGTGGTAGAGTTCCACCCCCCCAATCCCTCCAATCCTTCCCTGAAAGCCTTCCATGCTCTTCATCAAACACACTAGAACCAACGTCATCAGAGCAAGAGTCCTAGACTTGCTCCAGGATGAGGTGCCACGAACAGCCTTGGAGATTGGGCAAGACTTGATCTACGAGAAGACTCCCGGAGCCCTTCACGCACAACTTAGGAAAATGTGTGACGAATACCTGATTCATAAGACTAAGAAGAAGCTGCCCCGTTGGCACCCAAGAACAAAGCAGTGGGTCGAATTCACAACCACCGCCTACCTTATAGGCCCACCACCGCCCAAACAAGCCGAGTGGTTCTAGGAGATGCCGCCATGCCCGGTACCGCCACAAACATCCCCGCCACGGCCTCCAGCAGCCCCGCCAGCAGCCCTGACATAAGACTTGCTACCCAGCCCTCAGAAACCCTTGCTGAGGCCCCTGAGGCTCAACAATCCAGACAGGACGCACTTGCCTTAAGCACCCTGCTCTTAGGCACCATGAGCGGGACAAGCTCTCGCGGAGAAACCTTGCTAGGCACCCTGTTCGACGCCACTCTAGGCCGTCTCTTCGCCGTCTCTTCACCCGACCCCAGCAATTCGGCCCCCGTGCCCATCTGGCACGCCTCACAAGACCCTATGGTGCCCGTCCACGGCCACGGACAAAGCCCACCACCCACAGAAGGCCCACGTATGCCACCCATCGCCTGGCCAGGCCCCTCCAGCGGGCCTAATCCCGCCCTCACGTCCGACACGTCCCTCACGTCCGACACGTCCGACACGTCCGACACACAACTTGCACCCCGGCAACCCGCACCCCTCCACACCCAACGCACCATGTTGGAAAGGGGCACCCGCGTCATCATATGGAAGGAAACGCCGCGTCAACCCAGCTACAAGATCATGGAGACTTGGCTGGGCTGGGTCACCTACGGCCCAACAGGCCAAGACCGAACCTTCAACACACTTGCTGAGGCCGAAACGCACATGGAATCCCTGTGTACGTTCAGCCGTTTTGTGGCGGACAGAACCAACCACAGAGACTTCTTTGCACTGATTGAAGAGGACGGTTATTGGACTAACAGCCGCGAAACGTTTGAAGAAGCGGAGCGCAGCAAACGTTGGACAGAAAACAGCCGAATTGTGTATGTGTCCCAACTTGCAAAGCTGTGGGAAAACGGAGAGGTGTATTGAAAATGAGTCAACTTGCTAAAGGATTTCCCATGATCTACCCTAAAATTGACCTGCCATCGCACCTTAAGCCTGCGATGCAGAACCTGTACTTCTACTACAAGCGCACCTACACAGGCATTTATCTGTGCTTCGCGGCATCCGAGGCTAATTTTCAGGGAATTCTCTCAGAGAACGATCAGCTGGGAATCGAAAATCTGATAGCAGACTCACTTGAAGATTGGAGTTTTCTGAGCAGCTGGTTGTTCGAGAAGAATATCCACCAGAAAGCCGGATGGCTAGACGCCCTATCCCTCGACCAGGAACGCCAATTCAGAATCGACTGGATGAAGGAGATATTGAAATGCTGAATCACATCAAAACGATGGCGCACAGCCCGTTGCGCAATTACAGAATCCCAGGCTTGACAAGCAGCTTAGTCAGAAACGTGCGCCTGTTTGAGTGCGAAAGAAGCCATGAAGAGGCTATTGTGCCGCACTCACACCGCTTCGATTTTCAATGTCTTGTCCTAAGAGGTGTTGTGCGGAATGTGTTGTGGTTACCGAACGCTCAAGGTGATCTGTTCTCACTTTCTACTCTGGAGTACGGAAACAAGCCGGGCGAGTACACACAAACCAGGGGTACCGCACAAGGTTACTTCAGCCGCAGTGAAACACGGTACATGGAAGGCGACACTTACGGTATGCGCCACACCCAGATTCACTCCATCTTCTTTGAACGTGACACGGCAGTGCTCTTCTTTGAAGGGCCTGAATTGACCAACGAAACTTGCATTCTTGAGCCTGTCTCGAATGGCAAGGCTGTTCCGACCTTTGAAACCCGTCCTTGGATGTTCCAGAAAGATTAATATGTTCAAATTTCTGCTTCGGAAACCGAAGTTCCCTGAACTTGCCCTCCCGAGCCACCTCAAACCTGCCCTGCGAATGGTGGAAGAGGTGTTTCTGCAACAAGATATGCAGTGGTTGTGTCTGGCAGTAGACACAGCACGTCGTAAAGGCAAGATTACAGAGCAGGAGGGTCAGGAGCTTGACCCGTACATCAAGAAAGCCCTGGGTTGCTCCTTTCTGACCTCTTGGTACATCAAGGAGGGCGGCAAGTCCCACTTGTGGCTGGACAACCTGACCTACGAAGACTGCCGCAACCTGCGAATCGACTGGCTGGATCACCTCTTGAAAGACTGAAATGAACAAGCACCCAACCACCAAACTGCCCAAAACCCTTGAAGGTACCTTCAAACTGTTGCAAGCTCATTATGAGAAGGTTGAAACTACTTACCTGTGCTTTGCCTTGGCGAGCCTCTTTGAACTTGAGGAAATCACAGTAGCCCAATACCATGAAGCCAAAACCTTCATCGAAGATTGTCTGGGCGGACCCCTCAACGATTTGGGCGGTTACTACCTCCGCCAAGGTGTGCGAGTGTCAGACAAAAGAGCCATCCGCAAGGACTGGCTCAACTGGCTACTTGCAAACGTCGCAAACGTCGCAAACGTCGCAAACGTCGAGTCCGACTACATTCTGCCAAGCCTGCCAATGCCTGAAAACTTGCGTCCGGTGTTTGAAATGGTGCGGAACAGGTTGCAGCACCAGCGTTTCCCCTACATCTGCTTTGCTCTGCGTGACTTGGAGGATGATGGGTGTATTACCTATACTCAACACCAAGCTGCAAAAGACTTCATCATGGACGCCTTCGAGGGGCTCACCACGGAATTGGTCGAGTACATGATGAAAAAGGCGGGCTGCACAGACCGCGAAGACATGCGGCAGTGGAAGATGAAGTATGACCAGCGCCAGACACGCATCGACTGGTTGGACAAGATGCTTGCTCGACCGATGCCGGAAACGGAGCCAAAACGCCGCTTCCCCGACACACCTTGCCCAATGCACATCAAGGCAATTTTCCGCAAGCTGGACTACAACCCAAAATCCGGAGACATGACGTTCCTGTGCCTCTACATCGCCAACGCGTGCTCCTTAAGATGGATTGAAAAGGAGTACGCTGTCGATTTCATCAACAAGGCGTTGGGCGAGCAAGGTTATAGAAGTAATACCCGCACCTTGAACCTGTGGCTGGAGAATGAGCATGGCTCGAAACAGCAAGATGTTAACCAAAACCGTAAGGAGTGGATCGAGTGGATCGAATGGCTGAAGTCCTGATTACACCAGAAGTCCTTCGCAATGTTGCGGAGGCTTACTACCGCAAGCCAGATCGACTGGAATGCTCAGCTGGCTTATGTCATGCGTTGGATGAATTGCAGGGCGTCAATTACGGCACAACGGAAACCTTCCTGAAGAAGGTTACCATGAGCCGTGACTGGAAACGGCATGCCATCTACCTGAGAGGTGATTGGGAGCAGAAGGCACTGTTCCTGCTCCTACTTGCCGAGTGGATGGAACTTGACCCGGAGTACTTCAAATGAAACACCTCAGCTCCCACCAAGGCGTACTTGCCATGTTTGACAAAGCAATTAAGGCTGCATTATGACACCCAAAGAAGTTCTTATTAAGGCGAAAGCCTTGATCGCTGACCGCAGAAACTGGATTCAAGGTATGGAAGCGAGAGCCGCCAGTGGACAGCCTCTTCCACCAGAACACCCAAGTGCTTGCAGGTTTTGTTCAATTGGTGCGGTTGAACGAGTGCTTGCGCCGCTTCCAGCTGCTGAGCACTACCGACTGAAAGAGCAGACGCTCAACGAGATTGAAAGCCACATCACCACTTCAGCCGTAATTGGCAAGTTGTGGCGATTCAACGACAGCCATACACATGAAGGTGTGATGGCACTTTTTGACAAAGCAATCAAGGAAGCAACATGAACAAAGCTCGACTTCAAGAACTTGCGAACCTGCTTCGCAAGGTGCCACAAGACAAGTTCGATCTGCACAATTGGCGCGGCACGGCTAAAATCTACTGTGGTGCGTCTGAACTCACAGACGCCCACTTACAGGACGAAGCCTGCGGCACATCAGGCTGTGCTGTGGGTTGGGCCTGTGCCCACAAGCCGTTCCAAGATCAAGGCTTGAAGTGGGACGGTACGCCAAGTTTCGGTACTTTCCGAGCGTGGTGTGCTACTCGACAGTTCTTCGACCTGAATCCAGAGGGCTCACACCACCTATTTGACTCCGTTCACTATGTGGGCAAACCTACTCCGGCCCAAGTGGCTGACCGCATTGAAGATTACATCAGGAGAAACGCATGAACGACCAACGACGCAAAGCCATCAGCCTGCTGCTGGACAAGGTAACTGAAATGCGGACTACCGTAGAAGACCTCCGCAGTGAAATCGAAACCATCAAAGACGAGGAGCAAGAGTACTTCGACAACATGCCGGAAGGCTTGCAAGGCAGTGAAAAGGGCGACAAGGCTGGATCGACCATCGACAGTCTCGACACTGCCGTGCAGGCTATGGACGCCATCGAGACAGAACTTGAAGGGGCTGAAACCGCACTTGATGAGGCAATGTCATGAATAATCAAGAATTCTTCACCAAAACCCTGAACCACTTGCGCAAGCAGGGTGTTGCTGCGATGGGGCCGAACGAGTACGGTGGTATGGAATGCAAATATCGAGGTGAAAATGGCACCTCTTGTGCAATTGGCTGTCACATTCCAGACGACAAGTACCAGCCCACAATGGAAGACCTGACGGTGAAGGCTCTGCTGAACACATACCCAGACCTGCAGCCCATCTTTGAAGGAACTGTCTGTGAAGAAGGCCCAACCCACTAATTGCTGCAATGCGCTGCT
>Ga0075465_10000032_pt1 | contig 26551 bp, 42 predicted proteins | sample DEB19_08_DNA_6_FD_71484 | JGI IMG/M metagenome (GOLD analysis project Ga0075465, IMG submission 71484) | Aqueous microbial communities from the Delaware River and Bay under freshwater to marine salinity gradient to study organic matter... | ecosystem: Environmental > Aquatic > Marine > Coastal ...
CCAGGCCACTTCGGCAAAAGAAATTAAAGAGCTTTACACTTGGTGGACTGTTACCTATCGTGCTCGTCCAGACCCGCATGATGCCAGTGGTTGGAGTGCTCACTGCGATGCGATGCGTGTTAAGTATCCAGGTAGCTTTTTCTCCAGCTTGAATACCAAGGACAAAGCAGATAGAGCAGCAAGTGACAAGGCTCATAAACTGCTACAAAAGATTGAAGCCGCATACGAAAAAGAAGATGAGGCTATGATGATACGCCTTATTAAGATTAGAGAAAGTCTATGGACTTAACTTCTACTGTATGTTGCCAAGTACCAAAAAAGTATTCGGAAGAGTATGATTGTTACTTTTGTGAATCTTGTAACATCTGGGCAGAAGATAAATGTGATGACCCAACATGCGAGTTTTGTACTACAAGGCCAATGACGCCAATGGAGACTGATAATGACAATGCCTGATGAACGATATCGAGCAATGGTCGAAGGACTAAAGCTAATCGAAGACTTGCTGATCCCGCAAGTGACTCCGCGAGTGCCAACCAACATTAGGGAACGTGCTCGTTGGATCATGCGTCATCACCCCAGTGCATATGAACTTACTCAGCTGGCCAGACACGCACCTGAAATGTTATCAACTAAAGACTATAACGGTAAGGAAATCAAATGACAAGTTGGACTATCACCTTAGAAGAAGCAGATGACGGCAGTGGCGATTTAGTATTACCCTTGCCGCAAGACCTACTTGATGGCGCTGGATGGAAAGAAGGCGATACCATTGAATGGATTGACAACAACAACGGCACATGGTCGATGAAGAAAGTGGAAGTTACCGATGGCAAATGAAATGAACATTAGAGCGCCAGGCAATCATATTATGGTTGACTTGGAAACATTAGGAACAAAGCCAAATAGTTTAATGCTTACTATTGGCGCAATTCGTTTTAACCCTTTTGCAGATGATACAAACAATCCAATGGAAACAATGGATACGTTTTATCGTCGTGTAAGTTTTGAAAGCTTTGAAGGCCTAGACCATGTCATTGATGATGCAACACTAGAATGGTGGGGTAAGCAAGCTGAAGAAGTTCGTGCAGAAGCCTTTAACGAAGAAGACCGCCATGATATCCGTGATGTGCTAAAAGACTTTCACAAGTGGTGCGGCGGAGTTGATGCTATTTGGGCCAATGGTACAGGCTTTGACTTGAACATCTTGGAACACTTTAGTCGTGAACTCAAACGTGGTGTTGCTTGGAACTACTGGCAAGCTCGTGATGCACGTACCTTGTATGCTCTTGTGCCGGGACTTGATCGTCCACAGGGTGCCGCACACCATGCACTATGGGACTGCTGGAGCCAACTGGTTGGTGTCCAACGTGCTTTTAAAGCACTAGGCATTAATGAGTTACGTAATCGCTAATACTGCAATAAGTATAGCACAGAGGACTTCCAGCATTCATCCCTCTCTAAATATTCTGCATGTTATTGCTAATCATAGGAGATAACAATGGCAAATTTAGAAACAGTTCAATACAAATGGACCAGCACAAAAGAATACGTAGATGCGTTTCCGTGTGCTTACAGACAGTGGCGCAGTGACAGTCATTGTAACTTAATTCATGGCTATAGCTTTAGCATGAAGTTTTACTTTGGCACCAATGACTTAGACGTTCGTAACTGGGCAGCTGATTATGGTGGCCTTAAGGAACTAAAGAAAACATTAGAGAGTCAATTTGACCATACTCTAATTGTAGCACAAGATGATCCAGAAATGGAAACATTCAAGTTGCTACAAGAGCGGAACATGGCCAAGATTGTTGTGCTGCCAAGACTAGGATGCGAAGGTCTCGCCGACATGCTGTACAAGTATGTAAATGGTGTTTATATTCCAGAACTGTGGGGACCAGGAGAAGCAGGCCGCCTATGGTGCTACAAGGTAGAAGTTAGAGAAACACAGGCTAATATGGCATTCCGCGAAGGTCATCGTGAGTGGAATGAGGACTTGTTGGCGTAATGAAATATATCCAATTGTCTGCATTAGGTCAGTCATATAGTCAATGTCAATTTGATAGACCATCCCAAGTATGGGCAATTGGATTACCATTAGATGGTATCCCTTTAGAATTAATAGATGGGCTAAACGAGAAATGTCAAAAGTGGGTAGGTTGGGGATTTTATATAAGTGAAGCGCATGATGCCCCTTACCTACTGTTTGAAAGCAAAGAAGAAGCATTTATAGCAGAGCTATCAATGCGAACTACGGACTATGATTTGCAGTGGATATCATGAATAAAATTAAGTCATTTATGGGCAAGCAGATTGACAATGATCTTGCAATCACAAGTGAACCACTAATTGTACAGTCTAAACACAGGCTAGCACAACTAGAATCCTTGACCAAGAAAGAAGTGATTGCGTATGCTCATAAGTATGGTATTGCAATCAATACTCGCAAGAAAAAAGACGATTTGATTGAAATTATCCTAAGGAACTAACATATGAGCCAAGTAACAATAACAGATGATGCATTTGTAAGAATTAACAACCTACTGATAGATGAAAATAATCCCAATCTGAAACTGCGTGTGTTTGTGCAAGGCGGCGGCTGTTCGGGTATGGAGTACGGTTTTACATTTGACGAAGAACAGAACGAAGATGACTTTACATTTGAACAAAATGATGTTAAAGTGTTAGTTGATGCAACAAGTATGCAGTACTTAACAGGTGCCACTATTAACTATATTGAGGACTTACAGGGTGCAAGATTTGCTATTACTAATCCAAACGCAGAAACATCGTGCGGGTGCGGTAGCAGTTTTAGTCCTGTCTAATTATGGATCCATCTTACCTTTCAATGACATTTGATCAGCTTATGGAGCGGCAACAGTTCTTGACAAAAAAATACAACACAGCCTACAACGGTGGTGCTAGTCAAGAAGTAATGAGTCAGCTGCTGAGCCACCTTGACGCAGTTAGACATGCCATGTGGGAAATGGGATACAAACAATCATTTAATGCATCCAACGGCGATGATCCATTCAAAGATAGCATTGTATAACATGCCAATGACAAATTTAAAAGAAAATGACTTGGTCGAGTTATTGTACCAAGGCAAGGCAGGCGCTCTGACAGTTGCAAGTGAATTACTAACTGACTATAATATAGGTTGCCAGGCACTTGGTCAAGATCCTGTGTTTACAATAAAGTCTATACCAGACTCAGTTGAAGATGCCATTATGGAATGGAACATTCCCGATTCCATTGCAAATCTAGACTTGAATGTATACTTTGCTGAAAAGGTCAAGACACTAGACGAAGCAGTACGAGTTGCCGAAGAGCTTGCACTATATCGTGAAAGAAAAATGGAACCAATGTTACGTTTCATGATCTACTTGGTTAGTGTAATGAAAGAAAATAAAATAGTGTGGGGAGTTGGACGTGGAAGTAGTGTAAGTTCATTCTTGTTGTATTTGGCAGGACTACACAGCGTCAACTCGGTTAAGTATAATTTAGATATTAAGGAGTTTATTAGATGAGTAATTCAAGGTACAAAACGCACAAGGGCCGCGAGTTCAATATGAGTGCATTTGCAGAAAAAAATGGCGACACTCGTGTTGTGGGCAATGTGTCCATGAATGCTCGCGGAGACATTATTGATGCTAAAGGTAATGTAAAAATTCCAACACAGACTATTAGTCGTGCTGTAGCTGATATCAAGAACAATGAAACCAAATCAGTCAGTCTCAAAGCTGATGAATCAATTACTCCTGTTAAAAATTCTGCTGTAACGGCAGATGAAACGGTGGCTCCAGTTACTGGAGTTGTTCGAACACGCGAAGTCAACACCATTGATGGGCTTGCTACTGAAATTGAATTTGCAGATGGCAGCATGCAAGTTATCCCCAAGCCCGTAAACAAACCACTGGAGTTATAATATGAAGATGATTAGACCACTAAGCAATAGAGTACTTGCTGAATTAATGGGCCTTGATGACCGCGTCACTTCAAGTGGCATTATTATAAAATCAGAAAACGGCAAAGATCGTGGTATCCGTCCACGTTGGGCACGAGTAGTATTAGTAGGTGAAGGTATTGATTGGTGTAAACCAGGGCAGTATGTACTTGTTGCACACGGTCGTTGGAGCCGCCAATTTGAATGTGAACATGCAGGCGAGAAGTTAAAACTGGTCCACCTTGACAACAAAGAGTGCCTTATTGTCACAGATGAAGAACCACAGGACGACTTTGTAGGCGTTGGCATTGACACTGCCCCAACCATTCACCGCGCAGAAGATTTCGGCGCAAATTAAACTTGACATTGTTAGTAAGTCATGTTATACTACTAGCATGAATACTACTAAATGCTCTACTTGCAATAAAGAATATTCCCCACAATGTGATTGGAATCAGGGGCGGTGCCCTGGGCACCCTCCATATTTTCCAGACTATCCTGAATACTATCTACGGTATTTTAACCTGGGCCAGGCTATACAAAATCTTTGGAACAAGATATGGCGGAAGTAAGCGTCAATGATGTAACATGGTCTATCCAAAAACTTGGATACAACTGCACAGATCCGCACATGGATGGCTATTACCAATGGCCACAAAAACAAAAGCTATATCAAATTCTTTGGGAAACTGAGCGACAGCTACGTAAATGTCCAGCCTTTTATGGTGAAGACGAATGGCTTAAAGAACATGCCGAAGAAGTAGTTCTAAATAAACTAAAAGGAAACTAAATGGAAATTCAACCTAAAGATACAAGCCGAAGACATTTTTATGTCAGCTTGGTAAAAAGCCTAGTTCGCATTGTTGCAGGTGGCGCATTACTAGTTGGGCATGTGGCCGAAGCAGGTGCATTGCTTATTGTTGCAGAAACATTGGGTATTGCAGAGGAAATTGTATGAATACAATTACGTTAACACGAAAGCAAATTGGCCAACTGCAAGAAATGGCAGAACGCTTTACTGATACTGAAAACTTTACAGTTGAGTCTGAAAGCCTAAGCGGCATTGGCGCAACTATTAGCGTACGATTTGACCTGTTTGAAAAAGCAGACACAAAAATTGATATTACAGATGTGAGTAACTGGTGATGTATAAAACTATCTACACAGAAGTTGAAGTAGACGTCGATCTGTCAGAATTTGAAACTGATGACCTTATTGAAGAATTAGATAGTCGTGGACACAGTTCCGAGTTTGGCGATGGCAAAGAGCTCCTACAGGCCATTTACGAAAAGCGTAGGCTTGACAAGGACTATCAGGCAGAATTGGAGCAATTGATTTGGTTGGGATTGGGGAAGGTTGTATAAAGTAAACCACCTGCGTTGACACAGATAGCACCATAAATAATCCATAGTACTATCTAACTACTACTACAGTAGAAGTGTATACTCGTATCGTATACCTAAATTAGATAATCTAATTTAGGAAAGTTATATGATTGAATCAATTGTCAAAGCACGTGAAATGCTGTATCTGCTGGAATTTAAGATACCGGAGGGGTTGGAATTTGAACAGGTGCTATGGCAACCAATTAAGATCATGGCCGACGATCAATCAAACTCGTTTCTAAGGCAAACATCCGGTGATTTTGATCATTTGCCTGTGCTAGCTAAATTTTGTAAGGCTGTACGTGATTATCAGGACACCTTGTTGGAACATATGTGGAACGATAGTCTAATGTTTCAATCTGAATGGGCAGGATACACATATGATCAATTGAAAGCAAACACAGGTGTGTATTGTGAATTATGCCGGGACTCGCCGGGCTTTGAAACTGGTATACATCTAGATTGTCGTAAAAGTGTTACTGCGGGCATGGTGTTCTTTAATCTGAATCAGACAGAAGAAAAAAGCACTACGTTTTATAATGATTGCAACGGCAATCATCCAATGGTAATGCCGTGTGGGGTTGGACAAGGATGGTACTCGTCCAACAATCCATACAGCTGGCACAGCGGCGCCAATTATGCCAGCGATATACGCTATAGTATAAAGTTTGGACACCACTTGACAATGGCGCATTGAGTTATATTGAATTTATTTAGAATGGAGAAAGTTATATGAATGCAAAAGATGTAATTAATCGTGTACGTAACTTGAAAGAGTTTACAGTTGTCACTGACCTACCGGAAGAGTTTTATATCAATGGTGTAGTACCGTTTGATATGCGAGTTGATCACAAAGAAATCACTGCACTTATATTAGCCGAGACATTTGATGAGGCTGCTGGTCTACTAGACGCATGGTTGTATGGCCAGTCTCGCTGAGTACTTTGAGCGCAATGCTCCCAAGGCCAAGTACCACATTGGTGATAGGGTATTTGGGTACTACAACAAAATTCCGTTTGTAGGTAGCGTAGGAAATGACCGCAACAAGGTTGGTGGTGATCCTAATCCAGAAGTCACTATTCATTTAGATTTGCCAATGCGGTTGACAAACGGCTTAACTTCGTTTATAATTGTAAAACACAAAGACATTAAACAAATACTAAAGGTATTATGAGAAACTTAGAACTAGTTGATGCAGTAATTGCATTACACGAAATTGCACGTTTAGTAGCCGATGAAATTGGTATTGGTCAATTGCACGATGATATCCGAAATTGCGCAGATCGGTTACATGTGTTGTCGCTTTCTGATAGCAAAAATGTTAAAATAACACAAGACATTATCAATAAGGCAAAAGAATGAAAGAACTATGGGTAGAGAAATATCGTCCTCGCTCAGTTGACGATTATGTGTGGATTGACAATGATCAAAAGCACATGGTAGAAACATGGATCAGCGAAAAGTATATTCCGCACTTGTTGTTAGCGGGTACAGCAGGCTCTGGTAAAACTACACTAGCCAAAGTGCTGGAACGTGAGCTTGGAGTTGATCCTGCAGAGTTCCTGCATATTAACGCAAGCCGTGATAACGGTGTAGACTTTTTGCGTAACAAGATTAATAACTTCTGTAGTACAATGAGCATGGGACCGTTTAAGGTTGTACTACTGGACGAAGCTGACTATATTACTCCGCCAGCACAGGGTATCTTGCGTGGTATGCTAGAACAGTATCATGAAGGTGTGCGATTTATTTTAACATGCAACTATCCCAACAAGATTATTCCTGCACTGCATAGTAGACTGCAAACTATTACATTTAAGACGCTAGATGAAACAGACTTTACTCGACGCCTGGCAACTATCTTAGTAACAGAAGGTGTTGAACTTGATGCAGACACACTGAGCTTGTATGTAAAAGCCTGCTATCCAGATCTGCGCAAGGCAATCAATACTGTACAAATGCGTAGTACCAGTGGCAAACTAGAAGCACCCAAGCAAGATGATGCTGAAAGTGATTACAAACTGGCCATGGTTGATTTGTTCCGCCAAGGTCGTTTGCGAGAAGCTCGCAACTTGATCATCAAACAAATTAGTCTTGAAGAATATGAAGACATGTATCGCTTTATGTACCGTAACTTGGACTTGTGGGGCAATGACGTTGATACACAAGATTCTGCACTGTTGTTGATCCGCAAGGGACTTGTTAACCATAGTATGGCAGCAGATCCTGAGATCAATCTCAGCGCAACATTTGTAGAATTGGAGAGACTCGCTCGTGGATAAGATTATTTTAACCGACTGTGATGGTGTCCTGCTTGATTGGGAAACTGCATTTGAAGACTACGCCGAAGCCAGGGGTTATGCGTTTAACGAAAAACAACGCATTGTGTACAGCATGGGCGAACAACTTGGTATCACACATGAAGAAGCACGCCAGCTGATCAGCGACTTTAATCATTCCGAAGAGTTTGGTCGTATTGAACCTTGGTTAGACAGTGTAGAATATGTAAAACGTTTTAAAGACGAAGGGTGGAAGTTCATTGTTATTACTACAGCAGGTGAACACCCAGACACCCAGACACTACGACGGAAAAATTTAGATGCAGTATTTGGTGTAGGTGCCATTGACGAACTGCATGTGTTGCCACTAGCCGGTGATAAAGGTGTAGAACTTGTCAAGTATAAAGATTCTGGACTATTTTGGATCGAAGATAAACCCAGCAATGCAGTCTTGGGCTACCAGTACGGACTTAATCCACTGTTAATGAGTACGTTCCATAATCAGCGATATCTTGGTGGTGCTCCTAGGGTAAATACCTGGAAAGATATTTACAGGATTATAAATGACACAGTTTCGTGACCCATCAGTACTAAGACCGTTCCCCAAGGAACTTGAACCATACAAAGGCTTAATCTTTTGCCCGCTGGATTTGCCTTCTCCACCTGAACTAGACGAAGAAAGACTGTTTGCGTATATTAACATGCGTGACGAACGTGATCGCGGCACACTGGCAGGTAGCGTGAGTGGTGCAGCTGGCCCTATTCCCTTGGACAGTCCTTGGTTGCAATATACTGCAAGTTGGAGTAAAGAAAAGAACACATATCCTTGGCGCCTGCTACACTTGATGCGAAGTGACTTTGCTGAGCACGGTTGGGAATTTTATGCAGAGTTCAAAGAATGGTTGCCGGAACTAGCAGCATATATTGAAAGTTTACCTGTTAGCGAGTTCTACACCATCAGCTTGCTTAATCAAAAAGCCGGCACCGATGTCGGAGTTCATACTGATCCTGATGTTTGGTTTGGTTTAAGATTTTACGCAGTCAATCGCAGTAATGCTCGTATCTTCTTCCAGAAAGCAAAGCATCCACAAGACAAGCGGTTGCTCAATTTAACACGGGATAGTGAAGGAAAGATTAAACAGTTGCCCTGGAGTGATTTTATAGAGGACGAAAAGATTTATGCAAAGTATCCGCAGCCATGTTTTCCATTCCACTTAACAACTACTCATGCGGCACACGGAGTAGAAGCTGTTCCAAGCGATCAAGAAAATGCTCGAGTAACTGGTTTTATTATTTGCAGAGTGAATCCAGTAGAGTATGCGGCACTACTAAAACGAAGTGTAGAGAAATATCGAGATTACGCCATTTGGTGGTAATGATAAAAGGGACCTAGGTCCCTTTTATCTTAGGTGCTAAGGTTATTAGCGATTATTCGTCATCACCATATATGCGAAGTACTTCGGATACAGCAGGATGACGTTCAACGTGTTGACGTTCAAACTTTACTAATGCCATTCTAGAACTTGAATCTGCAGTCAGGCGTTCAATAAAGTCACCTAGACCGTTTACTTCAAATCCACGATCATGTTGATTCAAATCGCCGGTGATGACCATCTTAGATCCTTCACCAATACGAGTAAGCAACATCTTCATTTGGCTAACTGTGGAGTTTTGCAACTCGTCACCAATGATGATACTGTTCTTGAAAGTACGACCTCGCATGTATGCAAGTGGAGCAATTTCAATTGTACCTTCAATTAGCATGCCTTCAATCTGCTTGACATTCCAGTAGTCGCGCAGTACGTCCATGATAGGACGAGTCCACGGCGCCATCTTTTGTTCAAGTGTGCCTGGTAAGAAACCATGCTGTTCATCTACACTGACTGCTGGTCGCGTCACGACAATGCGATCTACTTGTCCAGCTTTTAGTTGTTTTACAGCCCATAACGTGGCGATGAGAGTTTTGCCTGTACCCGCTGGGCCTAGTGCAAATACCATGTCTTTTTTGGGATTGTCGAGATACGCAAGATAGTCTTCTTGGCGTAAATTACGTGGCGTAATTTCTACTCGCTTATACTTGGAAGGCTTAGTTTCTTCCTTTTCTCTAAAATTATTTAGATCAATAACAGCTGGGCCGTTAAATCTACGATCAGTGTTTCCATCAAATCTACGTTCGCCGTTGCGATCGCTCGCCGGAGTGCGTTTTTGCTGTTTTCTCATCTTGCTCCTTTACAATAACTGTATTGTTGGGCTGATTGCATGTAAATGTTTAGATTTGTTATGTTCAACCCAACCAAGTTAGGTTGATTCATCGCTGAACCAAAACTATTTAACACCTGAGCACAATGTGGGCAGGGTTAGCGCATAAATCAGCTAAATATCTTACTATGCCAAAGCAGAATTCTATTTACAAAAACCTGGACAACATACACCGTAGTCCCAATGTTATTGACACACTAACAGAAATTGATCGTGTGTTAGATCGTATGGATGTATATGCCTACGAAAACTGGATCAAAGGTGAGATCGTTGACGGCCCATTTATCGAGCGTCATTGGGTCGAACTAACCTTGATGTATCCTGCAAAGATGATGCCTAATCCCGACGCTGCCATGCGCTTGATTGCCAATGGTTGCAAGGTCAAGTTTGGCAAGGACAAGTTAACTACTTTTGCCAAAGTAGAAGGCCCTAACGACTTAGTAACCACTAAAGAAGGCGAACGTATTCCGCGACTGGTTACAAAAACTGTATGGTTGGTCAATTTAAGAATGCCAATTAGTTTAATTGACGTAAGCGAAGATGTATCCGATGTAGACGATATTGATTACGACAGCGTTGAAACTGCTTACGATGAAGAACTAGACGGCGAAGAAGGCATGCAAGCACAAGCAAGTCCAGAAGAAGAAGAAACAAATGATCAAGCATAAAAAATATCAGCTGAACGAAAGTCTACGTCCCGGAGATTTACGCGATGTAGTAGTTCCATTGATTGAAATTGATCGATATAAACCAAAACTGGGCACAGAAGCTGACACCGTTGTGGTGTGTTTTAAATGTGACACTGCCGATGCTGCTGTGGACCTAGGTGCTTATTTGGAATGGTCTGCATCTGGTATTGAAGATGTTGAAGTAAGTGACGCAGTTGACAAGGACGGCAAGTTCCATGTGTACACCGAAGTCATGCGACTACCTGGAATTAATGAAAAGCTCATGGCCATTATTGCTGATGTACAGCATGCAACTGGCCCACAGGAATGGAAGTTTGTGGGCATGGATGGGCGACGAACAGACTTGACATTAGGCGAATTAAATGCTACAATAATACAAGATCCAAAATTATACGACTTACCTCCAGAAAGTAGAGATTGGTATCTTAGAATGAAAAACTTAACAACATATTGAACGAACTATAGTGGCTAAAGAAGAAAGTTTTATGATGAAGGGCCGTATCACCGAGGCTCTTCCAAATGCGTTATTCAAGGTGGGTTTAGAATCAGGAATTGAAGTACTTGGGTTCTTATCAGGAAAGATGAGAATGCACAGGATTACTATCATTCCCGGTGATGCTGTGGATATTGAAATGAGTCCTTATGATCTATCTAAGGGCCGTATTATGTTTAGACACAAAGGATAAAACACAGTATGTGGATACTGAATTGGTTACCTGACATTGTATTTCACCTAATCTTAATTGTAGGTGTGCTAGCCATTTTGGCAGGCTGGGCTTTACGAATGGTACCGTTAGTGTCCAAATACTCATTACCGATTCAAGTTGTAGGCATACTGCTTACTGTACTTGGTGTATGGTATGAAGGTGGTATTGCCAAAGATACTGAATGGAAAGCTCGTGTAGCCGAACTTGAAATTAAAGTAGCACAAGCAGAAGTAAAGTCTGCACAAGTAAACACCAAGGTTGTAACCAAGGTTGTTACAAAAACACAAATTATCAAACAAAAAGGCGATGATGTGGTACGTTACATTGATCGCGAAATTACCAAATACGATGCTGAATGTAAAATTCCGCAAGTGGCTATTCGAGCACACGATGCTAGTGCTTTAAACCGAGCTGTAGATGAAATAATTTTAACCCCAACCAGCGTTATTGGCACCACCGATCACAATGCTCTGGCTGCACCTAAAGCGAAGAAATCATGGCGAGACTACGTACCAAAATAATCCTATTGGCCATCACTGGACTTGTACTAGCAGGTTGTAGTACAACTGTGCCTGTTAAAAGAACCTTTCCCGATGTTCCCGAGGCATTGCTTAAATCCTGCGGATCACTTGCTACTATTAACAAAACTGAAGTTAAACTTAGTGAATTAATGGACACTGTGGCCAAGAACTACGGTAAGTATCACGAATGCTCGGCTGTCAATGAAGCCTGGCAAGAGTGGTATCAAGAGCAGAAAAAAGTTTTCAACGAACTTAATTAACAGCGTTACGCTGTAAACATGGATTATTATAAAATACTTGGCGTTGCACGTAATGCCACTGAAGAAGAAATCAAAAAGGCCTATCGCAAACTTGCGATGACTCACCATCCTGACCGCGGAGGCGATGAGGAAGCATTTAAAAAAATCAAAGAAGCATACGAAAAGCTCACCGCTGATGATGTTAGTAGTGTGCATGCAAACAATTTTAGTGGGTTTCAGGACCTGCACGAAATGTTCCGTCAAGGGCGGCAAGCTGGTGCCCGTAACTGGAGTTTTGATTCCGGGTGGGATTCTGAACCTGAGCCGGTACGAAATCCCGATGTTAATATTTCCATACCATGTTCGCTTGAAGAAGCACATGCAGGCTTTACCAAACAAGTTGAATTTACATTACCAGATGCCAATGTAAAAAATATGTCAGTTACCTTCCCGCCAGGCTGCACAGGTGATATTAAAATAAGATATGCAGGCGAAGGCAGTAAACTACTGCACGGAAAACCACCAGGTGACTTATATGTTAAATTAAACATTGCATCTCATCCTGTTTGGCGTGTAGATGGTAATGACTTATCGGCTATGTTGGAAATAACAGTGTGGCAAGCCATGCTAGGTACTACTGTGGAGCTCGATGAGATTGGTGGTGCTAAAATGCAAATTACTGTGCCGCCTGGAACACAATCTAGATCACAATTGCGACTCAAGAACAAGGGTATGAACATTCGTGGTTCAACTGTAAGAGGACATGCATTTCTAGATGTTGTTGTTAGAATTCCAGCCCTGGCCGAAGAAGATAAGAATAAATCAATCATTGACTTACAAGGTAAAATATAGTAAAATAACAATATGTTAGAATTTGTACACGACACCCATCCAATATTATCAATTGAAATTCCACCAGTTGATCCCGAAACCAATGTAGAGCATCTAAGCAAAGAGATGTTTATGATCATGTGGCTCAATGGAGGCATTGGCCTGGCTGCACCTCAAGTGGGTATGGCTGTTCGCATGTTTGTTATGGGACCACAGCAAGGTCCCAACTACGTGTGTATCAATCCTGAGATAGTTGAGGTTTCAACTGAAGAAGAAACTGCCACAGAGGGGTGTTTATCATTCCCTTCATTATGGTTAAATATCAAGCGACCAACATGGGTGCATGCACGTTATACAACATTAAGCGGCAAAGTAGTAGAACAACGGTTTGAGGGACTGCTTGCAAGATGTTATATACATGAACTAGAACATTTGGATGGAATTACATTTACAAAGTATAGTTCGCAGTTGGGTTTAAAACTTGCGCGAGCACGTCAGTTAAAAAGTTTACGGAAACAAAAAAGGGTACTATGAGTCAAGAAAACGAAAACAACGGAAAAATCAATGAGGTTATTGCTCGTGCTTTTCAAGAGGCTTTGAATCGCGAACACGAGTATGTGACCCTAGAACATATTTTACGTGTTATGTTAGACGAAGAAGAAATTCGAGACGTCTTAACAGAGCTACAGGTCAATGTACCTGACTTAAAAGATGAAATTGATAATTGGTTGCGCGATCAAGAAGACATTCGTGTCGAAGGTATCACCAAGCCGCGCAAGACTGCAACCCTAGAGCGTTGCTTTAACCGTGCTTACACCCAGGCTATTTTTACAGGGCGTGGCCATATGGAACCACTTGATTTGCTTATTAGTATTTCAAGTGAAAAGAACAGCTATGCCAACTTCTTCTTGGCCAAAAACGGTATCACCAAGGAAGCCATCATTGCGTATGTTAGCAAATTAAAAGACGGTGGCAGCAATGAAAGCAAGGTAGCCAAGAAGCGCGACGGTGAAAAGATTCTTTCCAAGTATACAACTAACTTGAACAAAGAAGCTGAAAAGTCTGCAATTGATCCGCTAATTGGACGAGAGAAGGAAGTGTTCCGCTTGGCGCAAACACTTACTCGCAAGAAGAAGAACAATGTTATTATGGTAGGTGAACCAGGCGTTGGTAAGACTGCTATTGTAGAAGGTTTAGCAGTTGCTATTGTTCGTAACGAAGTTCCCGAAGTGCTGAAAAATAAAGTTATCTACAGCTTAGAATTAGGCAAGTTAATGGCTGGTACTCGCTATCGTGGTGACTTTGAAGAACGCATGCAACATGTACTGGAAGCTCTTGAAGAACGTGATGACATCATCTTGTTCATTGACGAAATTCACATGATCATGGGTGCAGGTGCAAGCGGTCAAGGTAGCATGGACGTTGCCAACTTGCTGAAGCCAGCATTAGAGAAAGGCAAGCTACGTTGTATTGGTAGCACAACTTATGAAGAGTTTAGAGCACACTTTGAGAAAGATCGTGCATTACTACGCCGCTTCACCAAAGTTGACATTAATGAGCCTACAGTTGAAGAAACTAAAATTATGTTGCGCCGTGTGGCGCCAGTGTACACAAAACACCATGGACTTGATATTGGTGAAGAGGCAATTGATTTGGCCATCGACTTGTCAATGAAGTACATGCTGGACAAGAAATTGCCCGACAAAGCAATTGACATCATTGATGCGGCTATGGCTCGTATGCGAGTGCTGAATGCAGACAGTAAAGAAGTAACTAAAGACAACATTCGTCAAGAAATTAGCGATTTGACTCGTGTGCCAATTGAACAACTGGGCGAACAAAAAGGTATTGCTGTAACTGAACTTGAAAGCCGTATGCGCACCAACGTGTTTGGTCAAGACGATGCAATTGAACGCTTGATGAACATGGTTTACATTGCCAAGTCTGGACTTAAAGAAGTAAATCGTCCAATGGCCAACTTCTTGTTTGTTGGACCAACTGGTACAGGTAAAACTGAACTTGCAAATCAACTTGCCGAAGGCTTAGGAATGGAAGTTGTTCGCTTTGATATGAGCGAATACAAAGAGCCGCACAAGATTGCCAGTTTAATTGGTAGCCCGCCTGGCTATGTTGGCTATGGTGAAGGCAAAGCAGGTTCGGGCAAGTTGATCAATGAACTTGAACGTGTTCCTAATTGCGTATTGTTGTTTGACGAGATTGAAAAAGCTCACCCAGATGTTATCCAAGTCTTGCTGGGTTTAATGGACAATGGTATCATTACAGGTAGTGACAATAAACAAGTTAGTGGTCGTAATGCATTTATTATCCTGACATCCAATTTGGGTGCTGTAGACAGCGAAAAACAAGTGATTGGCTTTGGCGATGGATTTAATTCCACTGCCAGCGATGAGGCTGTAAAACGCTTCTTTAGTCCTGAATTTCGAAACCGTCTGGATGCAGTTGTCAAGTTTAATCGCTTGCACAAAGATGTTATTCGACGTGTTGCCAATAAGTTTGTCAATCAAATTCGCGAACAACTGATTGCACAAAATCAAACTATCACAATTGACGATTCGGCTCTTGACTACTTGGCTGCAAATGGCTACAGTGAAACAATGGGTGCTAGACCAATGAAGCGCCTAATTAACGAAGAAATTCGTTTACCAGTTGCCAAGCGTATTATCAAAGATGGTATCAACGTACACCATGTCAGCAGTGATGGCACTGCATTGGTTATTACATAATGAAGCAACACGACACACAAAGATTGTTTTGGAAAAAATGGCCATACAAGGCAATCATTGAAATTTCTGCGCGGCGAATTGGGCATGCTGCTGGATTCTCGTATTCTCGCAGAAATAATAGTGAACGGCAAGAAGAATTTGCCAGATTAAAGTCTTGGTTTAAAAATCATTTGCCAGATGCTGGCATTAGATGCGAAACTAATCTAAGTGTGTTCTTATCAACTGAAGCAGAACTAGCAGAGGTCCTTGATGCATTTGGCAGCAAGGTCATTGAACTTTGGAAGCCTGCGTCAGACTCTAGTAGGGAACTATTAATTGAGCATGAATTTGATGTTGTGCGTGATCGTTTATGGTATGGCAAATATCCTATCAGGGCACGGATTCCCTATACCACAGATTTTAGAACCAAACATGTTCAAACATTTAGAGAAGCAGTGCTGAGTTTAGGTGATGACGTTTGGCATGCTGCTGGACATTTAAAAGACATCATTACTGCATCTAAAGTAGATCGATATGGTTGGGGTCAACCATTGCACTTGTATCTTGCCAGTGCCGAGGATGCAGCCATGTTACGATTGCAATGCGGCGACTATATAGAACGATTTGAACGTGTAAGAACTGCTTAAAATCCAAAGCGCATTAAAGCCTCCTAAGCTAAATACTTCGGAGGCTTTAAAATGGCAAAAATACACGAAGAATTAATCGTAATCAAACTAAGCAAATTGCACAAAGAATCACAGAGTGTGGATACTCTTGCAAGCGACGAAACTGTCGCCAACTTAGAAGCGATTGTACAACAACTTGTAGGCGAAGATGTAGTTGTTGAAGTAATCAAGGAATAACAGCATGAGCATACGCAACTCAAACATGCTGGTAGCAGATGGTCAGTTGGATCAGACTGGGCCAGCTACTCGTGCTGACGGATATTATGGGTTTGCGGATGGACTGCAAACAGTGGGATTTTATTTAAAAAACTTTATAGGTAGAATCTACATAGATGCTACTCTAAGCGACAATCCTGGTAACGATGACTGGTTCCCGATTGCACTAGGCAATGTAGACTTTGTTGATTTTGATTCGGCACAAACCGGAGTTGAAACTTTTAACATTGTTGGCAACTTTGTGTATCTAAGAGCAAAAGTTCGTAGAAGTTATTTGGGAAGACCAATAAGCGATTTAGGCACTTGTGACCGAGTTGTGCTAAGTCTTTAAGGAAACAATATGGGTATCAGAGCAAGTTCAGGTGGGCAATTTAACAGCAGTGGCAGTGGATCAGGCGGTTCAGGCAGCACTCTGACTGTTGAGCAAGTTCAGGATATTTTATCCGAAGCGTTGCTACCAGCAACTACTGTAGAAGGCTTATCACTTACTTCAGTATATAATGACGTTACAGGTAAGATTACACTATCACTTGGCACACCGCCAAATTCACCTATTACGAATGTGGTGCCGGCAAGTATTGATGTTAAAAAACTTGGTGTAGCAGTTGGCGCTGCAAAAACACTTAACTTCGCAGGCAGTGGCCTTGGCGCAGTGACAGTGGCCGATGGAGTAGTTACTATCAACGTGATTGGTGGTGACGGGTCAGGAACCGGCAGTGGCGTTGGCATTTCTGGCGCAGTTATTAACACCAGTGGCAATTTGGTAATTGCATTAACTGATGGTAGCGTAATTGATACTGGGCGTGTTGTAGGTTCAAATGGTGTTGCTGGCACAAATGGCACAAATGGTGTCAGCGTATCAACTGCCACGGTTAACACAGCAGGGCAGTTGATCATAACAATGTCAACTGGTCAACAAATCAACGCAGGTGTTGTAGTTGGCGCACAGGGACCATTTGGTCCGCAAGGTGCAGTGGGCCCTAGAGGCGATACTGGATTACAAGGTGCAACCGGTGCGCAGGGTCCACAGGGTATTCAAGGTCAAGCTGGCCGTAGTGTTGCCAGTAATGGAGCCATAATTGACTCTAATGGAAATTTGCAAATTACATTAAGTGATGGCACAATCTTAAATGCTGGTCGTGCTGTTGGTGCTCAAGGAGCGCAAGGAGTAGCTGGCCCACAAGGTATTCAAGGCTCACAAGGCCTAGTAGGTCCAGCCGGTGCAACCGGATCACAAGGTATTCAAGGTATCAAAGGCGACACGGGCGCATCGGGGCCACAAGGCTCACAGGGCGTAGCAGGTCCCAAAGGTGACACAGGCGCCACAGGCGCTGATAGCACTGTTGCAGGCCCAGCCGGTGCAACTGGCCCACAGGGTTTGCAAGGTGTACAAGGGGTGGCAGGTCCCAAGGGCGATACTGGTGCCAAAGGCGATACTGGTACAAGCTACAGTTTAAATGGCGTAGCAAGTAATGTTCAAGTTTTTGGTCTAAGCTCAACTACTCAGCCTGGTTATAATTTAGAAGTTGATGTTGCTAACAAAGCAAACAAATTAACAACTGCAAGAAATATTACACTAAGCGGCAAAGTAACTGGTTTGACCAGCTTTGATGGTAGCGGAAACGTTACAATGATCACAGCATTAAGCGGTGTTACAACCAGCGATGTTGCAGAAGGTACCAACAAGTATTTTACTGATGCAAAGGCACGTGCCGCATTAAGCGCAAGTACAGGTTTAAGCTACAATAGTGCCACTGGTGTTATGTCATTGAATGCCAATACTGATCAAGTAACAGAAGGTTCAAACAACTTATACTTTACCAACAACAGATTTGACAATCGTCTTGGACAAAGTACATTAGCACAGTTTTCAGACGTTGCTAACACTAGCCCAACAACAGGTCAATCACTTGTATGGAACGGTAGTGCATGGTCTCCTAGCACAGTAAGCAGTGGCGGTGTTGGCGGTACAGGTGGTACAAGTTCAGGTGTGTACAAGGCAACTGCACAAGTTGAGTATGATCCAAACGGTAATTTGAGTAGTGTAAGTGTGCTAAATGGTGGCATCAGTGCTGTTATTACAACTGCTACTTCCACCACCGCGACTGTAACATTTACGTTCACTGGCAGTACATGTACTCCACTGGGCATTCAAGTGTACGGTTATCAGCGCACAAACAATGTGTATGTGACTCGTGCCTTGGCCAGTGACTTCCCAACAAGAACTATTGCAGCTGGTGGCGCGAGCGGCGCACCAACTTCGTTTAGCGCATTTGATTCAAGCACAAATACCATGACCATCAGCTTGCCTAAGTCTGTTACAGGTGCCAGTGCAGGCATTGGACAAACTACACATTGCGTATTGCAATTTTTATTAAGCTCGATCTAAGGAATACGATGACAATTCACGCATGGAAAACTAACTTTATAGGCTTAAACAAACCAGCAAAGGTAATGTCAGGCACTGCCGATTCATTTGTTGGCGTTGACTTATGGCCACATGCCAACGGAGTAGACGATCCATATTGGTCAGGTGGTGCCAATCCACAGTTTTATCGTTGGCGTGTTACATTCACTGTTAATGAAAGACTGCATGGTAGTCATTTAACTCGTACCCCTTTTAGATTTGATGCACAAGACATTGAAGTAGGTGACTTCGTTGGTGGCGCACAAGATGGTAAAGTTTGCCAAATCATGAGCGTTGAATCAAAGACTAACAGTCAAGTCGTTGCTATCGTTGAAGATAGACTTCGCTACAATACTTTTAGAGATCCTGCAGGCTTTGGTTTATTCTCAACACCTGGGCAAGTAATCTTCTTCCAAATTAACGAACTTGGATATCCTATGTTGGATCCAGTTCCAGGTGAAGCGGCTGTTGACTTTTCCAGTAACGTTATGAGTCGCTTTCAATATTTGAATCCACTTATTAACTACTTGTTAGAAAAAGAAAACAACGGCTTTGAACAAGGTGATGCAGTTTGTATTGAAGATCAACAGTTTGTGCTAAGTGATGCAGATAACGTTAATACATTCATCGGCACAGTGGTACACCCAGGTCCTGGACCGCATCAGTTTATTCTACGTCCGGCCAACGGAGTCATTGACTTTGTTCCTAGCTTGCCTGGCGCAGTGGGTGATTACATTTATCCAAGTATGGATGGCAGCGGAGACTTGACCACAAACGATGCAAGCCGTAGACCAATTTATATGAAAGTTGCGGCTGCTATTACTAGCTCAACTACCGGCACTTCAACTGATGTTGCCGGGCAAGATGGCGACATCATTGAATTCAATCGTGTGCAAATGACATTAAGCAGTGGACTTGGCACTTACAATTTAGACTATGCAGTTGAGGCTTTTAATACTCATACTGCACAGCATCATGTGACTGCTAGCAAGGTAGGTTCTGCAACAACTGCAACGTCAGACATTGCTACATTAGGCAGTGCATATGGCATTGTTGCCGGATACAGCCCGTTTAGTGCAAGTATCAATGGCGAACTTGTAACGTTTACTACAACAACAAGCGGTGCTCTTGCATACGGCGACCCGACCATTGCCGATGTTAATGACATGGTAACAGATATCAATCGTGCTGCCATCCCTGATATTATTGCAAGTGTAACAAATGGTAGCATGTTACAACTCAAACATCTTGGCGGACAAAATATTATTGTTGCCAACATCACTGCTGACACCAATGGCAATAACTTTGCAGGCCCTGCATCTATCACCTCTTTGCCATTGTCAACTATTGCTGCTGGTACAAGTTACACATTACGATTAGAACGAGTAGACGGCGGCCCAATAACAATTCGTGATATCCAGGGTTCGTTCCTAAGTGATGTAGGTGTAATGAGCGGACAAACTGGTCGCTATGCACTAGGATTAAACATTGAGCAAGGACTACGTTCAAGTACAACCACAGTGGTTGTTAACATGGCAGGGCGAGACACATTGTATGCACTAATTGGTGATCAAGCTCATGTGTTAGATGATGGTAATGGCGAATGGGCGTTGTTCTTATTCAATGGATCAGATTGGATCAAGATTGGCGGGCAACGAAGCGTTGCAGTTGATGCACGAACAATCAAGCAAGTAATTGACTTACCGGGCTCTACTACCACAATTGGAACTGTTAGCGAAGAACGTAGAATTTTAAATATTAGTGTTGCAGTGTTGCAAACATTAGTTGATGCACCTAACTTTACAATCAGCGTGGGTAGTAATATTGTCTGGGACTTTGCGAAACACGGCGCTAATGAAATTGGTGCTTACACAGTCGATAGTGACTTAGTTACAAGTGTTCGTAACGATGTAGTTGTAACTATTCCGGCCAACACAGCTAGTGGACAATTGCAAATTGAGGTTACATACGTATAATGAAAACATTTAATAACACCGCAGGAACTACTTCATCAGATTTTGCATTGGGCCAGGGCACAGGAAACGAAGTGCGCCAGTACACATTAAGTCGTACCGATGCTGGTATCGCAACAGATAGAACTGGTGCTCAAATTGTAATCGAGAATGTGGAATTTTATGATGCAAAAGTGATTGCTAAAAGTACTGGTGGCATTGTTGCAAAGCAACTTCGTGGCACTATTAATGGAACAACAGTTACTCGAATTGAGGATGTTTTCCAAGAAGACATCGTTGCAGATGTTACATTAACATCTGATGGCACAACACTAAGCGTAAATTGTACCGGTACAGGAAACTTTACAATTTACATAACACTAACAAGGGTAGCTGAATAATGGCACACGAATACGTTAAAATTTCTGAACTAGAATCAACTGCTAGCTTTGGTACAGCAGATCAATTTGTAATTGTACAAAATGAACAAACTGTTAAGATTGATGGAACTGCTTTAATTGAAAGCATGGTCACGTTGACAAACCTGGCCACTAGATCATATGTGGATGCTGTTGTTGATTCTGCTCCAGGCACATTAGATACACTTAGAGAACTGGCTACTGCATTAAACGATGATGCAAATTTTGGTGCCACCATAACAAACTTAATCAATGAAAAGTTGCCAATTAGCGACTTTGGTTTAGAATTTTGGAATCAACTTGCTTTAGTAAACACATATCATATTGCAGAAGGCAGTAACTTGTATTGGACACAAGAACGCTTTGATCAGTCGCTGGCATCAAAGAATACCTTTCATATTGCAGAAGGTAGCAACTTATATTTTACAGAACAGCGTGTGCTTGATGTTGTACTTCCTTTAATTCCAACTTCGTTTGTTACTTCATTCAATGACCTAACAGACAAACCAACTATACCAACTGACCTAAATCAATTGTCTGATGCAAACGGATTGCTGAGTTATCCAACTGCTCCAACATTTACCACAGTAACTGCTACACAATTGAATGTAAAGAACGTGGCATTTATTGGTACAGGAGCTGTTACAATTACTAGTGGCAATGACTTGAACTTTGTTGCGCCAGGCGCAATTACATTTAACGGTGACACTGCAATTACAAGATCACAACTGAATTCAACCACACAACTTGCCGAAGGTATAAACTTATATTACACAGATTCCCGTGCAGTTTCTGCAAACACAAGTGCCATCGCAACTGCTAAATCAGAAGCAATTACTACAGCCGCAAGTGATGCAACTTCTAAAGTAGCCACAGAAGCTGCGGCACGTGATACAGCTATTTCTAGTGCCATTTCAACTGAAGTTACGAACCGTAATACTGCAATCACAACCAACTTAGCAACAGCTAAAGCATATACTGATACTTCTGTAGCAGCTCTTGTAGCAAGTGCTCCGGCAGCATTGGATACATTGAACGAATTGTCAGCAGCATTAGGTAACGATGCAAACTTTGCAACTACTGTATCTAACAGCATTGGTTCTAAATTAGCTACTGCTGATTTTGCAAGTACATTTGATACACGTTTTGCTACTAAGTTAACAACAAACTTAACAGAAGGCACAAACTTATATCACACCGATGCACGATCGAGAGCATCAATTAGTGTAAGCGGAAGTTTAAACTATAACAGTAATACTGGTGTTATTAGTTATACCGCACCAGTGTTGGCAACTGTAGCAACAACTGGTAGTTATAATGACCTAGTCAACAAGCCGGTCCCAAATTATGTGCAAGCTGATAAAGCTAGTACAAGTATGCCATATGGCACCTCACTTCCTGCTACTGTAATTAGTGGTACTATTATTACAACTGGTGGCCCCATTCGCTTACACATATCAGGAAACTGCACAGTCAACACCGGTGGTTCACCTGTTATTCAATTCCAACGTGGTACTACTGGGGTTGGTCGAACACTAACATTAACTAACAATGGATCTAATTTACCATATGCATCAGAGTGCATTGATATTCCAGCAGCTGGCACTTACACTTATTCTGTAAAGGTTATAAGCGGCAGCATTGGTAACGGGGCTATATTTTATGATCCTGTTTTAACAATCATTGAATTAAAATAAGGAATAACAAATGGAATACATTGTAACAGTAGCAGACCCACAAGTTTGGGATACCCTATGGGATGAGTTGACTTTGAACGGATTAGGCGATAACTTTATTCCTGATCATGCAGTACCTGTACTTAACGAACGTCCTTTCAATGACTTTTCTGCACACTTTGATTTAACTGATGCCGAAGCAGAACAACTTAGACAGGACTCTCGCATTGCGGCTGTAGAGTTGCAGGCTGACCAACAACCTGGCATTGAAAAACGATTTTACGGTCAACGAGCCGGCAATTATGATCGCCATCCTTATTCAACTACTACCACAATGAAAAACTGGGGCTTAGTGCGTTGTACCAGTCGCGATGATCCTTATGGCGTACAAACCAGTTTGAACACAAATTTTAACTATAACTTAGATGGCCATGGTGTTGATATTATCATGCTTGATTCTGGAGTTGAAGCAGGCCATCCTGAGTTTGCTGTTAATGCAGACGGCTCGGGTGGCAGTCGTGTTGTTGATTTTAACTGGGCAAGTTTAGGTGTACCCGGAGTACAGGCATCATCATATTATGGTGGATACCTTGGAGATTCGGATGGACACGGTAGTAACTGTGCTAGTATTGCCGCAGGTAATACTTGCGGATGGGCACCAGGCGCTGCCATTCATAGTATTAGAATTTTTGGTGGCAACAGTATTCGCACTGGCCAGTATCTAAGTGCAATTAACTCAGACGTTGCATTTGACTTGGTTCGTGCATTTCATTTAAAGAAAGTAGCTGAAGGTAATACTCGTCCAACAGTGTGTTCAAATAGCTGGGGCTACTACTCAAACTACAGCGGTATGCAAAGTACAACCTATCGCGGCACTACTTACAGCACATCTATTAGAAATACCAACTACGGTCAAGTTGCGGCAGTATCAGGTGCCAGAGTTTATTATGTTGATGCCGCTGTTGAAAACTGCGGCGCAGCTGGAGTAATACTAATTGGGGCAGCTGGCAATTATTCGCATAAAATTGATGTACCTGGTGGCATTGATTATAACAACTACTGGTCAGGTTACTGGGGTCAAACTTATTATCACAGAGGTTCCAGCCCAACAGCAACACCATGCATGATCAATGTTGGAGCAACTGATACTATATTAACTAATCCTCCTGTTGAACGCAAAGCATACTTCAGTGAAACAGGTCCGCGTGTTGACGTTTATGCACCAGGTGTAATGATTATGGGTGCGTATGCCAACAAGCCTTACCAAACATATGCAGTAGCCGATGCTCGTCAATCTGGATATTACTTTAATAAGATTTCTGGTACTAGTCAAGCAACACCGCAAGTGACTGGTGTAGTTGCATGTTTACTACAACTGCGTCCAAGAGCCACAGTTGGTGATATTAAAAAGTTTATTGCAGACTCTAGTAATAAAAACAAGTTGGCAGAAGGCGCAGTAAGTTGGTCCAACCAATACAACTTGCAAGGTGGTCAAAACAACTATTTGTACACACCGTTCACTAATCCAAATCGCGGCAGCATTACCAGTTAACTCATAACATGGTAAGTACTGATAATGACACCTTACCAAAAACGTTACGGGTATTCGGTACCAAATCCAGCAGTAGAGCCTAATGAGTTTGTAACTCTACTGCTGAGTAGAGGGTCTAAACAACAGTTCAATAACACGCCATTGCCGCCTGGTATGCTAGAACTGCTAGTTGCTGCCGCTCAAAGTGCGCCTACCAGTGGCATGCTTCAAACTTGGAGTGTAATAGCACTAACTAGCCCCGAAGACAAAGCCAGGTTGTTTACTGATACTGGACAACAGCCCAGCAACACAACAATCATTGGCGGGGTTGATAGTACAAACTTCCATGCCATCAACTCAGCTGCTGTTGTGCTGATTTGGTTAGCTGATTTATCAAGGCTTGAAACTATCCTAGAAAGTGCAGATATAAATGATCGCACTCGCGCACAAACCACACAGGCCGAATATCATTTAAAAGCCATCATTGATGCTGCAATAGCTGCACAAACGTTCGTTATGGCTGCAGAGTCCATGGGCATATCAGGTACATACTGTGGGGCAATAAGACAATTGCCAATAGCATTTCTCAAAACTGAATTTAACTTGCCTAAATATACATTTCCAATTTTTGGTACCGTACACGGATATTGCGACAGTACAACGGTTGTCAAACCAAGACTACCACAAAATTTGGTATTACATCACAGCACGTATAAAAAAATGCAAGATACCAATGATTTAACCAAGTACAATCAAGTACACATGCAACGTGGTGAACCAAATCGTGCAACCTTCGAGCATCGTACAATTGAAAGATTATCGCCAAGCTTCAGTAAGGAAGCAGTTGGCAGTGCATTACGACAAATGGGCTTTGACTTTAACTAAGGAATTATAAAATGGAAACTCAAGAACCAAAATACTTTATACGCTTTTGTGTAGAGCGAGAACTGACTGATGACGAGTTTGAAGACATGACCGAAATCGTCGACGACGAGATTGGTGACCTAGTGGCTGCTGACGAGGTATTTGAACATCTTGGACCCAACGATACTATTTGCTATATGTTTCAATTGGTTAGAGACATGGATGTAACTGATGGAGACATTATCAGTTATGAAATATCAAACGCCTGGCCTAGTGCCCTGGAATGGGAATTAGAAGCCAGTCATTCTGATCTAGATCTTGATGTTGCAGATGATGCAACTCCTGAGCAGGTTGAGGAAGCTGCGGTCAATTACTTTCGCAATATCCTTAAAGGGTAATGAAGTATACACCTGCATCGTTGCGATTGCTGGGATATACTCGACGTAGCAATCATTGGAATGACTTTGTGACCAAGACCATGGCCACATGGTACCGGTTTAGTCCTGACCATTCCGTTAGTCAGTTTGCCTGGGTCAACAATGCACATCATCGTAATATACAGGGTACCACGCACGGTGGAGCCTTAATGACTTACATGGACTACTGCATGTCGGCGCATATATGGGACTTAACTGGTGGCAAGGCTGCTTACACCATGGAACTCAACAATAAGTTCATTCGCCCAGCACGTATTACACGATGGCTGTTTGCCGAGGTCCACCATGACATGACCGCAGATGTAATAGAATTAGCAGGAACAGTCAGGGCCAATGATCCAACTGGTATGCTGGTCCTTGAAAGTTTTGGGCGTTTTACTTTGCCAAAAACTTTAAAAGTCATTGACAGCGATGAGTAACAGTGCTATAATAGTCACATAAGCTAACAACAGCAACTAAGGAAAATATGAAAATTAATTTACGCAAGGCCAGTGTGGTCCAGCAAACAATCGTTGACGAAATCAAACGTCTTGGTACCGAAAGTTACACTCTCAAAGTAAGTCTGTTTGAAACAGACATTGAAGCTCGCCTTAACGAGCAATTGGCCAAGGTTCGTGAGAATCATGCACATGCAGGCCGCTTGATGAATGCAAACCGATTCCTGCGAGCTGTAGTAGCTCGGAAGAATGCCGAAGTTGGCATCACTGACTACTTGGCAGAAGAAGCCATGTTAGGTGCTGCCGAAACACGATTGAAGTCATTCAGTGAAGCTACTATTCGCCAA
>Ga0075465_10000044_pt1 | contig 22482 bp, 20 predicted proteins | sample DEB19_08_DNA_6_FD_71484 | JGI IMG/M metagenome (GOLD analysis project Ga0075465, IMG submission 71484) | Aqueous microbial communities from the Delaware River and Bay under freshwater to marine salinity gradient to study organic matter... | ecosystem: Environmental > Aquatic > Marine > Coastal ...
AACTTTGATCCTGAGTCCCTCATCGAGGCCGCGAACGAGGCCGCTCTCGAGGTTCTTGAAGACGAGGGCCTCGGTGCATGGGACGCATGAACTCGACCCGTTGGCAAGCCCGTGGTGTCCTCAACAAGTACATCCTTCACGCTTCTGGATTCGAGATCCATGACTTGGCTTCCAGTGACTTCATCGAATCAAAGATCGATGAAGTATGGGCCTTGCTGAAAAACCTTGACGCCGAGATTCCCCATGTCTTTTCTAAGGCTTCCGACGCGGCTTCAGAGATTCTCTGCACCGCTTGCGTGAAGATTAAAAAGCTCCCACAACCAAGAAAGAAAAAAACAAATGACCATCGAACAACCACTACAAGCCGCAGCGAATCAAATCCTTCGGGACAACGAAGCCGAGTTAGACTTCATCATCCGCTTTGAAAGCGGGGAGATTGAAGACATCGAAGATCTGGCCGCTGGTTTCCAGCTCCTGATCGACTCTGGAATCATCTGGCACCTCCAAGGTGTGTACCAGCGCACAGCCCGCGAGCTGATCAACAACGGACACTGCGAACTGAGCAATGACTAAAAGCCAAGCAATCCGCGCAGCCACTGACCGAAGCTCACCTTTATACACCGTTGCTTATGGCAAGTGGACATTCGATGTGCTAAACCCAAAAACATTTGAATGGGTACGCCAGCCAATCCGAACGAGGAATGAAGCGAACCTTTGCCGGACTTCATTCATCGTGAACGAGGCGCGGTACCTGCTTGACCGGCCCCCAGTAGTCTACGAGCACAACCCAAAGGTTCGATTCGACCACTGGGTTTGAACAAAGCGAAACGCTGAGACAGCGTCCTGCGGTTGAAGTCCGCAGCTGAAGAGCTAACCCCGAAAAACAAAATGAAAACGAAAGAACAAATAGAAAACCAAAGCCGTCTCTTACAAGCAGTCCGTTTGCTTGGCGCGACTTACACCGAAGCCGAATCCAACAAGCACACGATCCGAACCCCTTGCGGTATCTTGTTGCTTGTATCTGGAGCCAAGTATCCCGACGAGATCTGGCAAGTCCAGGCTTTCTGGCCCCAGCAATCGGGCAAGGCAGTCCTGAACATAGGCCAAAGGCTCGAGCCTCTGGCGATCTGCCGCAGGATCCAAAGCTACTGCGCCGGTATCGCGTACGAGTGGGACAAGCTCCAATCCGAACTGAAGGAGGTCGCACCGTGAACTCCGTCATCTCAACCCAAGAGTCGGTGTCCGCCGCCTACGCCTATCTGGCCAAGCGCGGGGCTTTACTGAAACCTGAAGCTGGAACCTTGGGCCGCGAGCTTTTGCTGTACTACCCAAAGCAAACCCTATACTGCAAGAAGAAGTAATGTTCAACGAGATCTACCAAACAGAATCTGGGGACTTGTTCCAAGGAATGAGTTCCGAAGTCTTCGGTAAAGCTTTGCAGCACGCAAGTTACTCCGACGTTCTTGGTCTCCGAAACAAAAAGTACCGAGGCACAATGGTTCTCGAGAAAGCAAGTGTTCGGGGCAAAGAAAAAGCTTCGACTCGAGAAGCCATCCACGCCAAGCTCACGCGGATTGAAGCAATGATTGCCGAAGCTGAGCGTTTAGAATCTGCTAAGCTAGCCTGTGAATCTAGATTTCAGGATCGCTTAGCAGTTAAGAAAGCAGAAGAACAAGAAAGGCTATCCGCCGAGAAAGTGAAACAACAACAAGAAGAAAGACTTAAAAACATAAGGATCGAAAACAACCGCAATTTAGAACGACAAGCCAACCGCTTGTTCGTTGAAGAAATAAAAAGAATAACGGGCTTGACTTAAGGCCCCCAGAAATAAAAGAATCGACGTGAGCCCGATCTGGGCGTAAGATACGAACTCAACCACAACCAACTGACCACCACCTATTATGTACGGAATCAACGAAATCAAAAAACAAAACAGCCAGAAACAAGCAGACTTCGATAACGCCCGCAACGGAACCTTCTGTGTTCTTAGCGGCGGCGGAATCCTAATCCGCAGCGGGGTCTTTTCGAAGACCATCGACGACAAAGAAAAGGTCGGGGAATTCCTCGACAAAGTGAAGGGCAAGAGCACCGGTATTATCCGCAGCGTTGTCCAAAGCTACTTTGCACCGAAGGAGGAACCAGTAACTGCATGAAGTTCTTCTACTCCTTCCTGCTAGTCGCAGCGATCGGAGTAACGCTTACCTTAATCGATATTATCAAAGCATTACCATGATCCGAAACACCTGCTTCGCTTCCCAGATATTCTGGGACTCGACAAACCATGATCGAATCCTAGTCGAGAGACACCGATTCGAGGATGACCAAAGCCAAGAGTACGTCTTTTACAAGACCAAGTTCGCAACGATTCGATCGAGATCAGCGGCGGTTGACCCAACAGTCTCCGCTGAAATCCATCAGTTCCTGAACCGACTCTACCCAGACGCGGTAGGTTTGGCTCAAGAGATCGACGAATGGCTCGCTAAATAACAACCCAAGCCCCACGGTTCAAAGCCGTGGGGCTTTTTTGTGCCTACTTATCTGGTAAGTGGGATGAGTCTTGGTCTTTCAGCGATGATCTTACGAAGCGATGCGACCCGTGCAGCACCGTTGTCAGGCCCACCAGCTTTGAAGTAGTCTGCCATCGCTTCAGGTGCCGGTGCGTAGCGATCCAGAACCCCGTATTTGACAGCTTTGTCGAACTTGTTCTTACTGAAGCCAACACCGCTAGCACCGGTCGCTGCTCTGCGGTAGTCACCTTGGGTCAAGCCGAGTTTCTCCATGCCTTTGCCATAGGAGTACATCCTTTGAGCGATACTTGTTGCTGCGTTTTCGTACCTCGTATAGATCTTTCTCACTTCATCTTCATCGAGAGCATCCTTGGTATTCAAACGAGACAAAGTCTTGGTTGCTTTGTCTTGTTCGTCCTTGAGCTTCCACATCAAGTCCTGAGCGATCTTTTCGTTAGCCATAGTTCTTGGCTGGAACGGTTTAAATTCTCCAGCGATGATGTCAATAGCCTTGGTGGTACGGCTCTGCTCGTTGTAATTTCCTTTGTTCGTGTACGCCTCGAAAGCGTTATAGAACGCGGCTGGAGTCTTTAATTTGTAAGCACCTTTCCAAAGATGAAGGAGTCCACGCCCGATCTTTGATCCTGTGCTATCAGAATCTAACCAGATCGGGGCACCGCGGTTGTCTTCGTTCCCCGCCACTTCACGGAAAGCATTAACTGCGATCTGTGGTGACAAGAAGGATTCACCGAGAGCTTGGGTTAGGACACCTGCGACCTCACCTTTACGCCCATTGAAAATGTGTTTCAATGATCTTGCGAAAGGGTCAACGATGATACTCCAAGGATTAACGTAAGACCAGTTGTACTTGGTCACACCTTTAGGCCCCTTGGTAAAGAACAAGTCTTTGTTCTTTTCGTAGTCAGGAAGACTTGCACGGATAGCTTCTTCTTCATCGTCACCCACGTGGTAGATTGCTTTGATGATCTCAGGCAAAGCCGCTGAAAAAACCAAAGTAGAACCTAATCCAACCAAACGTTTTATGCCTCGGGCACGTAAGACTGCGTTGCCGCTATTCTTTTCTTCGATACCAACCATCGTAATTTCTACGGGCAAGCGGATCATTTCGGCAGTGAAGCGGAAGAAGCTATTGAAGATGGTACCGAAACCACTTTTACCAAGTTCCTTAGCTAAAGGAGCCACATTGCTATGACCCTGACTTGTACGACGAACTGTGCGTGCAGCTTCTTGTTCCATCTGTGTTTGGTTCAGAGGAACAGTTCGCACAGCATTGGCCTTTTGCTGGACATCAAGTTCATGTGACCAATAAGCAATCCGATAAAGTGAATCGATCGAATCGTTGAGATTAGTAAGACTACCAAAGATAGAACTTACTGCCTTGCCTGACTTAGTAAACAAAGTAGCTGCCTTTGTTGGGCTAGACATAAGCTGATTAAGCTTCTGAACATTAAGTTCTGGATCCGCGGCCATTCCCCGAATCAAGTCCTTGATAAGATTCATGTTCATACTGCCGTCAACCACACCCAAAGCGATTAACTTGGAACCAAGCTCATCAATTTTACCGTAGTTAATTTCAGAGATTCCTTTGAGTGCATCTGCAATATTTGAAGGGCTTGGTATAAAACCATTGCCTGCGATGAAGAACGGAATCGATGCTAAGTTACGAACATAGAATCCACCAGAGCCAAGAGTCATAGCGGCCATTGTCACACCGACCGCGGTCGAGGCAGCACGGTCGATACCCTTTACAACTTTCATTGCTGCGTTGCTTGCTGGCTTTGAAGTTGTTTGGAACATCGTTGTGAATGCTTCTTTTACTTCTGGTGCAGCATAGTAGTTCGATAATGGATCACCTCCTCGAGACTTAGTTGTCTGAACAAGTTGCTCGTAGCCATCATATTTCAATGGGTTGTCTCGGATATCTTTAGCTGTTACCAGCCAATCGTTCTGGATACCGATCTGGGTATAGCTTTTAAGCAGACGCTGGGTACCGATAAACTGCGCGAGGTTACCATAAGTTCTAGCGGCTACTTCGATTGGGTTTACGATCTCACCCATGACTGCTTTGAGTTCTTCTGGAACCTCACCTTTCTCCATGAACCTTGTAAGGTCATAGCGTTTCTGGTCAGCACCCATCGATGCAGGGGTTGCTCCGTGCCTTGATACGAACTGGTTCAGTAAGACTTCGCCCATCGACTTTGACTTCGCTTCTTGCCTTGCCAGAGCCAAGATCTCAGAATCAGAGAACGGTTCGTAAGCCACGTCTTTACGCCACGATTCAGCGGTTGATTTGACCCAGTCATTTTCGAGATACTTACGGGCATCGGTACGTTCCTTAACAAACTCCGGTTCTTTGAGGAACTTCTGCGCGTACCCTTCATCGTGGTGAATTTTGTAGGATCGGGTAAGGTATACTCCGAGGTTCCCATCGATCGTCATACGCATCGGGTTGTCTGGCTCGAGTTCGCCTAGAAGCTGTGTGCTTAGCTCATCGATCGAGGTACGCAAGGTACGGACAATCTCAGCTGTTTTCGGGGATTGCTGCTCGAGTCTGAGCTGTGCCTGAACCATAGCCTGACGAACTGGCTTCAAGTTATTAGCGCGGGACGATTGCAAGGCTTGGTCATACTGTGCCTTTGCAGCTTCGATCTGTGCGTCACGGATCTGCAAAGCATTCATTGGTTGGTTAGGTCCTGGGACTATGCGACCGGCACGCTCGTCTTGAGCATCCTTTACTGCGTCCAGATAGATCTGCTTATTTTTGTGGATCAATAGATCAGCACGTGCTGCATCGACTTGGGCTCGGTAGTTCTTGTTGTGGTCTGATGATTGGAAATCCTTATGTGCCTTAGCAATTTCTGCGTCTCTGATCGCACCGGCCTTGTCACGGTCTTGAGCTTTGACTGTTGGTTCAGTAGAACCGAGTGCCAAGTTAACATCAGCGAAGTCAGAAATCTTCTCGTCTTTGACTGCCTTTTTAAAATCACCCATTAGATCGGTGAGTCTCTTATTCGCTAGCGAGATTGCTCTGGCTTGGTACTGGTTAGCCTCGAACAAACGAGGATCCATTCCACCAGATGCACGGAACAACTGCGTAAACTTATTGCCCGCCTCGAACTTCCCAGTGACCTCGTTCATCATTACGTCGTCGAGCGAGAGCATATAAGCAGACTCAGGACTAGCTGCTGTAACTGCGGCCCATGACCTCGAGAACAACGGAGTACCTTCGGATTCGGTTAGAGGTAAAGTCTTGTTGCTGTTCTCGACCTTGGTAACTGAGTGCTTACCAAATAAGACTCCTGCGTGGAAGTCGGTGTTGACGTAACCGGCAAAGCCAGCTTCCTTGATCGCATTTTCATACAACGTAATCGCGGCGCGTTGGTCGAACCGTGCATAGCCTTTCGCCATCAAGTCCTCTGAGCTAGGGTAGAGATCAAGCTCATCGCGTTTGAAGTCATAGATCAAGTTACCATCGATGTTGATCGCGTACCGATTCTGACCGATCTGTTGCTCACGCCCGTAGTTACCGTAACCAAAGTAAGTTCGGTTCGAGTAGATCTTTGGGTACTCTTTCCTACGCTTGAGCTCATTACCACCGCCACCGCTGCCGTGGCGCGATGGGTCTGTCTCGGTCATCTCTGGCGAGTAGGACCAATGGGTCAAGGTGACTTGCTTGTCTGCAAATTCACGTGGGACCGGTGGCTTGGAAAGACGAACTGTACTTATTTCGCCAGCAGGTGCGGGGCCTTTGGTGACCTCGGCCCAGCTTGGGAAGCCCAAGCCCTTGAGCAGACTATTGGTATCCTTGAAAGCTTCAGTTAAGTCCTTACCTTCTTGGGTTACATTGCCGTCCCGATCGTACTTCGCAGTCGTAATCTTAAAGATCTCGGAGCGTGCTTGGTCCAACGTAAAGGTCTTGTCCGACTCGTACTTAGCCCACACAGCGCGGACACGATCGACGTTTGCTTTCTGTGACTTCCACTTCGCGGGGAATAACAAGCGCACAGCTTCCCAAGTAATCGACTGGGCCTCGCGTGGGAGGATACCGAAAGCTGCTGCCGCTGCGCGGTAAGCCTCGGCGTTCGGTGCGTACATACCGTTGACCCCAAGAGTACCATCGCTCGAGGTACCCGCGGTGCCAAAGTTCTGCCCGACCTCGAAGCTGTTACCACTGAAGGCTTGCCAGAAAAGAGCGGCGACCGCGTGGGTATCCATCGTCACGTGACCGGCAGTGCTGGCTGGGTCAACGATGTTGTTGTAGAAGCTGCGAACCTTGTGCTGTTTGCCAAGCTCTTCGCTGATGACTTGAATCTGGCTTCCTGCATCCGCGCTCAGGATTCGGATAGCTTTCTGAACCGTACCATACCCTGGCCATGCAATCTTTTGCTCAGCACCTTTCTCGGTTCTCGAGAAGTCCTTGGCCTTACCGTCTGGGGTGACCATTCGGAAAGAAGGTGAGTCATAGGTCTCGGAGTACATCCGAATGAACTTGGACTGGTCCTCGATCGATAGCTCGGAAAGCTTCTTCCCACTCAGACGATCCAAGGTACGCTTTGCATTTGCACGGTTGATCTCTGCGTTGGTGGAAGACCAACCAGTGAACATCATATTGCCGTCCTCGTCGTACTGGACTTCACCGTCCTTGACCAGAGGGCTTGCTTTGCCCTTCTCGTAGATCGGGGTTCCGTCTTTTTCCTCGCCGGTGACTTGTGGCTCACCGCCACGCTTCATCCACTGAGCTGCCATCTTCTCGTCGAACGCGAAGTTTTGTTGGCTATCCCAGATATTCATCGTGCGGTCAGCCAAAGAGATATTCATAAACCAATCCTTCTGTGGACTGAACACAGCGAGTACGCCCGAGGCTTGCTCGACCGTCTTCTTGTACTGACCAGAGAAATCGTTGGAGATGATGTTCGCTCCGTCGTACCAGAGCTTAGCGATCTCGCGGATCTCTGCGGGGAATAAATTGATCAAAGCCTCAAGGTTAGACTCGGTAGCTTTGATCATCGCTTCGTAAACTTTGTCTGCTTGCAAAGCGATTGGGTGTGCCTCGTCCTTAGACATACGGTCCAAGGTCTTGCTGAATGTATCACGGGCTTCCTTGGCTGTAGCCTTGAGCAGAGTTCCTTTGTCTTGGGCCTTCTTCAAGTCCTTCTGTAACTTGGTGAACTCAACTGCGTTTGCGCCGGTCAATTTGACCTTGCCGGTAGTGCCAGTCAAAGTGTTCTCAAGTTCAACGTTGCTGACCTTGGCAGCTTTGACTCCAAGCTCACGTGCAATGATGTTCTTCGCAGTCGCCTTGTACGAGTTGATCTGGCCAGCGTTGGCTGTGACTGGAGCCGCGGTCTTCGCGATCTTGGCACGGAGCCTACGAACTTCAGCGGCGAGCTTTGGAAACTCACGGGCAACCAATGGATACTCAACTAAGAGCAAAGCATTCTTGCGGTACACCGGCTGGTTCAAACGCATCGTGGCTAGATCGATCCTCGCATTCGAATCAGTACCGCTTTCAGTAGCACGCTTCGCAACTGGGTTACGGGTGCCGACCGTGGTACCGGCCTTGACGTTTTGTTTGACCGTACTAGGCACGATAGCCGCAGCGGTCTTCGAGTAGTTCACTAACGGTTCTGGTAGAGCTGACCCAGCAATAATGTCCAAAGCGACTTGGCTTGGGGAACCCACAAAAGATTCAGCTGTTTCTGGGATATCAGCGTAGCCGTCCTTGGAGGCACGGATCATATCACCGATCTGGTTTTGAGCAGTAGCTAAACGTTCGTTTGAACCATTATTACGAGTAGCAATTTCAGCGTAAGCGGAAGCTAAGAATGATTGAAGCTTACCTTGGTCAACTAACTTGAGGTCATTGAGATCAGAAGTAGTCAAAGAACCATCAGCGATAGACTCAAGGATAGCTTCTGTATTGATCCCGCTATTTTCAAACTCGATGTGGAATTCTGGTCCGATATCACGGATCGCTTTGTCGTGAGCAGCGGCGAGTACGAATGCTTGTTCAAGAACTGAATCAGAATCCTCGGGGCTCAAGTCATCAAGCTTCTCGTTCAAGAGCTTTTCATTAACGATCATCTTACCATCGCGAACAACGAAAGGCTTCAAGGTATCAGTAGATTCTTCAACCTCGAAGTCATCTTGTTTGAGAACTTGATTGAAAGCCGCGGACTTACCGGCGATATCGCGGACTTTATTTAATTCAAATTCTGGTTCGACCTTGTTCTCCCAGTCATACACAACTCGGATCGGAACAACTGTACCGTTCGAACCGCGGATCGCGCTGAAGTAGTTGTCGTCGGCTTCGACTTCTTGGTCAGTAGATCCACCGATACGTGGGTTGTAGCTGCCATCCTGATACACCATTCCAGAATCAAGAGCCACCGATTCTTGGTTGAACTTGACCGCGAAGTCCACTGCGTCTTGGAATTTAAGTCCAGGAATCAGGAAGCTATTCTCGCCTTTCGCATCGTAGCGGCCAACGATCTCGTGTACATCGTAGCCGTGGTCTAACAACCATTGCTTGCCTTCGATGTTTAGCAATGCATTGGCATCGTCATCGAGGATAGTGTTGTTTGGGTTCTCTGCTGTGAGCATACCGAACTTACCTTCCTCGATGATTGTGCGGATCTCTTGCTCAGGGATCGTCACATTAGAAAGAGTTCCGATCTGGTGCTCTGCCCATTGGAAGCTATCGCGGGTGTATGGGTTTGGTACACCGTTCAAAGGACCGAGTCCCTTGGCTTGTGCGATTGCGACCCGTGAAGCTTGGACTTGTCCGCTGGTACGCCCATAAGGATGAGGGCCAAGATTAGATGTTGCTTGTGTGAGATCAGTCATCACCTTGACTAGGTCAGAGATAGCCGCGTCAGGGATACGCTTACCACTAAAGACCGAAGCGATTGCATCGATGATTCTTTGAACAAAGTTACGCTCACCTTTTGGGCTGAGCTGGTTGAGTCGTTCACGGAATTGCTGTGAAGCAAAGAAGTGTGAAACCATTTCGGCTGCACCGGCTTGTTCGTTAAGCCGCTCGTCCAAAGAGAAGCGTCCTTCCAAAGCGTAGCGTAGATCGAGAGGAACATTGCCTTCAAACTTAGCTTCTGCTTTGGCCATGTATTCTGCCCGTAAAGCCAAGAGTCTGCTACGGACTTCAACTTCCACAGCGTTCTGTGGGTTAGAAATAATACGCTCAGAGACTGAGTGCATAAGTTCATGCAGCATCACATCAACTGGACCACCACCGTTATCAGATGCAAGGTTCAAGATAACAGCATTGCTTGAACGAAGATAAGCACCCGCAACTGAATTGTTGTTTGGGAGACTCGCAACGATAACAGGAACATCAGTTACCCCAAGCTTCAATAGTTGTTTCGCAGTCTCGCGGTGAAGCTTATTGGTAGCGGACTTCGCGATGCTTTGCAGCACAGTATTTACATCCATTCCTGCTTTGATACCATGCTTAGCTGCTTGACCTTTATTCTTGTTTCTAAAAGCTTGGATTTGAGCGTTGCGTCGAATACGATCCGCTGGAGTAATCATCTCCTCGTTGACTAAGTGCTCGAGGATAGTCGTCGGCTCTCCGTTATTTCGAAGATTAAATACTGCGCTATTGATTTGGGCTGGAGAGAAACCATCGATATCAAGACCAGCGGCTAGGTCTGGTCCGATCATTGTGAACAACTCACGTGGGTCACTGATCAATGAAGAATCAATACCTAGTTGGGTAGCGACAACATTCAAGGCATTAATAAGCTCCGCAGAAGTCGTTGGGTCATTAAGTTGGTTGACACGGTAGTCCGCGCTTACTTCCATCGTAGCTTGGCCGAGATCTGTAACAAGAGGGGCACCGCGTTCTTCACGCTTTTGCTGGCGTCTTTTCTTGGACTGGACCGGCTTATTCTCTTGTGCCGCTTTGTTACGAAGAATCTCTTCTTCTTGTGCATTAGCTACAGCTTCATTGAATCCTTGTGAAGACTCATTACCGCGGACGCGATAAACAGTTTCAATCGAGGGGATGTTTTCACCGGCTGCGTAGACCCAAGTCTTGAGACCCTTGCTATTCTCGACAAGGATATGCATTGATTCGATCGACCCGTCAGAAGCTTTCCGAACATTAGCGAAACGTGGATCGTTAGGGAGATCATACTCAGTGTTTCCATAAACCACCTTACCTTGCTCGGAGACAGAATCAATCTGGCGCGGGGCACGACGAGTGCTGACCATTGGTTTCTCTTCGAAGGTACCTTCAAAGCCTTCGAACTCCCGAAGTTTCATGTCGGCATTAGCTGGAAGAATAATAGGCGCATCACCGGTTTCAGGGTCCAAAAGAACTTCACCGTTTTCAACTCGAATCTTACCGCGTTGCCCATCGATAACAACTACCGTGTCCTTCATGTCATTGAAGGTGCGCTCTTCTGGGGTATTCTCTGGTGGTCGGTTCTCCCCTACAGATTGAACACCTCCTGGGGGATTAAAGATCGCATCCCCACCTTGGAACGCGAACTGAAAGTTTTCTGCTGTACGATTATTGACATAAGCTAGAACATCGTTCGGTGTGATGGTTGGGATACCATCCTTGTTAATCTTACCGCTACCCTGAATCGTTTTTAATTCGTCTATAGAAACAGCAAGGTCACGTGCCTGCTTTAGGGCAAGGCGCGTAGGCGCATGAGGTCCTTCTGGGGGAACTGTAGGGGCCGGTGCTTTTGGAATATCAAAGGGCTCTTCTTCGAGTTGGTCCAATGCATCGGCAGCTGCCGGTGCCGGTGGTGCTGTTGGCAATAGGTCAGCAACGGCTTGGTAACGACGCTGTGCAATTCGCATCCGGTCCTTGAGAATAGCAACTGTCTCTGGTGAGCTACCGTTCTCTTCAAGTTTAGCTATCGTCTTCTCAAGTATTTCTTTCTGGATCCCTTGTGCTGTACCAGACATCATGTCCCGCTGCTGGTCAATCTTTGAAAGTACTCCAGACTTAACGGTGCCTCCAATCAAGCCACCATAACCCGCGCCCATGAAGCCTGCCTTGAATGAGTCTTTAATAGTACCCACAACATCGAGATCCTTGTTGTTGACCAAGGCATTGACCGCAGTTGAGGTCAAGGTATCAACAAATTCTTCTCCAAATTCAGAAGGCATTTCCTTCCACATCTCTTTAGAGCCGGTCTGGACAACGTCTTTTACAACGTTCTTAAGGATACCGTAAAGTTCATCACCACCGATCCCGCTACCGCGAACTGATTGTGAAAGCTGATTCGCATAAAACTTAATTTGGCGTAAATTCTTACCAGTCATAAGTTGGTCAGCACCTTCTCCAAAGTACTTACCGAAGCTATGCTCGACCAGAGCCGTAATAACGCCTGAGTTCAATCCGTTAACCAAGGCGGCGTCTTGAATTTGTTTTTCGCTAAACTTGTTTGAACCATCCGCGTTCTTCTGAGAACGCATATCCATGACTGTTTCAACATAGGATCCTTGGGCAGATCGGGCACCGCTGAGACCACGTTGAGTTGCCGTTGCTGCCGCCAAAGGTGCGAGACGATCCTCGATATCTTTACGCATCACGCGCCAGAGCTGGGCAGGACTTGTTTCAGAAGTACCAGCCTTCAAACCTTCGACGTAAGGGGTCAATGCCTTTTGTGAAAGCTTACCGAGCAAAGTCTTTGATTCTTCTCCCAACACTCCTTTAATTGCCTCAGTTCCAAATCGAGCAGCGGTTCCTGCTGTCGATTTCATAACTGCTTTGGTGGCAGTTCTAGCTAATGATCCCGCACCTTTGGTTAAAGCGATATCGATGATCATTGGAGCTGCTTGCTCAGCAAACTCATAACCAATTCCTAGAGGAGAACCCATTGCCGAAGCAAATGTTCCACGGTCTTGCTTACGCTTCGCATCGCTAATAGCCCAGTCTTCCAAAGCTTTGCGCCCACCTTCCCAACCAATCAAGGTAGTAATACCGCCACCGACCGCTTGAATGACAGCTGAACCACCGTCAGACCAAGAACGTGCAAGACCGGCTGCACGAGGTTTTAACCAAGTAGCCCAAGAATCTTCTTTTGCTTTTTGGTCGATGTAGTCAGCGATAAGATCCGTCTTTGTTTTCGTTGGATCACTTGCTGTAGTGTTAACCATGTAGTCATGGTACTCGTCACCACCGAAGTCTGATAGAACTTTGTCCAACTTGCTAGTGTTAGCTGCGAGGTAACCTTTACGCACAGCGGAAGCAATATCACGGTCTTTGCCCTCGAGGCCAAGCTTGTCCATACCTTGCTCGAACTTCTCTGTGGAAAGTAAGGCCGTGGTACCCAAAGGAATTTTAGAACCGTCGCTAAGAGTCGCGAAATTATTTTCAGGCTTGTCAACATCGAGTGGGGGTGCAAGCCTTTGCTTGATGTAGTCTTTACCGACCTGAACGAATTCATCTTCGGACAAACCTTTAATGAGTGGATTTGTTGGGTCGCTTTGGGCCAAAGCTCTTCGAGCAAGCTTCAAAGAAAGGTCTACGCTTTTGCCAGTACCTACTTCTTTCTGATTGTAGACATAGCTCTCCCCTTCCATTCCACTAATGATTGGAACACCGGTATCTATTTTCTTAGTTAGCTCAACCTCAGTAGCTTTATTAATGTCTTTTGTCTGAGCGTAGCCATCATTAGCCACCTCAACTACTTGATCCATAAGCATAGAAAAGTTTGACCCTTGCTGGGAGCGGTCTACTTGGGCAGACTTGGCTTCGGTTTCACCAAAAAGTTGCTTGTTAATCTCAAGCTCTTGCTGTTTATACCTCGGCATTGTTTTGCCTTGGTCAGTTTGAATCATCGACTCGGCAGCGGTGACGGCATAAGGATCGATTAAGCCTTGGGATTGATTTACTGCTTCAAACAACATCTTGCGGTCTGGGTTGACCGAGGGGTTAATCCAAACTCCACGACGTTGAGGATCGACTTGACCCGCTTCGTTGACGGTCGGGAAGTCCATGAACGAAAGGTTCTTATCTTTCGCGTACTGGATTCTTGCATCTTGAATCCGGTCAGCTGAAAAGATATCCTTTACCTCAGAGCCAAGGATATCCAAGGTGGTGTCTTTGAGCCCGCTGGTACGTTGAGCATTAAAGCGATCTAAATATTCTTGTCCCTTGGTTTTAAGGGGGTCCTCTTCAGGTAAAGAGTTGACGACTAGGTCTAAGTCTTTAGTGGAATCAACGCGGTCTGAGTTCGCGAATGAAGAGAACTGCTCGTTGAGCTTAGTAAGTTGTTCTGGCTCCGGTAACGCGGCGTCAGGGGCTTGGAAGATACCTCGTTCACGTCCCTCGTTAAAAAGAGTTTCGTTTAGGGACTGGCTGAACTGATCTGGCTTTTGCCCTGAACGTAGGAAATTAGTTGTCGCGTAATTCTTGTAATCTGAGAGGTCCTTGACGTTATCAAGCTTTCGATTATTTTTAGAGCCCCATTCTGGGAGGTCTAAAAGTTCAATTTCAATTCCGTCTGGATCAGTAGTAAATTGCGACATAGCGTTAAGCCGCAAGATACTTGATTCAAGGTAACTGAGTCAAGCTTATTGTGCCGGTCTACCAGTAGTTCTTACAGGGTTAAAACCCTGGGGGCTACTAGCTGGTACCGATTCGCTTTCATCAAGATTAAAGCCTTTCTTACTAGCCTTAATTTTAGCGTTAGCTACGGTAGCTTTTAAAATACGCTGTTGTTGTTCCGCAAGATTTCTAAGCTGAGTTGGTTCGTCAACTGTCGATCTATCTGTAGCTGTGCCAAAACCAAATTTATTAAGGAGTCTTTTTTTGGAATCAGCTGGTTTTTTTTCTGTTTCCAAAGCGTAGATACCAACGTCTTTCAAATTATTTTTGTCTGTTTCATCAATGAGATCTAGTTGCTGAAGACCAGTAAGGGTCTGATCTATTAAATTAAATTCAGACGGTTGATAAGAACTAACTGGATCGACTTTAGTCAGACCCTCAAGTGGAGTAAGGTATTGATTAACTTTATTACGTAGAGCAACGTTACTCCTTTCGACTTTTTCAACAGCAGCTTTTTGGTCCCGCTGTGCTTTGGTCTCGCCCTTGGACTCTAGGTCAAGTTGGTTTGCTGCGCTCGCCGCGACTACATAAGGATTCCTAGAAGATCCTGGAAACATAGCCTCTTGTTGCGCGGAAGTAAGCTTACTTAAATTAGAAATAGTTCCAGCGTCCAAGCCCTTATCTTTATCTAGTCGAAGCTCCGCTGGGGTACGGAGACTATTCAAGGTAAGCTCGAATGCGTTCTTGTTCGTTGGGTTCTCAAAGGCCGAAGCGTTCTGGGCACCGAAGTCATTGATCGCTGAGTAAGCCGCGGCAGGGTCCCCAGCGAATTGAGCTTTGATCTGGTTGATGCCTTGCAAGAATCCAGATGTCTGAGCCAAGGACTGTTGTTTCTCGCGGACCTTGTCTCTGGCTTGGGCTAACTCAAATCGGCTAGCATCGAGCTGGGTGTTACGGAGCTGGTTCTGGATCGCTCGGTCCTCGTCCTTCTGCATCCGTTCATTTTGAATGTCGCGAGCTTGCTGGATACTGCCGAAAGTATTCACGATCGAAGAGTATGCACGACTCAACTCGTCAGGGTCTTTAAAAGCCTTTTCAGCGTACTCGAAGTACTTTGATTGTAGAGGCGTGATATCCGTGTCTACGGCAAAGAGAGGTGCCGCGGGGTCTTGACGCTGTTGTTGTCCTAAAGCCATTTGAATTAAAAATTAACGGGGGCGATTCCCCCCAGCAGGGATTCTTGATGCCGAGCGGTACTGATTTGTATTGCCAAGTTCGGCGCGGCCTAGCATTCGATCAAGCAAAGTAGGCGCGGAATCTTTGTAGAACTCGGAGGTGTCTACATTTTTCTTTGCGGGCAAGTTCCAGTCTTGCAAATGCGAATAGGTGGTTCCGCCGGTTTCGAGCTCGACCTTTTTGCGTTGTTCTTCGAAAGCTTTTGGGTTGGTCGTTTGGAGCAGGCGACCGGCATTTCCATCGATCCGCCTGAAGTATTCGTTCTGACCTTGTTGGGCGGCTTGGTTAATTCGGTCCATTTCGAGCTTCGCGTTTTTAACCGAGGCTTCTTCTCCAGGACCTCCCCCTTCGGTTAAAGGCTTGTTGTAAGCGGTACGTGCCGCGGTGTACTGTGCCGCGTAGTCTGGGGCCTTAGCGGGACTAGCTGTAGCTGGTGAGGGCTTAGAACTAACCGGAGAATCGAAACGAGCTCCAAGATTCATGATGGTTTGGGCCGCAGCTGCTGCCTCGGAAGGCGCGGCTTCTTGGCGGGCAACGCTTTCTGCTGCTCGAATTGCAATAGATTTAGGGGCACCTTCTGTAAGTTTAAGGTCATCTCCTGGGCGATATCCAAAAGGTAATCCAGTTAGGCGGTTATATCTTGGCCCCTTTTCACCTCCAGTAGTATCTACTGTACTTTGCGGGAGTAGTACTTCACCGGTCGGCGTGTTCTTCTTTGCTTCAAGTAAAGCAGCGGCCTTGCGCTGGAGCTCTTCTTGCTTTTTCTGGGCATCAACTTGTGCTGTAGCGTCAGCTGCTGTGTATGGGGCTGTAGAGTTTGCCATAAAAATTATTGGTAGAAGCCGGTCGAGCCGTACGTGCCGCCGTAACGAGGAGTTGTTGTTTCTTGAGCTTTTTTAGCTAAAGCTTTTTTGTTTTCTAAATCAATTTCTTGTTGAGACTTTAAAGGAACTTCAGAAATTAATGGGATACCGGATGCTGCAAGAGGGTTCGATGCCTTTGTGGCAACTTCAGTTGGTGCCGTTGCTGGGGGAGATCCGTTCATCGCTAGCTTGTTCCTTGCAAAGAAGCTAGTAAGCGCGGCGGGGCTAATCCCAAGTCCAGCAGCGCGGGGCTCAGCGAACTGACGCAAGTCAAATCCTTCTGGTTGGTTTTCGTCACCGGCGCGTTTCTTGAGCTCGTCCGCAAAGGCAATCCGTCCCTGAAGGTTTTCAGAAGCCGTCTGCTTCGCGGCTTCAGCTTCGGCGTAGCCTTTTGCGCGTCTCAAGGCAGGGCCACCTTTGAGCTCGTCTTCTTTAGCATCGTAACCTTGGGCCGCTAGAGCGTTGACAACGCCTTCACCGAATCCACGGGAACGAGCTGATAAAGCTTGTCGAAGAAGTCGGGTAGAGTCAGATGCAATTAGTCGGCCAGCCATAACGAGGCCCACGGTATCAGGACCTAACTTGGATTGCAAGCTGAAAGTTCAGGGTCTAGCGACCTTTTCAAATTAGTGGTCTTCTTGTCACTCTCTTAATATAATCTTTTTTCTAAACTCTCCCCTTGATAATCCACTAGACAGTTTTCAAGGTTTTTAGAGAAAAATAATTTTATTGATTTTAAAAGAGTTAGAAACATTAAGTGTCTAGGGGATTAACCGCCACTCACTTTTTGAAATACTTTTCAAAGTGGGAGGCAATAAGAAGACCAGTTATTTTAGAACTCCATCAAACTGCTGTAAGAGGTCCTGCTCTCGACCTGCAAGTCCTTCATCGAAACCTGCCGGTGGTAGTTGCCGAAGCTAGAGCCGTCTTGGTCGTTCTTCTTGAGAGGCTCGAGCGCGATCAAACCGTGCCGATTCCGCGCCAGATCGATTAGCAAGAAAGCCGCGTCCGCTGCGTCAGGCGAATACCCTGACCTTTTTTTGAAGTCAGGCTTTGGCTCTACCCGCATCTTGAGTCCTTCACCTCCCTTGATCGTCTCGTATTGTCGCGCCGTCATCTCTCGGGCCAACTCTTGATCGACTCCGTAAAGCTGCCCGCAACGGATCAGCTCTTTACCAGCGAACCAGATCTCAGTGACTCGGTTCGCGTAGAGGTCATAGCAAGGAGTCGAGTTGTTCATGCTGACTCGGCGGTCAGTCGCTTTACCCGCGAAGACTACACGTAGGATATCCGGCGACCACATCGCGGCTACAACGTCGCAGAAAGGATTGCCTGCACCGGTGGCATCGATCGCTACGTTCTCGGGCTTCACGCCTCTTTTGACGCAAGCGTCCTTTAATTGCTGTACGATCTGGTAGGTCCGCGGCACAGCCTTGTTGGTCTCGTCCTCGTAAAGCAAAAGTGATTCTAGCAACTGCAAGCAGTACTGCCCGTTCGAATCGTAACCGAGCTCCCCGAAACGAACCATCGTCCGGTCACCTCCGTTGGTAAATGCAGGGTCCAAAGCTGCGAGCTTTACGGTTTCCCTGAGCGTCGTCCTCGAAAGAGCACAGCTCCTCGATAACTCGCTCTCACCGTAGACACCCTCAGCCTCATCGGTATCGAAGAAGACGGCTCGGTACATCCGCATATATCCACGGCTCGACTCACCGAGGTTTTTCTTGGCCTCGTCGATCCGAGCTTGGGTCGGCAACCAAGGATAGAGGTCTTCACTGGCACCAAGGTTTGGGCTTCGCTCAGCGTCGAATCTCATGTAAAGACCCCCGTACTTGGTGCGCCACGAGTAATCGACTTCGGGGACGATCGAGTCCCAACCCTTTTTCGGCTCGGCCCAGTCACCGAAAGCATCGAAACGGCTGCAAGGGTTAGACATCGCCACGATGCTCAGCTCTGGGTTGGATGCCAAGTTCGACATCGATGTCTGAACGATCGAGTGCGCGAGCTCTGAAAGCTCGTCAGCGACTAACATGACCCTTTCCTGCTTGATACCGATCAGCTTCGCGGTAGCTTCCCGAGTCTTGCTCTTTTCAGCGGCGATCAAGGATAACCCAGCTCGGTCAAAGATTACCCCGTTCGAATCGATGTAGTTTGCGGAACCAATTGAATCCCGAATCTTGATTGGTAGTCCTGGAACTGAAGTCAGCAAAGTGATCACAGCACCCCAGATCCGCTTCCGTGCTTCACGGAGAGTGGTTGAAGTTACAAGGATCAAGGTTCGGTCAGGTGCCGCGAGCCAGTTGACCACGGCCCAACCCGCCATCGTGTAAGACTTCCCGCTCGAAGCAGCTCCGCCGATCGACAAATATTTTTCAGAAGCCGCGGCCTTGATCATCTGCTCGGCCCAAGGGTGTTTCGCGAACAAAGGCTGTGGACGCTCGTCCCCGTTCCAGAGGATGTCCGCGATGCACCAAAAGATGTGAGCCTTCGCGGCACCGCTTAGTAAAGTGAACGACGCGAGCAAAGCTGTCAGCTCATTGCACGGTTCGATGTGGTTTCCAGCGATATTCCAGCTACCATCCGGTAAAAGGTACGGGTCGTAAATATGTCGTTTAGCCATTACTTCGTACATACCTACATATTTTTCTTGCCAAGACAAGCTAAATTCGTTTGTAATGACATCCAGTGGAAACAAAATTCATTGAACACCTAGTAGCAAATTTGTCCGAGTACGATGAATTACGTGAAATCGCTGGAGAAAATCCTGTCTTAGCCGAGAGGCTTTACGAGAGACTCTGTACCCGAATCAAGATTCCTGATTCATTAGACGAGTTTGCCTACGCGTATATCTTTGAACAATACAACCCGATGGAGTAAAAATAGATGGCAAGACCCAAAAAAGCAGAAGGTGCCCAGAAGACGAGCAAACAACCCGCTGCGGTACGTGCCCGTGCAGTTGATCTTTTCACCAAAGGACACGCGGCCCAAGAGATCGCCAACGCGATCGGAGTTGATTACTCGACAGTGATGAGGTGGTGCCGTGCCGCTTCAGCGGTCCACGGTTCGGCCCTAGTCTACGCTCCACCGGCACAAGATCCCAACGAGATCTTGAAGCCGACGATTTTCAATGCTCCGGTTCCAGCAGAAGAGATTCAAATTAGCGAAGCTGAGAAGGTTCTTAAAGTTCTCGAGCAGAACGAGACCCCGACCCAGAAGATGATGAACGCTACTGAGATCATGGGAGCGATCGAAGAAGCGATGGCAAAGCCAGGAGATACCGCGGACCGTTACCAAGCGATCATGGTTGCGATGGGCTTGAACGTTTTGAAGCAAGCCGCGGCGATGCCGCCGCCGGTCAAGACCATGAGAGACCTCGCTACCTTGAACGATATTTTGCGGACCAATCTTGGCTTGAATGCTAAGGGAGGTGCCGGTGGTCTCGCGATCAATCTCAATATCCTGACCAAGGGTGGTGGTGGTTCTGCGAAATCAAAAGGCCAGACAATCGTTGTAGACGCTGAGTTTGATGACGACGAATAATAATTTTTAAAGTTTTTTCTTGTGCAGCCTAACTGTCTCGGTTATGGACTTCAGCACACCGATGAACGCACAACAAGTAGCCGAAGAATACCGCACTCCAATCGAAGAGTTACTCAAGCTCCATAACGAGACTTGCCAAAACTGTATGCGGATTATGCGAGAGAAGAACGCAGACTACACCGGCGGTACCGCGGATCCTTACGCCAACTTTCGCATCGCTGAGATGTTTGGCTTGCACCCTGTAACTGGAATCTTGTTGCGTGTTACTGACAAGCTCCAAAGGATCAAGAGCTTTATTCTCAAAGGCGTGCTCGAGGTCAAGGGGGAATCTGTTGATGATGCCTGCGATGATCTCGTCAACTACGCGATCTTGATGAAGGGTCTGCTCCGTGAAGAAAGAACCAAGAAACTTTTGAAAGAACTCCCACAATGGCCTTAAGTCTTTTCTTTGACCCACCGTATTGCTACGGACTACTCGTCGCAGTAACCTTATCTGCAATTTTTTTAAATAGCTTTTTAAGACCTCTATGAAACAACTCGATTTTTTTGACGAATTATTTGAAGGATGGGAACCAGAACAAGAACAAGAAATTTTTTATGACCACGAATAAACCAGAAGACGCACCGAAAGACGGATCAGTATTCCTAGCCGATATCGGTTGGCCAAGCTATGTCGCTTGTATGTGGAGCGTGGGTAGCCTTAAGTGGGTCTACGCGATGCCTCAGATCGGCCAGATCGACGGGGAGTGGACCGACTCCTACTTCGAGAATGAATGGGGCTACGAGTCCGAGCTCAAAGGCTGGCTTCCAATCCCACCTACACAACACTAATGCAAACTGAAATGGAAGACATCTACCGACTCGCCCTCAGCAATATGGCAACTGGCCTACAGGATCTCACAGATCGTGTAGCGTATCTTGAAGGAAAGCAGCAACCACATCAGACAGCGTTCGATCTTGAACGATACAGGGGGCTACTGAAGCAACGCATCACTAATTTGAAACGATTAGCAGAAGAGACTTATGGCAAAATAACTTATGAAAGATACGCCATTCAAATCGAAGCCTACGAACACGCACTCAGACTACTAGACGCATGAATGAACAAGAAATCTGTGACTTCATTAAGTCAAAATACAGCGAATCATTCTGCTATCTTGAATCCCGTATCCTGTCTCTGGAAACAAAGATCAGTAATCTGCTAGCTGTAACAACTACAACAGAGCAGCCAGCAACAACCGTATTCGATCTCGCTGCTTACAAAGCAAAGCTGGAACAACGCTTGAGAGAATGTGAAGCACAGTACCCAACCTATACGATTGACATCATGCAAGCTAGAGTTGCTGGTCAGATCGACGCATACAAACACGCACTCAGACTACTAGACGCATGAAAAAAGAATACTGGATTATCGACACCGATGCTATCGAGCAGCACACAAACACTTGTCACGCTACTGGCCCGTACCCTACTCGCAAAGCCGCTGAAGCATTTGCTTTGAAAGACATCCGTGATGTCTGGAACGACAGCTGCACTTGCCTGAAGACCGAACACGAAACCGACTGGTGCGCTCCATTGCTCATCGTAGAGGTAGTGCGCTCAGTCGTGCCGAAGATCACCGCCAAAATCGAACTCATTGACGCATGAACAAAAACAACGCACACGAATACCTGCCGCTAGTGCAGGCTTTGGCTGAGGGCAAAATAATCCAATGCAGATACCAAATTGAAGACGATTGGTATGATGAGTCACAGCTCAATTTTAATTGGCCGCTAGAATACTTCCGCATCAAGCCTGAGCCGCGCATCTTCAAGCTGATGATCCACAAGTACACTGGCGTGATCGAAGATAATGATTTTATTTCATACGACGAAAATATCTGGGAGCCGATCACGGTGCAGGAAATTCTCTAACTAACAACAACATGTTCCCCGAAACAAAAACAACTACTCCAGTAAAGAAAAGCCCGTTCGTATTTGAAGAAGGTGGGCCAGTGCATCCGTGTACCTACGGCAACATTCACGATGGCATGAGTCTGCGCGATCACTTTGCTGGACAAGCGATGATCTCATTTATCTCTCTATACGGTAATTCTGAAAGTTACACCGCTATATCGAAATCTTCATATCAAATCGCAGACGCAATGCTTGAAGCCCGAACCAAACAAGACGATGAGTGATACACCAGAAACAGATACAGCTTCTTTCGTAGCAAAAAAATGGATGCTAGACTATGATGTAGTCACGGCTAATTTCTGCCGCACACTTGAACGCAGATGCGATACTTATGAAAAAGCGTTAGTAAGTATTCTTGAAATAGCCTACGCAGATAAAGGAGACATAAGAATTGCAATACAATCTATTCAAGGTGTGCTTGTAGATACACTTATACACCAATACTATAAAGAAGCCCGAACCCTGAAACCTGAATGAAATACAGAGTAGAAGAACACGAAATCTTTTTGCAAGTCCGAATGCTAGACGGCAAAAAACAATACCGCTTATCTGACCAGCCGAATAAGTTTTACGACTCCGCACAAGAAGCGATAGAGTACCGTAAGCTCCCACCATTTGAGCAAACAGAAGATGGATTACTTAGAACCCTGAATCCTGAATCATGAAACTAGAATACGGAATCGTCGAAGCTGCAAACATAAGAACACTGGAAGAAAGGGTAACTGCTCTACTAGCTAATGGCTGGGAACTTCAGGGAGGGGTCTGCGTCTACCGCGACAGGGACAACTGGACTATTTACGCGCAAGCCTTAACGAAAAAAGAATCATGAACCC
>Ga0075465_10000045_pt1 | contig 22280 bp, 24 predicted proteins | sample DEB19_08_DNA_6_FD_71484 | JGI IMG/M metagenome (GOLD analysis project Ga0075465, IMG submission 71484) | Aqueous microbial communities from the Delaware River and Bay under freshwater to marine salinity gradient to study organic matter... | ecosystem: Environmental > Aquatic > Marine > Coastal ...
ACTCACCTTGTAGAGTTCGTGGTACCGAGCCTCCACCATCAATGCCTTTTCTTTGGAGAAGCCGCAATTCTTGATGAGGGTGATGTACGTGCCCTGGTAGGTCAGTGCAAAGGTTGGTGCCTTGCTGTCTTGTCGATGGGGCTTGTAGAGGTCCTGGATCGAATTGATCTCAGCGACGTTGAAATCCCGAAGCGGGATCTCCTCTATCTTGGCTCCAGGCTTGAGTTGAATTTGCATGGTTGCTCCAATAAAAAGCCGCCCACATTTCTGTAGGCGGCCCCCTGTCATGAGGTGAAGTGGTCTTCCACATTCACGACAGTACCATCTGGTAGGGCGACAGTATCCCCTTGCACCAGATAGATTACTTCGTCACCTTGGGTGACACGAAAAGCTCTCACACCTTCCACTTGTCGGATCAATGGCATCTCTGAACCAAAGTAGGCATAAGCACGCAGACTGTGGCCGTCGTAGCCGTCGGTGTAAACCTTCAGCTTGTTCGGGTCCTTTGTCGTCAAGGCACTGATGCGGTCTTCGAGAGATGCGAAGTCCAAACCACAAAACAACCATCCAGGTGGTGCTTGGAAGCAGCTCTTGATGAGCTTGCCCAAATGGAGCTTGCCCTTCTTGATGAACTTGCCGGCTCCCATGGATTCCAGCAGCACCAGCACAGCAGCCACCAATGCGACTTCCACGTTGGCAGGGAGGTTCTGCAGGTTGGGCTCGCTTGAGCTGAGCCGACCAGACAAAGTTCCACCAAGGTTGAAGTTGCCGAACAGGTAGTGCCAGCCGTCAGGTCCGAGAGCAGCATTCTTCATCGCTGGGATGAACGATGTGAGGATCTTGTTCACGGCACCATAGTCGAGCATGGCTGCAAGGAACTCTCTCACCTCGGGAGTCTTGGCGTGATTGACCAAGGCTTCCAAAGTGTCACGATCAACCGAGGGTTGCTTGCTGTCTGTCAGCCCGATGACTGGCATCTCCAAGATGTCAAACAGGATCTCTTGAAGCTGTGGCCCAGAGTTGGGATTGAAAGTGATTTCCTTTCGGATCGCTTCAGAAGTCTGGCTTGCTGCCAGCATCTCCTGAACCGTCAACCGCTTCTTCTTCCATTCCTGGTTCTTCACCTCGGTGAATCGCTCAAGGCGGGTGTACTCGTACTCCTGGATCAGCTTGCATTGGCGGATCGTATTCAGAGCATGGTCGTAAACCACGGTCAGAATGTTCTCTACCTTCAGGACTTGCTGCATGTTCAATGGCATGCCAGTCAACTGCATCTGGATGATGTCAGTCGTCGCCGGCTTGAACAGACTTTGGTACACGTTCAGCTGTTGATCGTCGACCATTGTTTGGTAGTGCTTTTCGTGCACATACCAAGTGGAGAGGGCGTCGACCAAGTTGTACCGCAAGAGCTTTGGCAAAGGGATCTTCGTGATGTCCTTGATGTCATCGTCGTTCATCGCGTAGTTGCCTGAATACTCCTGAGACTGATCCTTGAGGCCCAGTTTGTTGCCGGCACAGCTGTTGGTGGCCAGGTAGGTGATCAGCTTGGTGTCGTCCCAGCATCGCAGCATGACATCAATGCCTTCGAGCAAGCCTTCTGTGTCCAGCAGGTCTTTCATGTAGAGCTGATAGATCAACACGTACACGTCGAAGCTGATGTTGTGCCAGATCATCTTCTTCAAATAACGATTGAAGAAGTTCTTCAGCAATGCACGCACAGGACCATTGGGCACATTGCGCCCATACGGTGCTTCAGTGGCACCATCGATCGGCTCGTAGTCCACGGCAAAGGCAATGCCTTCGTGTTTGTTCCAGGCCAATGCAATGCTACCAATGCCGGCCTTGTGATGCTTCAGATCGAAGGCTTCAATGTCAGCAGTGAAGTCCACATTCATGGCCAGCAGCTTTTCCAAAGCAGCAGCGATTTCAGTTGGTCCGGATGGGTACTCTTCGTACTTGATGATGTCTGTGCCCGGTGCTTGGTAGCTGCCGGCGACGTGATCAAGCAGAGCATTTATGCCCTGCTTGATCTTTGCACGAACCTTTTCAGGATCGTAGAACACAGCCCGGTAGCTCGGGACGTAGACCACTTTCCATGGACCGAACACACAGTCCAACATGTAGCCCAGGTTTGCCTCAGTCTTGGCAGACTTTGTCAGCACCTTGAAATAGTCGCTGTCAGCAACGATCAGGTACTTGGCCTGGCTGTCTTGGAGCACAGGCAACAACTCGCTTTTGATGAATTGCTTCATCTCCTCGGCTGGCGTCTTCTTCTTGGTCTGGGAGTAGTGCAGGTCACAGACGAGCACGTCATCTTCTGGGATACCAAACGGAGTGAGATATTCCTTTTGGATCTCATCCTTACGGATGGTTGGGACCAGAAACACCAGTGGGTAGGTGACCAGATCCTGTTGTGAGTAGAACAGCTGTCTCATCGTTGCTCCTAGCAAACCAGTCCTGCAACCGAGTAGGCTTGGATCAAAGGCAAGGCTCTCTCGTATGCACGCACAGCATACACATCACTCTCAATGAAGACAGTGTTGTTCTCCAAAGTTCTTTGGAGATGCGAGATCTGGGGAACCAAATGGATCAAGCACTCGGGTAGCGAATTGCGAATGTCTTGTAGGTCATTGCAATTGATCAGAAGCGGGGTAAGCGCCTGCTTGATGCGAGCTTTGTCTCTCTCCAACTGTGCGTTGTCAGAATCAAACTGAGCCAGCTTATCGTGCAGCTCCAACGCCAAAGTAGGCATTGGGTATTTGCTCAACACTTTTCTTTGAGACTCGTATCGTGGATCCAGATACCTCTTGCCGTGGTGCATGAACCCGAAGGATGTGTCTCCACGAAGGCTTCTGTTTGCATCAGTCAGCTCACTGACTGCTTTTCCCATTCGCTCATTGTCAGGCTGGAAGAGCTTGGCCACGATCATGTCGACCCATTCATGTGCGTTCTGCATTTCGATGATCCTGTTATTTGACCAGACCCCCGTATTTCGAGGCAAGCTCGCCGTAGAAGTAAATCCCGTGGCGAGCCCGGCTAACCGCGACGTAAAGCATACGAGCCGCTTGGTTGGGGTTGTGGCAGGTGGAGATGTCCCCAAGGTCGATGAACACGTAGTCATGACTGCTCCCTTGAGATTTGTGCACCGTTGCTGCATCACGAGGACGCAGGTCAGGGAAGTTGTTCTTCAGCTTGTAGTACATCGGCCAACGCTTCTGCTGCTGGTAGTGCTTGACCAGCTGATTGAAGTGGGCCTTGTCTTCAGGCAGCATCACGTCGTCATACGAACCGTGATAGTCCGTCGTCAACGTGGCTCGTCGACATTCCAGGAAGACATCAGCTTCGATTTCAACCATCTCAGTCAGCAGCGACAGATTGGAGATGGTGACCTCTTCTTCAACTGACAGCATGCAGGTACGCAAGGTGACAGCTGAATTGTTCACCAGACACTCACCCTCAACGTAGGTCGAGTTGATCTGGCGAATGGCACGAACATGGTTGTTGTAGTCCGTGACCCGACGATTGGTGTAGGCCAGAATGCGAGCATCGGCTAAGCCGTTGAGAAAGACCTCGTCGATCTTGGCTTCCATCTGGCCACTGTCGAGATGCTCGATGACGCCAGGCACCAATTGGATGGGGTAGAACTCGCCGGTCTCGACGGTGTGCCGCATCTGCAAATTCAGATTCTGCAGGTGTGGGCAACCAGTTCGCATGGGCTCTGTCAGTTCAAAGAACGGCAGGTTCTGGTTGTAGATCGGGCTGATGGGTTCGTGTACCGGTGCCAACTGACAGTGGTCGCCGACGTACACGATCTTGCACTTGCTGGTGCCCTCACGGATGAAGGCCAGCAATTGGCGATCGATCATCGAGCACTCATCAATGAAGATGATTGTGTTCTGGTGAACAACCCAGCTGTTGGACTTGGTGATCTCACTACGACCTGTGGCGTAGTTGTCCTTCACCTTGAGGTTGAAGAACGAGTGAGCAGTCTCTGCCGGCCGGCCAGTGGAATGGCTGAGCACGTCAACGGCCTTGTTCGTTGTGGCCGTCATTTGGACGTTGGAGTATTCCGGATGCAGCCCCATCAGCTGACAGGTGTGCTCATAGCGGGGCATGATCTCGTCGATCCAGTAGCCCATCAGGAAGGTCTTGCCGACACCGCCAGGTCCGGAGATGTTCAGCTCACGATCGTTGCTGAACAGGAATTGAAAGAAGCCATCGGTGGCAGCTTGTTGACCCTTGTTCAGGGTTTTGGTTTCTTGAGTCATGTGTTGTCTTTCTTGGTTCAGATGAAGTACGCCTGAGTATTCAAACTCAGCGAGCCATGACGGCCTCAATAAAAAGAGGGACCCGAAGGTCCCTCTCTCAAGATGCTGATGTTGGTCAGACTTCGTAGAACACAGGTTCCTTGTAGCTGACGGACTTCAGGAACTTGTCCTTCGGTGCATCAGGTTGGTCGCTGGCCGACTTCATGACCATGACTGGGTACTCCCCTTCGAAGTACACATCAGTCACACCGCGTTCAGCGTGGAACTTGATGCTGGCTTCCTTGTCTGCTTCATCCTTGATGAAGCGGGTCATGACGCCCTCGATGACCGAGTACATGTCTTGGTCAGCGTCAATGCCCATCAGATGGTGGGCACCGTAGGCGAAGACATGGATGTCGGTCAGGCCGTCACGGACGCCGTTGATGTTGATGCGGGCACCTTCTTCGGCTCCCTCGACACGCAGACTGTTCAAGGTCTTCTTGAACTGCTCTGCCGCAGCACTGGCTTGTTTCTTGTCAGCACCCAAGGCCACAAAGACCTCGGCCAGCTCATCGGCAATGTTCAGCGATTGCTTGGCGATGCGGTTCCAGTTGATGGCAGTGGCGAAGCCTTTGGGGTTGTTGAAGGCGTTGTTCATGTTGGCAACCAACATGAAGTTGGAGGGTCCATTGAGGACATGACGGTCACGGGACATTGTTTTTTCCTTGGTTCAGAAGGTGACGGGCATGCTCTTGTTTGATCAGCTGCCTCACGAAGTCCTTGATGGATGTCGTGTTGCTCAGCTGGTCAGCCAACCACTCTTGCTCGTCGGGGTTGAGTGAAAGGAACACGTCCTCCATGAAGGAGCGGCGTGTGTCAGCTGGTGGGATTTTCAGTGACTTCAGGCGAAGTGTGATGGTGGTAGGATGGCACGCCAGTGCTCGTGCAATCGTCGCCAAGGACAGTCCAACACTGTTCAGGCGAATGATGTCAGCATCAGTGGCTTTGCGGTTTGCTCGAAATACAGAGGACATGGCGATTCCCATCGTGGAAAGAGGTACCCTCAGTATAACTTGAACTGAGGGTACCTTGGAAGTCGGGCATCAGCCCAACAAGGCTTTCAGGGTTTCCCCTGCATTTTCAGGCAGACCCCAGACGGCCCAGCCCTTTTTGGCCTTCTTCTTGAAGTCCAACAGTTCCTGAGCTTTGCCTGGAACACCGGCCAGAGCCTCGTCCCACATGCCGGTGACCAGTTCGGTCTGGGTGATGGGACCTTTGGCGTCCAGCTTCAGTGCCTGATCATCACCGGCCTTGAGCTTGTTGATGGCACGGACATCGACAGGAACGTCACCACGACCCACACCAGCAGCCTCCAAGGGACTGGCTTTCTTGGCGGCAGTAGTTGCCTTCTTGACGGCCACCTTTCGCTTGGCTTTCTTGGCCTTCTTGGAGATGGTCTTGCAGACCTTCTTGACGGCTGATTTCGGTGCACCAGGCACATCCTTCAGTTCATCAGCCAGAGCTTCGATCTCTGGAGGATTTTTAGCCTGGGGCGTGTCCTCAGCTGCGACAGTTGGGCTCTCGACAGGTTCATCACCAGTCATGATTTTGGTGATCTTGATGTCAGTGCCTTTCTGGCCACAGATCTTGACAGTCTCGGTGATGCCGATGTGGTTGCCTGCAATGGCTTGGCCAAGCAGTTCTTCCCCACCCTCAGCATCAGAGATAGGCCGGTTCGTGACGATGGCAGAAAACTGCATCTGGGTCAGTTCGGCGATGATGTGGTAGCCGCAGACGCGCATTTTGTTTGCGTCGTAGTTGGGCACGGCAATCACATCTTCTGGACGAACTTTGGCCAGCACCACCACATCACCACTGAAGCTGTTGATGTAGCCGCGACGTGCCACATGAAGGCCATTGGAGCACTCGTTGCGGCGGTTGTGATCCACCAGAGATGGATCCATGTGCACGTAAGAGCCTACTCGTTGAGTGACCTTCTTGGAGTGCACATCCACATAACCATCACCACGGCGTTCGAGACGCTTGTAGATGATGATCGTGCCGTCATTGGCAATGGGCAGATCCCCACGTTCCATGAAACGCAACAGCTCATCAGGTGTGTGCTGACGTTGGCTACGGACAGCAGCCAGTCGTTCCAGGAAAATGGTCAAGCCCTTGGCATCGCCTTGCTTGGCCGCAGCTGCAAACTGGGATTTGATGCGTTCCACGCCAGTGACGATACCGCCCTTGGGCGTGATGGCCACAATGGTGTCTTCGTGTTTGGTGTGGTAGCTGTCGGTCCCGTCTTCAGTGCGATCGGAGGGGGTGCTGTTCTGGCCCTCGACCACAGGCCGCTGGGGAGCAACCTTCTGTTCGTTGAACTCAGCGGCAGCCACAGGGGTAGCATGCTTCAGGATCTCGGTCACAGCAGCCATGTTCTTGTCCACTTGGTTCTCACGAACACGGTCGGCAACAGACAGGTCACCGACAGCTTGTGGAGGGACCACAGCAGGGTCTTCCTTGGACTTGAACAGGCTTGCCAATTTGGACTTGGCAACACGGAACAGGCGAACAGCACTGTTGGACTTCTCTTCGAATTCCTTCCAGGTGTTCTCCACAGACAAATCCACGTCGGCCCAACCTTGGTTGGCCAGAAGCGGGGTGACGTGTTCCAGCAAGGGACGCAAGCGTTTGTCCCCTTGCAGCAGTTCGACGGTTGTGCCGTCTTGTTTGTACAGGATCGCCTTTTTGGTATCGACGATCACCGCAACAATGCGTGTCAGGTTGGTCATGATGACTCCTAGTTGATGATGAGTTTCAGAATGTCTTTGACTTTCGTCATGGCAGCTTGATCTCCCGAGTGCTTGGTGGAATACCTCTCCAAGTTGTCGTAGTCGAGCAACCCGATCAAAGGATTGGCGATGAGCTTGTCCAGGAACTCCTTGACCTCATCGCACAATTCAATAGCCCTCATGGTCTCTTTGGCTTCTTGGATCTCCTTTTGCGAATGGAACCGGTAATTGTCCTTGACGTTGCGCCAAACGACAATACGAAGTTGATCTTCGAAGGACAAGGATGTGAATCCAGGTACCAACGCGCACAGTTCGTTATTGCACAACAGCATGCAATAGACTTTGCGGATCATCTCGCCTTCGTGGTAGCCCCCGCATTTGGAATGAATGTAGGCGCTTGCGCTCAACTCGTCGTACTTCATGAACTCCAGGATTTCTGGCTTCACAACGATTTCGTTGGCAATACGATCCATCAAAAATTTGCTGATGTCCATGGTGCCCTTTTTGATCTGACGGGCGTAGACCGCTTGGTTGTTGGTAACGGCTCCTTCTGAGCCCCAGAGTGCTGCAACTGTATAAGCCATAGCGGGGTTAAGAAGACCCGTTTCCTTGCGAAGTTCCTTGCTAGTCGAAACTTTCTCAATGAAGGTCGGCTCTGTGATGCGAACTGGGTCTGCTTCAGTGATCAGCATCTCAGTGTTGATGGCCTTGCTCAGACCAACCATCAGAGCATCCATACGAACCAGACCAGCCCGCTTTACCTTCTTGATTGGTTCGGCTTTACCGTCAGCATTCTGAGCAATGTTGGATTTGCGGGTTTGCTGAGCAGATGCCAAACGATTTTGGTACTCATCCTCCTCATGAGGCAGTCGGCCAGTCAAGTTCATCAACTCAATGCCTTCTACGGAACCAAGCATTTCCAGGACGGCAGCCGTCTTATCCTTGATTCGTGGCAACTCAATCACGAAATATGAGCCGAATTGGAATGTGCCGTTGGACTCACTCGTCTTCAGCGTTTTCATGCGTCGGGTGATGACCTGTGCGTTATGGCATACCACCACAGTTGGCTGAATCAGATGAATCAAGTTGTGCGTATGGCACGGAACGTGCACTGCACCCAGACGTTTGCTCTGAATGACGTGTCGCTCACTGGTCAGACCATTGATCTTGTTGCTCATGAACGTGATCATGTTCGTCTTCAGATCAGGAACTGCAGCTTGCAGCTTTTGAACCAAAGGAACCATCACACGCTTTCGCCACCAGTTGGTTGCTGCGGTCTGTTCGCGCAATGCACCGCCACGCACGGTGTCTGTGTAGTACCGATAGTAGATCTCTTTGGGATCTTGCAGCCAAGCCTTGGCTTTGCGTGCGGTGTTCTGCCAGGTGCTTGTCAAGCCACGAGGGATGGTCCCTGCAGCAACCATCCCATTGAGCATGCGGTTCATCACACTCAACCACTTGTTTGTCGGAAGTCTGCTGCCACTGCCGCTGTATCGCAGCAGAACTTCTAGCATGGCGAAGTCCTCAACAGAACTGAGGAACTTCTTTTCATGGATCTTGGGGATACCAGGCACATGCCAATTATCGATGCGCAGCTTGTCTGGCACAGACACGTCAGATGAGATGGCAGCTGCATCAACGTGTTCGATGACCATTTCTTCATGTCGAACAGTCAGCTCACGGTTTTGCATGAGCTTGGCCAAGAAGTCAGACAGCAGCAGCTTCAAGGTGCTGACGGTCAGCTCACTCATGGTCAACGATTCTCGACTGGGCGTGATGCTGATGGTGTCGGGTTGTGCCATCAAAATCAGACGGCACTTGTAGACCTGCTGCAACAAGTTGTGGGTCTTGTTGTAGACCATCTGGATTTCGTTTGTACTTTCTACTGGATAGATCACGTTGCCGTAGCGAACGTAGATTCGATCTCGTGTCAGATGCTCAACAGGCAGTGTTGTGTGGGCCTGATCGTTGATCAACATGAAACCGTTTTCGGCCTTGGACAGGCCCAGAACCGGCAACTGTTCCTCATTGAGCATGGCGAGGATGTCGCCGTTGAACACCACTTGGCGGACCAGGGAATTGATGCGGTAGTCGTTTGCATCGCCTTTCAGATCGATGGTGATCTGAATGCCGGACTCTTCCGTAGGGAATGCGGCAATTTTGGTGACGCTGGGCTTGCCCATCTTCTCAGCAGAGGACTTGCTCATGCTGTAGATGGTGCGAACGCCATCATGGTGGCTGACCACTTCAAAGTGATCGGTGTAGGCAAAGGGGCTTTTGCAGCCCAGGCCGAAGCCACCGGTTTGGCGGCCATCGTTCTTCTTGGTCGATGCACCGTACACGGCGTAGACAGGACCGATTTTGTCGTGGGGGATGCCACGACCGTAGTCACGAATGACCAACTTTTCCTTGTCCAGTGTGATGGTCAGCGGGCGATCGGTACGGCCGCTGTCGATGTGCGAGTCCCAGGCATTGCAAATGGTCTCACGGACCATGGCCAGAAGAGGATCCTTGTACAGCGACTGCGACAGGATTTGAAAGAATGCCGGATCATCAGAGATACCGAAACTGATGTTGTCAGAGCCGCCCAGCACAGCATGGGTGACGTGATCGGACTGAGTTGCAACTTGCATGATTGTTCCTGAATGAAAATGAAATCGCCCCAACATCTTTCGATGAAGGGGCGTTACCCACAAAACGAGTTCAGGGTAGATGTTGGTCGGCTGGGAAGATGAAGCAATGCGCAGATCCTGGCCATGGGGAGTATTTGTCAGGCACTTCCAGAAATCCGCAGATCGGAGCAGGTACTTTAGGCATCTCATCTGCTTTCACAACCACAAGGCCATTGATGGCACAGGCCATGTAGAAGTCTGCGATGTTGCCATTTATCGGCTCCGACATCATGAGCCTGTACGCAGGCTCGATTGCCAATCGTGCAGCGTTGTACTGATCAATGTTCATGGCGAATCCTTTCGTGTGAATGCATCGATCTCGACGACCCAACTCAAGTCCCAATCCTTGCACTCTCCTTTTGGTTCTGGGGCGGCACGCCAGTACGGTTGCGGAGTGATGTCGAATGAAAACGGAATCAGATCTAAACCATTCATGGCAAGTCCCATGAGGAACAAGCCATTCCAGGTTGCATCGTTTTCTTGCTTCCCAGCAAAGTCGTATGCTTGATTCAGCTTTTTTCGATAGACTTTCTGCAGCTCGACCAACGCAACAAGCTCGTTGACTTGCTGGTCGTATGTGGTTTGCTTAGCCTGGGACATGCTCATTTGGCAACATCTTGCGATACTGCTTCCACCCAACAAAGTTGCCATGCAAACTTTGTTCCAACCAGCCATCGTCGTTGTCACCCTCATTGCGGAAGGTGTCGGGTTGTGCTTGATGCTCCGCAGGCGTGGCATGCAATGGTTGGGAGCCCACCAACTTGCCGTACAGCTCCAGATCTTTTTCAATGGGCTGTACTGAGCCACCGAATGCTCTGTAGCTTGTGCGTGCACATCTGGCCACAGAGATCTTGATCAATAAAGCATCCAACTCATGCTTGCTGGGCAATTGGCCATCATTTTTCAGATAACCACGAGCGATGGTGTAGTCGTCTTCCTGAATGAATGGCAGATGCCAATCATCCGGTCCCAACAATTTTGGTGTGCTGTTGTCTCGTGCAGCCTTCATACGAACTACCAAGTCACGAATGGTTGGGTCAGCAGCTTCATGAATTCGCAGAGCAAAAAGGTTGTTGAATTCTGTGCCCGTGATCACGACATCGATGTATGTGTATGGTTCAAGCACGCGATTCACAACTTGCTTATGCAAACCGAGGTCTGCCATGACTTGTGCGTTTTTGGCCGCACAAATGGCTGCAATCTTCCACTCCATCTCTGCACGTTTCAGCTGATCTCCTTCAAAAAGGGCACCAGCTTGCATACCCCCTTGGTTGGCGCCAAACTCCAATGGTCCCCAAGGGTTGGATTCAACTTGATCGATGATCGCTTGACTGGGCCGAGCACGAGAACTGCCGGCACACTTGCTCAGACTACGGTGAGTCATGAGTTCAGAATGAATGCCTCGCCAGTATCGAGCTTTGAAGGTGGTGATGCGTTTGCCGGATGTGCTGATGCTGTCGGCTACGACTTCGACTTGTGCGTGGTGCATGTTTGCTCCTTCGTATCGGGTTGATTGGATGTGATCGTCACTGCCTTTGCTGTCAGATAGGCCAGTGAGATCCACTTGGCCACATTCAACAGGAAATAAGTGAGTAGTCCGACACCAAGTCCAACAAAGAATCCACCACTGATCATTGCAATGATGGCTGCAATGACAACGATGATCCAACGAAGGAACAGGGCGGCGACAACTACAGCGACCACCAGGAAGATGAAAATTTCCATAGGTGCCTTTCGGTTGAAATTAAAAGAGCCCCAGCAAAGCAACACTCAGGCTAGAGAGTTGCCTTGTGGGGCTCAGTACATGGCAAGTCACCGTTGCACTAGACTTGCCGTGCTTGGTGGACACCGGCAGGATTCGAACCTGCGATAGACCAACTCAATGAACAAGCACATCAAATCAAGGCCAGCCGTGGGGGAGGCAGGCCAGGTGACATGATGCGGTGCTGATTGAGCCAGTGTCTCTACCATCTGAGACCATCGGGCCCATTGTGGGTGTCGGTACCGGACGTTACGTCATCCAGATCTCAGCATTGTTCCACCGTCGTGGTGCTGTGCTCTTACGTTTAAGCTATACCGACATTGGTTTGATCTTTTGGGCATTGTAGGTGGGGCTCGAACCCACAAGAGGTCCCTTGTAACAGGGTCCCACGTCTACCAATTCCGTCACTACGCCCAAGGCCGGTGATCAACCAGCCCACCTTGCAGGGATTGCAGCCCCTGCCGGGGTTTATTGGCGAGCGAACTTCTCGCCCATGATCTCGACTTGATCAGGCAACGGCTGGCTGAAGTCCACCTCAATGTCGGCCGATGCATGCAGCAGCTTGACAATGGCCTTGCTGTCCTTGACCTGGTCCCAGTAGGCCGTGAACAGCAGCTTGTTGCTGTGGTTCAAGCGAATGGCATCGACACACATCCAACCAGGGGTGTAGTCCGTGGTGGGCGTTTCAGGCGACATGGCGAAGACGTAGCCGGCGTTCTGCAGCAGGTTGGCCACATGGAAGCGGCCAAAGATGTTCACGCCACGCAGGTCGATGATCTCGATGTCAGACAGGTCAGGCATGCTGCTTTCAGCAACGAATGCATCGACAGCTTCGATGAGGGCCTTGCCGAAGTTGCCCAGGGCTTCTTGGCTGGCCGTGGACCCGGTGTCTGCAGCTGGGGTTTCGACTTCAGCGGTCTCTTGTTGCACAGCCTTGGGCTTCGGGCCAGGCTTGCGACGAACGGTCTTGGTGGCCACTGGTGCGGCCTTCTTGGTGTAGGTACGGGGCATGTGTGCTCCTGTTGGGTTGAGGGTGCTTTCCACAAAACAAGATTGCGGTTAGCGAGCAGGGACTGGTTTGTCCTCTTGGTTCTGGTACTTGCCTTCATAGGCTTTCGCAACGGAGATGCGGTGGAAGAGAACTTGAGCGATACCGGTTCCGGCCGGGATGAGCAAGTCATCCTCACCGTGGTACACCAACTCAAGTGTCAGGAATCCCTTCCACCCAGATTCGATCACGGTGTTGAACACCGAGAGACCACGACGAGCCCAAGTGGATTTGTCGTGGACCACGCCAACCAGACAGGGGGGCATGTCGAATTCTTCAATGGCTGATGCCAGTGTGAAACGACCGTTGGTCATCTCAACATTGCCATGTTCATCAGTCACTTTGACAACACGCACACGAGCATGGCCATTGAAGTGAGTAGTGAACTGGATCTGTTGTTTCAGACGTAGGTCATAACCAGCTTCAGTCAGGCCGTGCGAAGACAAAGAGCCCTTGACCTTCTCGCTCAACATGCCTTTGATGGGGCTGAGTGCGAGTAGATCAGAATCGTTGACGATCATGGCAGCCCTTTCAGTTGGCAGACCAGCCATTGCTGCGCTTCATGCGACGTTCACGCTTGGCCGCTGCAGCTTGCTGGATCTTCTCTTGCTCAGGCAAGCTCAGCTTGCTGTTGGAGCCGATGCGACGAGCAGGCGTGACTTCTGCCACGATGCTTTGCAGAACCTCGCTCAAGATCTTCTTGCGAGACTTGCGGACAGGCTGCACATCTGCAGGAGGATTTTTTTCCTTGGCTGCAGACTTGCCAGTGATCATGGCAGATGCGGCGGACAAGCCGGCTTTGACGCGATTGACGATGCTCATGGGGATTCCTATTTGATGTGGACCATTTGGCCAAAAGGCACGGTCGCACGAGGGTTGTTGTAAACGGCCCAGATGACTGGGACATCGATTGTCAATGGCTCCATGGGAGCGACCCACATATCCGAGAAAACAACGGCAACAGTGGGCTTGTGCTTCTCGATGAAGTCACGGACAGGGACCAGACAAGTGCCACCACGGCCGACAACTTTGATCTCATCAAATGGATCATCAGCAGCGAACTCATCGATCTTTTGGATGTGAGTGTCGAACTGCACGAGCGTCAGTTTCTGAGGATTGAGCTGTTCCTGGATGTACTTCACTTCGCTATTGAAGCGAAGGATGTCATGGTCACTGATGGACCCCGACACATCAAGGAAGAACACGAGATGTTCCAGCCGATCATCATCGGTGAACCGCGATGGTAGGTACATGTCTGGATAGCGGCGATTGGGACGAGCCCAGGTGTAGTCTTCATCGAGCATGTCGGTGAAGAACTTCATCAGAAGTTGCTGCCAGGGAATCACGGGTTCAAGGAAGTGCTTGAGAACTTCCTCAACATCACCAGGAATGTTGCCGGCTTGTCCAGACAGCTTGGCTTGTTGGACGGCCTGCACCACAGTGTTGATGACCTTGTGCTCTTCTTCAGAAGTCAAAGGCTCCAGATCTCCTTCGCCATCTGGATCGATGCCTGCACCGAAGCTGCCGCCTTGAGGAGGCGGAACTTGGTTGGTCATGATGAGATCGTAGATCTCTTCTTCAGATAGCAGACGCTTGGCGTCCTGGTCGTAGGTGTGATCCTTCCAGCATTGCTCAATGCCCACGAATGAGTTCTTCTCATTCTCCAGATCGTTGTTGATCCGGATGTCGCAGGCCCAGTTGAATTCCTTCTGGGAACGGGATCCCACCCGGAGCATGTGCATGCGAGCGACGTGCCACAGCTCATGCTTCAAAACGGTGGCCCGAGTCTCACGAGTCAGGGCCATGAAAAAGTCAGGGTTCCACCGCATGAAGATGCCGTTGGTACAGGCACTTTCAATAGAGCGTGACCATTGGAATTCCAACGAGCACATGATGGAACCAAAGAACACAGCATCCTTGGCCATGAACACTGTTGCTTTGGTTCGGTCCAGCTCACGGGTAAGTTGCTCTTCCGTGTAGCTGCTTGGGTCGACTTTGTGGAACATGATCAAACCTTCTGGTAGATGGTGTAACCGGCATCGGTGATTGGCGACAAAGTGCCGACCAGGATCTCGAACTCACTCGTGACCAGATCGAACATCTTGAACAGGTGACACGGATCGTTGGTCTCCAATTCGACCTCATCGCGGACGGTCAGGTTTTCAGCATACATACGCACCAACCACAATCCTTCCCCTTTGGTTCGGGTGTAGGTATGTGGTCGGTGACTGTGCACGTTGAAGCTGATCAGTTTCTTCAGCTTGTTGGCCATGATCAGCCGTTCAGGTACTTGCCCAGCGTGGCCATGGCACCCACAAATGTGGGGCTCTGGCGCAATGCAGGATTGCGGACCAATGTAGAGCGGTAGAACAGGATTCGGAAGCTGACATCAAAGCGGTCTGCATAGGTGCACAGCTGAGCAAAGTTCTTGTCGTTGACCTTCTCCATCATGTGCGTGATGGTGGCCCAACGCATGTTCTGATCACCAGGCAATGGGCACTTGGCGGGATCAGCCAGGATCTGATCGATGGTGATCAGGTTCATGTAGATCTTGCAGAACTGCACGAAGTCCACAGCAGTGCCGGATGTGATGGTGCCAGCCAACAGCATGGCATCACCATCAGTGACCACCTTGCCTGTGATCAATCGATTGACGAATTCCCAGGTGCGTGGGCAGCAGAAGGTCTTGTCCTTGTGATCAGGGCGGAAGTCCATCAGCTTGCTGGGGAACTGTGACAGGTACGCAATGATGCGGCTGTCGTAGTTTTCTTTGAGGGCCACGTCGTACAGCCACTCTTCGAAGTTGACCTGCATTTCCAGGTGCACCACACGAGATTGCATCGCCGTGCTCAGTGCATTGGTGATCGCACGATCACCGGCCAGGTTGCCGGCCGCAGTGATCGCAACACAATCGTGCACAGGGTGCTGGCCAACCATGCGATCCAAGATGAACTTGTACGACGCAGCTTGTACGGTCTTTGCTGCCGAGTTGAACTCGTCAAGGAAAACCATCCAGCCATCTTTGCCTTCGGGCAACCGATCACCACGAAGTGGGAACAGATCGCCGAAGGGCACGAAGCGAGCACGGCGATTGCCTTGCTCATCCGTGTAGAACTCAGGCAAGCCAGAGAGATCTTCAGGAGCCGATGTGCTCAAGCGATGGTCGATCAGCTTCAAGTTGTTTTCAGCAGCAACGCTGCGCATGATCGACGACTTGCCCATGCCAGGCGACGACTGTACAAATGGCACGAGACCTGCTTGCAGGATCTCGTTGATGAATTTGCGAACTTGGCGGGGAGTGCAGCTGTAAAGCTCGGACATGAGGGTTCCTTAGTAAATGATGTTGTCTGGTCGACCACGACGACTGTTTTCCCATTGCACGATTGTTTCTACTTGAATGCAGAAATCTGCACTTGGGTAGTTGATGCGTTCCAGACGACCGGTGTTCATGAATGTTTGCGACTTCTTGTCGCACGAGAAGTCAATTCCCAAGGTGCTTAGCACGTTGTGAACCAAAACAAAAAGATCACGGTCGGCTTGCTGGGAGTAATGGTGGTCATCGACCATTACTCGCTTACCTGGGTTGTCCAACACCAGTTGCACGTAGTGCATGGCCAGCATGATCGTCTTCCCACTGCGGCGAGGTAGCTGTGGGTCTTCGAGGATTTTGACAAAGCTCATGATATGTTTGGGGTGAATTGACACATTGCAGGGTGTGGCATACAGAAGTACAATCCGCGCAGGACTGCCGATCTGGTGGTCGTTCCCAAACCCACCGGAGAAAAGCTATGTCTGATTTGGATACGTCCCTTGACCGCCAGCAACAGGTGCGAGTCTTTGAGTTTTTCAACCAAGCTGCTGCTGCTGGCAAGGTTGTCTACCAGTTGCCGGCCCGTCTGCCGATCAGCCTGGATGTGGTGATCACCGGCACTGCCACGGTGAACATCTACCGAAGCAACCTGACTGATGAGCCGACTGAGACCGCCATGTGGGGCGAACACATGTCTCAATACACTGCCAGTGCCAAGATGGTCATCGAAGATGAGCCATGGCGCTACTGGATGGTTGAGATTGCTCCTGGCATTGCCGGTACGGCTTCTGTTGCGATGGGGGTGTAATCATGTCGATTCGTGAATCCAGTCAACCCGGCGAAAGTGGTGGCCCATCTACTGGTGGCGGTGCTGGCGTCACCGTCAACAACACTCTGACATCGATCAGCACCACCTCGGCCCTCAGCGCAGCGCAAGGCAAGGTGCTGCAGGATGGCAAGGCACCTCGCGGTGGTCCTGGCGCAGCCCTGGGCGCCACGTACACGGCGGTGGACGCTGACGACGGGAAGATTTGGCCGACGCCTGTGAACGTGGCGGTCACCGTCAACACCGGCCTGATCGCGGGCTTCGGTCAGGGCTTCACAGGTGCAGGCGTGGTGAGCTTCACCGGCACGGCCACCGTCACCGACAAGCGCACCTCCGGCGCGGCCAACCCTGTCTGCAGCCTGGTGAACATCGGCCTGAACACCTACGAAGCCTGGGGCACCAAGCAATGACAGTCCGCCCATTTATTCTTAGTGCCATCGCTGCCGCTGCGGGGGTGGCATCAGCCACCATCGTCATCGACCCTGCTGCGGACTTCTTCTTCGACACTTTTGACGGCACGAACGCAAGCCTGACCGGCCGGGCGGGGTGGAATGTTGTCGGTGACGCAGGGAAGGCTGCAGGCATTGGCGCGAACGCTGGCATCGCTCGGATGCTGGGCGGCTACAACGGCGAGTCGCCTTGGGGCTATCAACTGACGGGTGATGTCGGCGCCTCAAAGCTCGTTGAGTTTGAGTACGACTACACGCAGCAGGGCGCGGCGCTGGATGACGTTGCGACGCCGTTCAAGTATTTTGACCAGCAGCACATCATCGCCTGGGAATCAGAGTCCGATTACACATACGTTGATACTGAACCAGGGCAGTTGAAGGTTTACAGTATTGTTGGTGGCGCTCCCCGCGTGCTCGTTGCTCGCTACCTGAACATGCCGCCATCTGCGGTTGTGCGCATTCGCATGACTGATCGTTTGAGAGTTTGGGTCAATGGTGTCGTAAAGGCCCCTGACCAATTGTTCAACGATGCGAGTGCTGCGTACCCTGACCGTCTTATTGCTGCCGGTGTCATCAAAGCTGGTGGTGTTGGGTTCCGGCATTCTTTTCATCCGGTCGCATTCTCGAAATTCACACGTCTGAATCCAGTAGATATCACGATCACAGACCCACAGGCCGGTTATGGTCGTACTGAAGCAGGAACTCGTGACATCACGTTCAGCGGGACTTACATAGGCTCGCCTGTTTCATGGGCTTGGCGTTTGCGGAGCGCTGTCACGGGTGATGTGGCTACAGCGTGGGCAACCATGTCTGCATCAGCAGCGGCGGGTACTTGGTCGGCGTCGCTAACCATCCCATCAGGTGCTCATATGCTTGATGTTGCCTGGGTTGACGCAGGCGGCAAAGCGCACATCACTACATCCACGAAATTCGCCGTTGGCATCCTCGTAATGTGGTGGGGGCAGAGTAGCTCGGCAGGTTCTATTTCATCATCGGGCGCATGGCCATCGAGTGGTGACCCACTGGTCGTTGGTAACTACAACTCCATTGCATACGAAGGGTCATCATATGATCGCGTGTGGACTGACGCCGATGATGAGGCCACCATCTACATGCCTAATTGCGCAGGGCTTGCAAAATCACTAGCGGCTGCAACTGGTGTCCCTGTAATCGTGAGCGGTGCCGGGGTGGCTGCAACCGAGCTGGCCATGTTGAAACCAGGCACAGCCTATTGGAATGATTATCTCGCCACGGCCGTGGCTGCAATCGGTGGAAATGTTGAACAGTGGGTATGGGACCAAGGTGAAGCAGAAGCTCTGTCCGCATCTTCCTATGCTAACTACGCTTCTGATTTTTCTGATCTGGTTGTAGGTTTCCGATCAATTGGCGGGCGACCAAATGCTGGCGTCTTCATTCGACTGATCGGTGAAGACACAAACCTGACCGTCAATTCCACGACAACCGGCCGTGCTGCTGGATTCCGGGCGCTCCAAATGAGCTTGGAGAATCCAGCAAACAACATCTGGATTGCGTGTTCTCCACTTGGCGTGCCCTTGGTGGACAACGGTCACTTTACCCACGAAGGGTATATGGAGCTTTGTCGGCGGGAGGGTATGACCGTTGCTCGTCGCGCCTATGGCGCCCTGGCATACGACGGTCGCGGCCCTGTTGTGACAGGCGCGACTCGATCCGGTGCTGTGATCACGCTGGCAGTGGACCTCAACGGCGCTACCGGCATCAGCGGCTCAGCACTCACGGGCTACACCGTCAGCGCGGACAATTTCACGACTGCGCTGACGCTGCTGATCGTCAGCGTCAACGTGTCGGGCAACACCATTGTCATCACTCTGGCGGCAGATCCGGGCGGCCCCGTCAAAGTTGGCTCGTACCGAGAAGGCAACTACAACGATTCGTCGCTGGCGATTGGCGCCTACGCTGACGGAACGACGATCCCGGTGATGCCGATTGCCTCGCCGATCACCACAGCATCATGAGCCTTCGCCCATTCATCTTGAGCGCCGTTGCTGCGGCTGCGGGGGCGACTGCTGGGCCAGCGGTTGCGTTCGCTGGAGAGATCGGCATCGGCATCACCAACTTGTCCTACTACGACCAGAGCTTCGCCATGGCCGACATGATGCGGCAGTCGCAGTTTCGCAGCATGGAGTGGAGCTACGACGTGGGGGCCGATGCCAATGGTGCCCCAACCATGGATTTCAGGCTTGTCTACAACTCGAATGTCACGGGAGCGGGCACCTACAAGCTGAAGTTCAAGGGGCAGGCCGATGTTTGGGGCGCGACCAACAAGGTGTATGACGCCGGCAGCAACACGACGACGGCAGACTTTGTTCTCGCAAGCAATGCTGTGGGTAATGCGTGGATTGACTTCACCAACACCCGCAGGACGCCAGAGTCTGTTGCCGCCGATGGAGTGACCGAAGTTCAGTTGTTCCGCCCTGGCTACGCCACGGACGGGTCGGCGGTCTTCACCACCGAGTTCATCGCGGCAATGCAAAAGTTCAACGTGATCCGCACGATGGACTTTGTGCAGGCCAACTTGAACCCAACGGAGGCGTGGGCGGATCGCACGAAGATCAACTTCCTTGGCAACACCGACATCAAGGGTCAGTCTTGGGAGCTGATGATCCTGCTCGCCAATGCCGCAAACCGTGACCTGTGGATCAACGTGCCGGTCAAGGCCAACGATGCCTACATCGACAAGCTGGCCAAGCTGTTCCGGTACGGCTCGGATGGTAGCGAGCCCTACACCTCTGTGCAGGCATCCCCGGTCTACCCGCCGCTGAACCCTGGCCTGAAGGTCTACGTCGAGTACGGCAATGAAATCTGGAACACGGGACCGGGCTTCAGTGGCTTCGGTTGGTGCTTGGATTACGCAAATGCCAACCGGCTGAACACCAGCCACCCCATCGCCTACGACGGCGCGGTGACGGATCAATGGCTGGCCCTGCGTCGCTGGGTGGCCTATCGCTCAGCAGCGATCAGCCTGGCCTTCCGGGCTGTGTTCGGCGATGCGGCCATGATGAGTCGCGTGCGCCCGATCCTGTCAACTCAAGTGGGCAACGCCAACAACTACCTGCGTGACGGCCTGCTGTGGGCGGATGGTTATCACGGGAATGTTGGCTCCCTCTGGTACGGTGGTGGCGGTGCGGCCTACTTCCCGACCGACACAGAGCCGACTGACACTGAGCCCGCGACGATGACCGCGTACTTCGCGGGCCTTCCGTCTGCGCTGTTCGCAACCCGCGTGGCCACCGACACCACCTGGGCCAATGGCTTCGGTCTGAAGAACATCGCCTACGAGGGTGGGCCTGACCCTGGTGGTAGTCCGCTGGGCGGCATCTCTGGTTCTGTGGAGCTGTGCTACGCCTACAGCAACGACCCCCGCATGAAGGACCGCATGCAGGTGGCGCACAACACCTGGGTCGCCAACGGCGGCGACATGCTGGTTTACTACATCTACAGCGGCCCGGCGCCGTGGTCGTTCACGAACGGGGTTTCTGGCGCAGTGGTGTCTGACACGACCAGCATCAAGATGCAGGCCATCGACGCCATCCGCGCTGGGTCATCCGTGGCGCCAACGCTGGGCACGCTGGTCCCTGGCACGGTCTATTTCCGTGACGCAAACTCTGGGGTCATCGACATCACGGAAGGCGGCACGCAGTGGGGCTACAGCGGCACGGCCTACCGTATCAGGCCGCACGCCACGGACCCTGCGAAGTCTGAGTTCTTGCTGATCCCGACGCATACGACTGCAGGCGGGACGTTCAATGTCTCCTACACGGCCTATGACGCCGAGGTCGGTGCCAGCGCGGACATCTTCGCCAATGGCGTGCTGCTGGGCACCGTGCTGGCGAACCAGGGCGCGGCGGGGCAGGCCATCAAGAGCCAGACCATTGCTGCCGTGCTGGAGCCTGGCGTCACGGTGTTCCGCATCCGCACCAAGGTCGGCACGGAGCTTTGGCTTAAAGACCTGATCGTCGAGCCCGCCTGATCACCAGATGGATAGGCTGTTGTCCTAATCCCTGCTGCCACTGGGTGGTGGGGATGGTGGATTCACACGCCACCGAAAAGGTCGAATTCTTAGAATTTCGTCTAGCAGGCATTCGCTGCGCATGGCAATACATGCCTCAACCATTTACAATTCGGGAGTCTTGAATCTTGGCCAGTAAGGAGCAACACATGCAGGTAACAGAACATGCAACAGAGTCGGCAAGTGCCGTGGCAATCACACTGAAGTCGGGTTTGTCCGGAGTCGCAGTTACCTTGTTCTTCTCGCTGTTCGCTGTGGTTGTTGGGTTCAAGGTCGTTCCGCTGACCAAAGGCCGAGAGATCGAAGATGCCTCTCGTCGTTTGGCGTGTGGGTTTCTTTCTTCGATCACTGTCGGCTTCTACTCGGCCTACAAGTTCATTCGCTTCGACCCTGACTGGCTCGGCTTCTGGCTTCAGCTTTTCAACGGCCATACAGACCAGTGGTTTCTTGCCGTCGTGGCAGCTTCTTTGCCTTTTGTTGCTGGTTCTGCTTTGGCCGGTTTCTGGATCGTGGCTGCATTCATGCGATTGGCCAAGGACAAGACCTACAGCTATGGAAGGACGCGGAAATGAGCCTCATCAAAGCCGAGCGTCTGGATGACGTAAACAAGTCCCTTGTAGCCGTCGTTCGGCGTGCTGCTGAGGGCCTGCCCTTTGACCTGATCGTTGTTGAGGGACGCAGGACAAAGGCCCGTCAGGCTGACCTGTACGCACAAGGCCGAACCAAGCCAGGTAAGGTGGTCACCTGGACACTCAAGAGCAAGCACATTGACGGTCTGGCCGTCGATCTCGCACCCATGAAGGGCAGTGCCATTGATTGGTCAGACCCCAAGAAGTTTGACGCCATCAACACCGCTATGCAGGCTGCCGCGCGTGAGGCCGGTGTAAAGATTCGATGGGGCGCGGACTGGGATCAAGACGGCAAACCTCGTGAGCGTGATGAGACTGATTCGCCACACTGGGAACTGGCATGAGCCTCTACGCACAAATCGCCGCCGTCCTGATCGCGCTGATCATCCCTTTTTCTGGGAGGCGGCGATTGCGTCGATGGCTGCATCAAACTCGTCGCCGCTTTTCGTGTAAACGCCAGTTTCACCAGCCACGTAAATCTCGCCCGACTCGTGCGG
>Ga0075465_10000051_pt1 | contig 21334 bp, 36 predicted proteins | sample DEB19_08_DNA_6_FD_71484 | JGI IMG/M metagenome (GOLD analysis project Ga0075465, IMG submission 71484) | Aqueous microbial communities from the Delaware River and Bay under freshwater to marine salinity gradient to study organic matter... | ecosystem: Environmental > Aquatic > Marine > Coastal ...
TGAATTCGCGGTCATTCATGGCGGCGGGCATCACGGGGCATCCTTCGGCGCCGCACAGGCAGCACACACCCAGGTCTTCATGCCCCGGACAAGCCTCTGCTTGCGCCCGATGGTGGTTCCGCGCTTCGAGCACTTGCCGCACTGGAAGTTGGTCGCCAGGCCCAGGCCGGCGCTTGGGCGAACGGCCGTGAGGTCGCGGGAGGGGTTGTAGAGGTTGGTCATGCGGCCTCTGCAAACAAGTCCCGGCCCTTCTCGGTCACGGCCGCCAGGTTGCCCACGGCCTGCTTGAAGTAGCTTTCCTTCAGCTCCACGCCGATGAACTTTCGGCGCATTTCGAGTGCGACATAGCCCTCGCTGCCAATGCCCATGAACGGGCTTAGAACAATGTCGCCGGGGTTCGTCCAAAGCATCACGCCGCGCCGGATCACTTCCAGTTGCAGCGGGCAAATGTGCTTCTCGTCGTCGTTCTCGCGGGCGCTCATGTATTGCAGGGTGTCGGACGGGTTGATGTCCATCCAGACCGGGCTCGCGTACCGCTGCCAGAGGTCAACCGGGAACTCCTGCGCTGTGTGGGTGACGTGCTCAGACTCGCCGGGGCTGCGCATCGTGATGAGGTAATCAGGAATGCCCTGGCGGCACATTTCCGAACGCTCGCGGATCGACTTGTGCAGCAGACCCAGCGCCTTGGTGCGGGTCATCGCCGTCACCGGGTCTTTCCAGATCGTGGCTTTGGCGTGGAAGATGAACCCGTGCCGCTGGAACGCGCGGATCAGGTCGCCAGGAAAATCCTTCAGGCCGATGTGACCATCCCGCTCCTTGCTGGCCGGCATGTCCATGCAGTGGAATGACACGTTGCGGCCCGGCTTCATCACGCGCCGCAGTTCGGCGATGAGGAAATCAAAATGCTCGAAGAACTCGGCATCGTTGCGCACGTTGCCCATGTCGTGCGGGCTGTTGCTGTAGGTGTAGAGGCTCGCAAACGGGGGCGAGAAAATCGAGAATCCGACCGAGTGATCCGGAAGACCCTTGAGGACTTCCACGCAGTCGCCCCGATAGGCGGCATAGCGGTCGGTGATGACTTGATCGATGCAGTTCATGCGGCTTCTCCCATGAGGAATGACGGCACAGCGACGGGCTTGTCGGCGCCATAGGTGTTGGTTTCTCGGACGGTCCCTTTGACCGATGCGATGACGGCCCCGCGCGTCTCCGCGCTCAGGCTCTCGGCCATCTGCATCGCGTCCCGTTCTTTTCGCTTGAGGTTCGCTGCGACGGCGCCCTCGGCTGCGCTGCTGAACAGATGCACATGCACATCGCGCTGCTGACCGAACCGCCAGCAGCGGCGGACGGCCTGGTAATAGGCCTCGAAAGAGTCCGTCACGCCGACGAAGGCCATGCGTGCGCAGTGCTGCCAGTTCAGGCCGAATCCAGCAATAGACGGCTTGGTGATGAGGACTCGAATCCGGCCGGCAGCAAAGTCGGCCAATCGTTGCTCTTTCGTCTCGCTGTCATCGCTGCCGCGAATCTCGACGGCGCCGGGGATCGCAGCGCGCAGCGCATCGCCTTCAGCGTTCAGGTCGCACCAGACAATCCACGGCTCAGGGTCGGCGTTGACGATGGATGCGCACTCGCTCACCCGGTCTTCCAGACTTGTGCGCCGGGCGTCACGCCGCTCGCTCAGGGTCTGCGCCTCCATGGCAAACAGCATCCCATTGGTCGCCATTTCGGTTTCCACGGTGTGCTCGTGGATGTGCAGCGGCGGGAGGTTGTACGCGCTGTCATCAAAGCCCAGGTCAGACGGCCGTCGAACCAGCGCACCCCACTGGCAGACCCACTTCCAGAACTGGTGCCGAGCATGGCCCTTCAGACGCCAGACTGACGTGTCGCCGCCGTCATGGGTAAAGAACTCGGCCAACATTTCCTGCCGCGTGCAAACGCCCAGGAACTCGGCATGCGTGCCTAGCTCGGTCCAATCGTTCGGCGCTGGGGTGGCAGTTGCACACAGGCGAAACGGCGTGAACTTGAACGCATCAAGCAGGGTGCGCAGGGTCTTCGCGTCGTGGTGCTTGATGCAACTCGACTCGTCCAGCACAACCCCGCCAAACTTCTCCGGGTCGAAACGGTGCAGCCGGTCATAGTTGGTGATCGCAATGCCGGCGTGGGGCTCGCTTCCGTCTTTGACGTGCGACACCTCGACACCAAGGCTCAGGCCCTCTTGTGCGGTCTGCTGGGCCACTGCAAGCGGCGCCAGGATCAACACCGGCTGCTTCGTTGCGCGCTGAACAGCATCAGCCCATGCAAGCTGCATCCGGCTCTTGCCAAGGCCCGTGTCTGCGAAGATCGCAGCACGGCCACGGCGCAGCGCCCATGCGGTCAGTGCGGACTGATGAGGGAACAGACTGCCGGGCATGTTGAACGCCTGCAGGCCGGTTGCCTGCACGATGCCCAGCTTGCTGGCGACAAAGGATTCGTAGCTCATACCGCCACCCCCTCAGCAATGCAAGCAAACGAGTGCGCCCGCTGGTCCTGCACCTCGGCAGCAGCGGCCATGCACGCGGCTTCGCTGGGCAGGTCCGGCACGGTCACTATGTGGCCGGCCAGGATGTAGAGGAGAAGCCAGGTCATGCGCCGGCCCCAAGCGTTTTAGGGATGGGGTTGCGTCCACCCGCTAGAACGCAGGGTTCCCCGCCGCAAAGTTTCCCCGCACACTGCGCCGCATGGGACAACAGCGCATCAGCGGCATAGGGCCGCACCTTCTCGGCGAGCGATTCAGCAGCGCGCAGCAGCACGCCCTCGTTGCGGATCTGCTGGCGACGACGAGCGGCGCCTGGGGTGTAGTGGGGCAGCATCTGCGCTCCGTCGGTGAGAGAAAAGCCGGGCCCGTACTGGCGCCCGGCGAACACCAGCGCGCCCCGGGAGGTAAGGCGCTTCGAGTGCTGGTGGGAGGAGAAGGGGGGCATGGGTCAGGCTTCCATGACCTGCATCGACAGCGCCGACGCGATGTGATGCTCAAGCGTGGCGCCCTTGCTGGCCTGCCAACCGGGCAGCATGCAGATGGCATCGCACGTCACGAGGTGCGCGATGTCGGCGCGCATGCACTCGTTCCAGCCGGCTGCCGGGTCGGCGTTGATCTCGGCTGGGTTGATGACCACGTGACCGAGTGCGCGCAGGTTCGCGGTGACGCTGTGGAACAGCGGGAAGTTGAGGTCCGGGATTCCGGTCATCGGGCCGGCGACGTAGATACGCATCGCTCACCCCGCCTGCTGCGCTGCGGGCTCGGGCGCGGCTTTGGAGCGCGGGGCTGGCAATGCCGCAACCAGCGCCCCGCCGCTCATGTCCTGGATGCGCACCTGGTGCACGTATGGCGGGCCTCCTCGCCAGCCGCAGACCGTGCTCTGGTCTAGCCCCAATCGGCGAGCCAGTTCGGACTGACTGCCGGCCCATGTGATGGCTTCGTCTTTCGTCATGTCTGCCATTATGGGGGAACCCATATGGGTAACGCCATAGTTTTTTTCAACCAAGCTGACATGCTTCAACCCATGTCGGCTATCGGTGATCGGATCAGAGGGCTTCGGAAGGCGCGCAAGCTCACACAAGCGCAACTCGCGACCCAGCTCGGCATTGATCAATCAACCCTGCCAGACATTGAGCGAGGCGCCGGCTTTTCGGCGCTGGTGCTCGTCGGGCTGTGCGAGAGACTGTCATCCTCGGCGCAGTTCATCATGCGAGGCGGCTCAGAGGAGGAACTCAGGGAGTCAGAACTACTTGCGATGTACCGGGCCCTGGGCTCGACAGAACAGCAAGACCATCTGATGGTGGTTGCCCGCGCCCTTGCTGGCCAGGCAGCAAAGCACGACCACCACCCCACCAAGCCCCGCGAAAAACAGCCGGCCAACCCGGTGAAATAGCTACTGGCTATCGCTCTCTCGGTTGCGATTCGCAGAAATGCGGCCGCGATATTGGCCGACCCATTGCCAAGTGATATGGGTTTTGCCATACTGACCCCATCGCACCAAGACAACCGCGCAGCGGGGTGCAGGGGGACAGATGGCACAGCCCGACATGCACGAGCACCAGCTCGGCCAGTACCAACGGCAGTACGACCGCGACTGCGACCAGGTCGAGAAGCTCGAAGCTGCTGAAGAACAGGCCCGCAAGATCGCATACAGCGAGACGTGGGACGCGACGATGGCAACGCTTGCTGCTGGCGGCCCTGCTGCATCTGAGTTGATGGCAGAGCATGACATGCCGCTGGCTATTGGCACCGCATGGGACACCATCGCCGAAGCCCTCAGGCGCAATGCCGAAGGCAACCCGCAAGCTGCTATCGAGCACCTGACCGCCTACGCACAAAGCGTGGCTCATTCGGTGGCTACGGACGCTGGTGTCGCTGCGATGGCTGACGTTGCGCGCCAAGAACTGCGGAGGGCTGCGTAATGGCTGACAAGCAACCCGAAGCGCTGCGCCTCTATCAGTTCCTGTTGGACCGCCAAACGTGGCTTGGCCCGTCGCGCTGCCGGTCACGTGACGAAGAAGCATGGGATGGCTACAAGGACGCTGCCGATTTGCTGGTCAGCCAGCATGCCCTGATTGCGGAGCTTGTGGGGGCGCTAGAAGGGCTCACCGAAGCCGTGGAGTCCATGCAAAACACGTTCGGCTTTTTGCGGGGAGAAATGCCAGAAGACGACGACGTGTGCCTCCACGAAAAGTGGGCCGAGGAATTCTTGGCAGAACGTCTCGCACCAAGCATCGCCGCCATCGCCAAAGCCAAGGAGGCCCAGCAATGAGCATCGAAATCATCGCCGCTATCGCCCGCGGCGCCCCTGGCCTGTGCCCGTCGCACGAAGCGGATGCGGCCTACTTCGGCGGCCTGCCGATGGTCTACCTGGACGACGCGAAAGCGCGCGCCTGGGGCCTGGCGCAGATGGCGATTGAGAGGGCGCAATGACCGACACCCTCACAACCCTTCGCCGCCTCGCTGACGCAACGGCCGCAATGCTGGAGCACCCGAGCTACATCGAGTGCAACCGCGAGGCGCATGCCGCGCTGAACGAGGCCCGCGACCACCTCAAGGCCGCTGACGACGTGCAGCGAATGATGCAGCGCGCCGACTGCGACGACTACCACGGAATCGAGAGGAACGAGGCATGAGCAAGGACAACAGCGGGCTGGTTTTCCCAGCAACAGAAGCGCACGGCCTGAACAGCGGTTACTCCGGCATGACCCTGCGCGACTACTTTGCGGCAAACGTCAACATCGGGCCATACAACCCAGTAGAAACCTTCAAGCGAGAACACGGCAGATACCCAAGTGTTGAAGATCTGGCTGAATACATCGCTGACATCCGATACATCGAAGCCGACGCCATGCTGAAAGCGAGGGGACATGACTGACCGCACCGTCTACATCATCAGCGACCAAAAGCAACACGCGCTGCGGATGCACGAAAGCGCGCACGCTGCGCCGTTGATCGTCGTCGTTCAAGAGGACGCCAGCGACCACAACCACCCCGCGTGGTGGATCGCTGCGGCCTTGCTGGTCGCGCTGTGCGGCGCACTTGTGCAGGTGCTGGCATGAGCAAGCACACACCAGGACCGTGGATCTACGAGGCAGACATTGGCACGCACATCATCCGAGGCGCTGATGTTGAGCGGAACGACAACGGCGTCAAGTTCAATTTCCGCGATTACGTTGCCAGCACATGGGGGGGCGAGAACGAGTCAAACGCCCGCCTGATCGCCGCCGCGCCTGAGCTTTTTCAGGTGTGCGTCGAGATGCTGGAACTGTCCGAGAACTGGCCCGGCATCGCGCACTCCGAAGATCTGAAGAAGCGCGCTTCCGCCGCCATCGCCAAAGCCATAGGAGAGCAACCATGAGCCCCGTCCTCATCGCCCGCGATACCGGCTGTACTGGCAACTGCCGCCAGGGCCGGGCCTGCACATGCGCCCCGCTGGTCACGCGCAACGGCGGCCAGCAGATCGACACCGAGCAGATGCGCAAGACCGGCGCCATCGAAGGCCCCTACCGGCGCACCCGCCCGCTGACCCTGAGCCTGTGGCAGCGCATCAAGCGCGCTGTGGCGGGATTCTCTGCGCGCCACGTCATTGACCCGGTGGTGCGCGACTGATCAACGCCGGGGCCACTCATCTTCAACCTGCTGGTGCGGGATCTGGAATGGGAAACGGGGGCCCCGGCACCCACTTTGAAAGAGGCTCCAAATGAATCAACTTGTCGAGGCTCCCATAGCCACCATGGCCATCATGTCGGTGGCCGCGATGACTGCGCGCATCAACGCCATCCAAGAGGTCACGCGCAGCAAGATGATCGCGGACGTTCACTACGGGGTCATCCCTGGCACCAAGAAGCCCACGCTCTACAAGGCCGGCAGCGAAATGCTGCTGGTGATGTTCGAGATTGGCCCGACCGTTGACGTGCTGGACCTCTGCACGGCCGACCGGATCAAGTACCGGGTCACCACCACTGGCATCCACATCCCCACCAATCGCGCCATTGGCCAGGGCATCGGCTCCTGCAGCAGCGGCGAAGAAAAGTACATGTGGCGCAACGCTGTGTGCGACGAGGAATACGACGATACGCCCGATGGCCGGCGCCGTATCAAGTGGTCAAAGGTCTGGGAGCGCGGCCAGCCGACGTTCATGCAGTCCAAGCAGGTTCGCACGACACCAGATGACCTTGACAACACCGTCCTGAAGATGGCCAAGAAGCGGGCGCAGATCGACATGACGTTGACCGCGCTGGGCGTGTCCGACCTGTTCAACCAGGACGTGGAGGACTTGCCCGCCGAGCTGCGCCAGGGCGCCAGCGATGACGGCCCTGGCAGCGCAACGATGGCCCCGGCACCTGTTGAGCATCAGGGCATGAAGGACGCCAAGACCGTGCAGGAGTTGGCCCGAATCATGTCCGCGCTGGGGCAGGCGGAAAAGAAAAAGTATGTGAGCTATTTCAACGTCCGCATGGCGGAACTGAAGGAGAAGCAATGATTGAGCACCGCGACCCGCAAGGGTCTGAAGCATGGGTCGAATCGCGCCGGGGCGTCATCACCGCCTCGCGCGCCAAGGACGCCCGCGCGTTCAAGAAGAACGGCGAGAGCGCCAGCGAACGGCTGGCCTACGCGATGGACTTGGCCCGCGAGCGCCTGGGCGGCAAGGCCCCGTCGCCCTACGTCAACGCAGCCATGCGTACCGGCACCGAGGAAGAACCGTTCGGCGTCATTGAGTACGTGGCGCAGACCGGCGCCTATGTCGAGGAAGCCTGCTTCATCACCGTCGATGACCGCAAGTTTGGCCTGAGCCTGGACCGCTGGGTTGGCAAGGACCGCAAGGCCGCGCTGGAAGTCAAGACGATGGTCAGCAGCGCCACGCTGTTCAAGGCCATCGTGGAAGGGGACATCAGCGAATACCGCGACCAATGCCTGTTCGCGCTGTGGATGCTGGGGCTGGAATGGGTGGACCTGTGCCTGTGGTGCCCTGACCTCCAGACGCTGAACGTGGTCCGCATCAACCGCGACGAGAACGAGATCCAGAAGCTGGAGGGCGACCTGATGTCGTTTGAGAGGCTGGTCAGCGAGTACGAGGCACGGCTGCGCAAGAAGCTCAAGTCAACCGACTCGGCGCCGTGGGGTGACCAAGCGCCCGCCGCTCGCCCCGAGCTTCCCGAGTACCCGGCCGCCGACTTCGAGAAGAACTTCCCGGCCTGGTCAGAGCTGGTTGCCGATGGGAAGAGAACGTCTTCCGCGCTGCTGGCCATGCTCAGCACGAAGGCGACCTTCAGCGAAGAGCAGCAGGCCCGCATCTTGAGCCTGAAGCCGGCCGCGCAGGACGCGACCCCCGCCCCAGCGACCGAGCCGGAACCCGCTGCAGCCAGCGGAGCGACCGATGACGACCTGCCCTGGAAGGATTGACCCGTGAACATCACCAACCGCATCACCCACGACGTGCAGCAGGGCACCGGCCCCTGGCTGCGCTTGCGCGAAGGCTTCGACACCGCATCAGAGGCTCCGGCCGCGCTGGGCGTTGGCCGCTACACCACACGCGCCGAGCTGCTGCGCCGCAAGTTCACCGGCATCGCCGAAGAGCATGGCCCGGCCACGCTGGGCAAGTTCGCGGCTGGCCACGAAGCCGAGGCCCGCGCCCGGCCGCTTGCCGAGGCGAACGTCGGTGGCGAGCTGTTCCCCACGACGATGACCTGCGAAGTCGATGGTGTGCCACTGCTGGCCAGCCTGGACGGCCAAACGCTCGAAGGCGATGTGATCTGGGAAACCAAGCTGTGGAACGAAGGCCTGGCCGAACAGGTCCGCGCCGGTACGCTGGACCCGCACTACACGGTGCAGATGGATCAGGAGCTGCTGGTGTCCGGTGCAGAACGCTGCCTGTTCACCTGCACCGACGGCACACCGGAGCGCTATGTCGCGTGCTGGTATGAGGCCGACCCGGCGAAGTTCGCCGCGCTGCTGGCCGGCTGGCGCCAGTTCCGCGCCGACCTGGCCGCCTACCAACTTCCCGAGGCCGCTGCGCCCGCCCCCACCGGCAAGGCGCCCGACGCCCTGCCCGCGCTGCGCATCGAAGTCAGCGGCCAAGTCACAGCGTCCAATCTCGCCGAGTTCAAGCAGACCGCGCTGGCCGCCATCGCAAGCGTGAACCGCGAACTGAAGACCGATCAGGACTTTGCCGACGCCGAGAAGGCCGTGAAGTGGTGCGCTGACGTCGAGACCCGCCTGGCCGCCGCGAAGCAGCACGCCCTCAGCCAGACCGCCAGCATCGACGAGCTGTTTCGCACGATGGACGACATCGGCGCCGAGGCCCGCCGCGTGCGCCTGGACCTGGACAAGCTGGTGAAGTCGCGCAAAGAGACGGTGAAGGCCGAACTTGTCAGCGAGGCCCGCCGCGCCTATGAACTGCACGAGGACGTGCTGCGCGCCGAGACGGGCGGCCCGTGGATCGTGCTGACCCCGCCAGACTTCGGCGGCGCCATCAAGGGCCTGCGCACCGTGGACAGCATCCGCAACGCCATCGACACCACGCTGGCCGCTGCCAAGATCGCGGCCGACGAATCGGCGCGCAAGATCCGCGAGAGCCTGCGCATCATCAGTGAGCGCAGCGCCGGCTTCGAGTTCCTGTTCTCTGACAAGCTGGCCCTGATTGGCAAGGCGCCCGACGATCTGGTCTTGCTGGTGAACTCCCGCATTGAGGCCCACAAGCGCGCCGAGGCCGACCGCCTGGAAGCCGAGCGCCAGCGCATCCGGGCCGAGGAAGAGGCAAAGGCCAAGCGCGAAGCAGAGGCCAAGCTGGCTGCAGAGCAGGCCGCCCAGCGTGCCATCGAGCAGGCAGCAGCACCAACCCCCGCACCTCTGGCGACGGCACCGGTTCAGCCCGTTTCGGCACCGGCAGCAGCACCAGCCGCGCCAGCCATCGCGGATGAGCCCGCCACGCTCAAGCTGGGCACGATCTGCGAGCGCCTTGGTTTCAACGTCTCTGCCGCCTTCCTGGCCGACGTGCTGCACATCCAGCACGCGGCGACCGACAAGCGAGCGATGCTCTACCGCGAGTCGCAGTGGCCGCTGATCTGCGCGCAACTGCTGGCGCACGTCGGGGCGATGTGCGAGCTGTACGCGACGGAGGCCGCATGAACTGGCGCAACGCAGACGGACGGACGGCGGACCAGTTCGCGGGGCTCAGGGCTGCGATTGCTGCGGGGCCGACAGATGGGCCGTGGATCGCGTGCGGTCCGTCATTCGGCGCAGAAAAGCCTGTCTATTGCGAGGAGGTTGTTGTTGATCGTGCTGGTGATGAAGACGACGGCCACGGCATCTGCCAAGCACCAACAGGGCTTGCGACAGAAAGCACCGTGGACATGGACTACATCGCCGCAGCCAACCCCGCCACCATCCGCACCCTGCTGGATGAGCACGACCGCCTTGTCGGAGAGGCAGCAGTCATGCGCGATCTACTGCGCGAGGCTCACGGCGTCATCAAGACGGTGCAGGCCGAGAGCACGGAAGAAGCGGATCTTCTCGCGGAGTTGCTGCGGGGGATGGAGGGGGCGATTGTGCCGAACTATGGAGGTGAGCCCCATGCCCAAGACTGACCAAGCCACAACTCCAACGCCTGCATGGCATGTGGGTTCGACCGACGAGTTCGGCGCGGCTGGCCTGACTCTGAAACAGAAGCAGGCCGCCAACGTGTGGGACCACATTGACGACGCGCTGGCGGTGATTGAGCTTGCACGCGCCGGCCGCTGGGTCTGGATGGAGAACCCAGCGTGCAAGTACATCGAATTGCGCATCGACATGCGCGACGGCGGGTGTCTCATCAAGGACCGCGAAGGCAACCGAATCAACCCGGCCGACCTGAGGAAGCAACTGAGCGGCGAGCAGTGGGAGCCGTGGCCTGCGGAGCGGATGCCGCTTGGCGACTGGCAGAAGCAAATGGCAAAGGCCGCTGGCGTAGAGCCTCAAGCGCCGACACCGAAGCTCAGCGGCTGTAGTCCGCTGCAGCGCAGAGTTGGGCGGCTGGTTGAAAACCAAGAAGGAATAAGCATGCTGAAGTTTTTGCGCCGACTGATATGCCGACATACACACGGGCGACTGGTACGCATTGAGTGGGACGGCACTGCCGTTTTCGAGTGCGCGGCTTGCGGCAAGCATGTGGAGAAGCCGCTGTGAAGTGCCACGGCGACAAGCCGACATGCCAGCGGCGCGAGAAGTGCCAGCACGCTTGCGACCTGCGCGTGCAGTACGTGGAAGGCTACGAAGCCGGGCGCGCCGCGACTGTGGCGCAGTGGGCCGACCACCTGAAGCGTATGAACGCAGCACTGATGGCACGCCGCAAGACGCCCAACGCTAGATTAACCGGCCCGAAACGGCCCGCACAGGAGTATGCAAATGGCACAGAGTAGCCCGGCCGTTTTGGGTCCGGTTGAATCGTCAGTTGGGCGGCTGCTGGACGAAGGCACGAACACCAGCGGGCCGCGTGGCACCTACGGCTGTGCGTGCGTAAGCCGCGATGCGCGCGAGTGCATGGCACGCCGCTACCCCGACGAGCCGGCGCTGGGGCCGCAGCCTGACGACATGGACGAGTACAGATACCTGAGCGCCGAGCGGTGCCAGTGCCTGTGCCACGAATGGAGCGATGACGATGAAAACCTGGGCTGACGAGTACGTGACCCTGCTGGAAGACTGCGAGAAGCGGAGCGAGCGCCTGAGCGATTGGGAACTCGGCTTCGTGGACTCGCTACAGCGCCAGCTTGCCGAGGGCCGCCGCCCGAGCGCGAAGCAGGTTGAGACCCTGGACACCATCTGGGAGCGCGCCACCAAGCGCGGCTGACGATGACCCCAAAGCAACGCGACATCATGAAGCACGCGCTCGGCGCAGGCCGCGGCAGCCCAGGCTGGCGCAACCACTTCGTCACCGGCCCTGGCAGCGAAGACTACGACGACTGCGAGGCGCTGGTGGCGGCCGGGCTGATGACGAAACGCAGCGGCGGCCCGCTGTCCGGCGGCGACCCGGTGTACCGCGTGACTGACGCGGGCCAGGATGCGCTGGTGGGCCGCCTGAAGACGCCCAACGTAGAAGCTAACCTGCCCACAAGGGCGCGAAAGGAACTTGAATGAATGCACAGAACTTGCCCGCCCTTGTGGGTCAGGTTGAGCGACCAGTTAGGCCGCCGTTTGAGAACGCCTATGGCGTGCCAGTGCGGGGCTTTGAAAGCGCGCAGGGCGGCCTATACAAGGGCGAGCATGTGGCGCTGGAAGTGAGCGCGCCGGATGGCCTGGTGCATGCCCTGGTGAGGTTTGCGGACGTGGAACATGTGTACCGCGAACGCGAAGAACTGGCGATGATGATTCGAATGCTGACCAGCAGCTTGAAGCGGCACGCGCCGCACGCTCCGCAGCCGGGCGACTTGCCGAGCCGCGCCGTGGAACTGCTACGCAAGTACGGATTGATGGGTTCGCCACTGCGCGACGAGTGCGAAGGCCGTGGCCCACAGCAAGCGGCCTAACGCAGATTTAACCGGCCGTACTCGGTCCGGTTGAAAGACGGGTTAGGTTTCACTGGTGGCGAACAACGAAAGGTTGGGAATGGCTGAGAAAGTAGTGATCGGGAACGCGGAACTGTGGCACGGCGACTGCCGCGAGGTGCTGCCGCTGCTGCCTGCGCATGACTTGCTGCTGACAGACCCGCCATACGGCATAGGCATTGACGGCCAGCGGGAAAGCCTGAAGACGGCGCGGAAGGCGCACGAATTCCTTGGGTGGGACAACGAGACGCCGCCACAGTGGCTGTTCGGGTTGATGCACGAGAAGGCCAGCGCTCACATTATTTGGGGCGGAAACTACTTTGGCCTGCCGCCCAGCGGGTGCTGGCTTTCTTGGGACAAGGTGCAAGAGTTCAGCGGCGCAGACATGGAGCTTGCATACACCACGCTGAAGCAGCCGAGCAAAACGTTCCGCATGAGCCGCGTCGAGGCTTATGTGGGCATTGATAAGGCGCACCCGACGCAGAAGCCCGCAGCCTTGATTGCTTGGTGCATTGCGAAGGCGCCCGACGCGCAGACGGTGCTTGACCCCTTCATGGGCAGCGGGACCACTGGCGTTGCCTGCGCACAGCTTGGCAAGTCGTTCACCGGCATAGAGCGCGAGCGCAAGTATTCCGACATCGCCTGCGAACGCATCAGCCGCGCCCAGGCCCAGGGGCAACTGCTGCCGCACGACCCACCAGCCGCGCCTGAACAGGTGGGCCTGGCACTTGAGCCCTAACACCGAAGTTCAGCGGCCCGAAGGGTCGCGCTGCAACGCAGAGTTAAACAGCACGGTGGAGACCGAGATGCCCATCAAACCCGAGAACAAGCACCGCTATCCGAAGGACTGGAAGGACGTGCGACACCGCATCCTCCAGCGCGCGAACTGGCGATGCGAGCACCCGAACTGCCGTGCCCGCCACGGCGTGACCGGCTACTGGCGCAAGGGCCTGTTTCACCGGCTTCCCGATGTGCTGTGGGATGCCGGGTACACGGCCGGCGACGTGGTGGCCTGCGAGAACGGCGAGAAGCTCAAGATCATCAAGATCGTGCTGACCATCGCGCACCTTGACCACACGCCGGAGAACTGTGCCGACGACAACCTGCGCGCCTGGTGCCAGCGCCACCACCTGGCCTATGACCACCAGCACCACATCGGCAACGCCCAGGCGACGCGCCGCGCGAAGGTCGGACAGCCGGAGCTGTTTTGAGATGAGCCACCTGATACTCTCCCCCTCCGAGTTGGCGTCCCTGACCGGATACGCACAACCAGCCCGGCAGGCGCAATGGCTTGCATCGCGGTCCTGGGTGTTCGAGCCGCCGCGCCGCCGTGGTGAGTCGCCCAAAGTGTCGCGCGCATACTTCGATGCCCGCATGGCTGGCAAGGCACCAGCGCCCGAGGCTGAGCGGCAAGGCCCGCGGTTTGCGTGGATGACGACACAGAGGGCAGCATGATCCGACGACGCAACACGCCCGATGGCCTTCCGTACCGGGTCTATGACCGTAGGCGGGTGCGGGTTGCGAAGCCTGCTGGATGACACGGATAGGGACCATGAACACCAAAGACATACCTGCAAATCCACCAAAAGGCGATCTGCTGGGCCTGGGCGCGATGCTGCCGGCCTGCTGGACGCTGACGGAAACGTTGGACGCGAACCAGACAACCAGCTTCGGCCACCTGTGGTTCACGAACCCGAAGAACAGCGCATGGGAACCGCTCTACCGACGCACGGCACTTGACCGCCTGCTCGCACACAGTCACGAAGTACACGAGCACAACGCCGAATTGCTGCGCGATGCGATGCGCTGGCGTTGGTTTTCCGCTGGGCTGAAGGACCAGGCCGCGAAGATGGAAGCGAGCGTAGATGCCGCAATCGCTGCCGGCCTTTCGGGCGAATGCAGCCATGATTGGCGGGTGACACAACAGGGTGTCACGTACCACGACTGCCGCTGCGCTAAGTGTGGCTTGACCAAGCGCGAGAGTTGGGATTGAGCCGAACGCGGCACTCTCTGATTCCAAACTTTGGAATACGCGCCGCTAAAACGGCAACGGGGTAGCCCTTGCGAACTGCCCCGTTTCATAGGTGGCGGAGTGGACGGGACTCGAACCCGCGACCCCCGGCGTGACAGGCCGGTGTGCGGATCAAGCATTGACGCGGGCTTGCGGCCTGTTGCGTATTCCAAAAATCCGCAGTTTTCTGGAGAAGTCTCCGGGCTGGTGCAGAACTGATTCCAAAGAATTCACAGCGCAGGCTGACCGCTTGCACCGATCATCTTCCCGGCGCCAGGAAAATGATCAGCGCTCGATAGCCGGCGCCTGGGCCAGCAGATCCGTTTTCCGCGCGCTGCCGCTGGTGGTGCCGAACCAAAACGCCATGACCATGCCCCACGCGGTGGACAGCGAGCCCAACATGATCAGCAAGGCCTGCGAGTCGCTGACCTTCAGCACGCCGGCCATCATGCCAACCAGGACGCCGAAGTAGCCCAGCGTCACCAGGCCGGACAGCAGGGCCGGCATGAAGCTGGGCTTTGCGATCTGCATGCCTCGCGCGTCCTTGCGGTCAGCCGTGGCCAGCGTTTCCAGATCGGTGGTGTTCTTGTAGCCCAACTCCTGCATGCGCAGCCGGAAATCGTTCTCAGCCTGCTTGAGCGTAGCCATCTGCTCGGGCGTGGCGCCGACCAAGGCAGCGGTCACCGCCTCGGTCGTGGCCTCGGGAGCGCCCAGCGCCTCGGCGGCCGTCTTGATGGCCATGCCAGCCAGCCCAGCAGGTCCAGCGGCGGCAGCGGCGAGCCACGGGGCCGCCTTCTTGAGGATGTCGGTCAGGTCCATGGTCATGCCTCCATCAGATTGGCCGCGATGCGCCGGGCCCAGCCCTTGCCGAACGATTCCCAGGTCGCCAGGTCCGTCATGAACTTGAGCCGGCAGCCGTTGAAGCGGGCCACCAGGCGCGGGCCGGGCATGTTGCTGATGGCCTGCATGGTCACTGGGCCGATGCTGCCGTCTGGCGTGGCGCCCACGGCCTCCTGCAGCGTCTTGACCGAGCGACTGACGCCGCTGTTGACGGCCATGTCGAAGAGGTCGAACTTTGCCGCGTCGGGCACCAGGTCGCAGCCGGCCGGGCCCCAGAAGTCGCGCCGGTAGATTTCCTTTGCGCGGGCCAGTGTGAGGCCGGCGATGTCCTCGCCCGGGTAGGTCATGGCGCTGATGCCGTACTTGGTGCCGTTGAGCTGGCCGACGCCAACGTGCCCGCTTGTCCAGTTCCCACGGTCCTCCCTGCGGTCACTGAATCCGCCCTCGTGGCCGATCAGGCGCTCGAATGCTTGGTCGAAGTTCATGATTTCCCCTTCACGGCCGCGATGACGGCCGACGCCGCCCCGGTGCCTAGGTACTGATAGGCCAGCATCACCAGCACGGCAATGACCAGCCAGCGCGTGAGTGCCGCCTTCAGCGTGCCCCACAGCCAGCGCCCGGTGCGTTCAGCCGCTTTGGTCTGCGCCTTCTCCAGCAGCTTGTCGACGGCCCGGTCAAACCCGCGCTCGATGGCTTCTTCCATGCGGGCGGTCATCTGGTGTTGCTCCACGGATAGCTCCGAAATCTGCTCGTGCAATTGCCGCTGGCCGACGCCCAGCACGTCGATCTGTTTTTGCAGGTCAACCATTCCGGCCCGCCTCTCTATCGTTTGGGCCACGACTGCACCCCCCATTGATGGATGCCCTCGGCCCCGACGGCGATCAACGCGAGCAGCACCCATATCCCGGCCGCACTCACGGCGCCCGACTCGGTGGCCAGGCCATAGACCGCGGCCGCGCTGTAGATCGCCATTCCGACCCAGCACGCGATGCGCTCATGAGTCGGCTTGCCGCGCTGGATCTCCCACAGCAGGGCCACCACGAGCGCCGCGCTGGCCACGTACCACGCCAGCTCACGGTCAACGGCGACCAGGGCGGTGCACGCAGGGGCGCACACCAGCGCCAAGCGCAGCCAGGCGGCCATCACTTCTTTGGCCGCCACGGGCCGACGATGCCGACCAGCTTGGAGCCCAGAGCGCGGAGGAACTTCAGAAGGGTTTGCATGCCTGTGCCTTGTTGGTGGTGGGTTAGACGCGGAAGGTGCCGGCCAGCTCGAAGCGCTGGGTCACGCCGCTGGGGCAGCTCTCAAGCAGCAGCTGCGTGCCTGCAAGGTTGTCGCCGAGGCGCTCAATGGACAGCGTGCCGGTGGACTTGACCCGGCCGATCAACGTGGTGAATCCCGTGCCCCAATCGCAGCCTGCCGAATCGATGGCCGCTGAAATCATGGGGTTGCTGGCCTCGGCGCTGGGCTGCACGGGCATGCCGGTGATGCGAATGCCGCCAGATGCCGTGGTGTATGTTGGGGTGCACTCCAGCACAATGGTGGCGGTAGCAGCACCGTTTGAGACCGAGACCCAGCCTTCCTGGAGCGTGTAGGTCACCGTCAGGTCGCCCGGGTTGACGCTTGTGAGAAGCGGCACGAAGGTCTGGTCCGTCCGGCCGGCATCGTCAAAGCTCACCATCTCGCCCGTGCCCAGGTCGAAATACTCGCCGTGGATCTTGCGCATGTCCGCGCAGGGTGCAATGGCGTAGGGGCAATCGGGCTCGGCAATGTCGCCGTACATCGTCCCGCCCGTCCAGATGAAGTGCGACCCGCCCACGCTTTGGAAGAGGTAGTCCGGCTTCCCGTTGGTCGCGCCGTCGGTACACATGAAGGCCAGCCCGTTGCCGTGGATGACATGCCCATTCTTGCCTGTGATATAGGCCGGCGTCACCCCGCCGACATTGATGTCGCTGGGGTGCATCATGTGGTTGCCAGCAGTCAATTGCGTCAGCGGCACGCCGCCAGGCTGCGCGCGGGTGAACGAGCACATGCCGTTCATGTCGTAGTGCGACAAGTCGGCCTTGTTGGCACTGACGTCGATGATCTTGTATTTGCTGGGCTGGCGCGGGTCGTAGGCCTCGCCTTCCCCCCACCGGATGCCAGAGCCGGACATGGTGATTCCGCTCTTCCACGGCGTGCCGGTTTCGAACGTAAACAGGCTGTCCTTACTCTCGGTGGCGATCAAGTTGTGGCCGTAGGATGAGGTGATCTTGCTGGGGCGGATGATCTTGATCTGGTCGCGTCCGCGGCCGATGGTGATGCCGTTGCCTCCGGTGGTGTTGATGCGCACATCGAACTGAACTGCCTCGTATTCCTTGTTGCTGGCGTAGCCGACGGCCTGGTTGGCGTCCACCACCCACACCCCATCCGGCTCGACATAGGCCCAGCAGTCAAACGCGCCGTCAGCAGTCGCCGCGCGGTCCATGGTCACGCTCACACCGGGAACGATGGACGCCACGCGCGAGTAGGACCCGCCGTCATCCGAATCAATCGCCAGATGGTGCGGGGTGTTGTCCAGCAGCTTCATGCCGCGCTTGATGCCGGTGGTGTTGCTGACTGCCAGCACCTTGCTGCCGGTGGTGGCCGTGGCGGTGAATTTCACCGTCTCGCGCCAGATGCCGTTGGGCTTGCCGGTGTTGGCCTGCACCCCTACAGCAGAGACGCGGATCGAGGTGCTGGATGGCTTTTCCAGCAGCGTGGTGGCCGGGGTGTTACGGGTCCAATCCGGCATGCCCTCGATTTCGACGATGCTGCCGATGGGCATGGCGGCCACAAGTGCCGAGTCGATGCCGGTGATGACGTCGCTACCCAGCGAGACGGCGCCGCTGAACTTGTGGACATGCGCCAGGTTACCGTCCAGCAGGCACTTGATGCTCTGCCGCAGCCGACCTCCGCTGCTGCCGCCCACAGTGGGGATAAGCGTGAGCATGGGGCCCACGTAGTCCGGGTCCTCAATGCGCTTGATGCCGTGGCTGGTGGTGTCGGCAACCCAGATGCTGACCAGTCCGCTCAGGACGTGGTTGCCCTTGCTGCGGTACTCGCCCGGCAGCTTCACGGTCACCGGACCGATGATGTTGGCGCGGGCCCCTGCGGCAGCAAAGACGGTATCCAGCCCAGCGGTGTTGTCAGCGGCAGACGGGTCCAGGTAGTAGGGCCACCGAGATGCGTCGATCTCCTGCTCCATGTAGTCCAGGCGCCCAAGCGGGAGCAGGAACTCGCGAAGCGCGCCGGTGGCGTCCTTAAACAGGAAGCGCACGCCATTGGAATCGATGCGGCTGATACCTAGCTGATCGGCGGTCAGCGTCGGCGCGGCCTCCTCAAGATCGAACACCGTCGCATGCACCACCGGGAGTGCGCTTAGCGGCACATCGCCGCCAGCATCCGGCAGCACGCCGCCGACAGACAGCACGCGCCCGACCACCTCACCACTGGTGCCGGCCGCATAGCGGAACGGCCGCCGCGAGACCTCGCACGTGGCCAGCGTGGCCGTGTCGGCGTTCGGCAGCCGCACGAACAGCGTTCCCAGCGCGATGCCGGCCTTTGTCGCGGTCAGCGTGTAGTAGCTGCCCAGCTCACCCAGCGCCGACCGGAACAGCGTCAGCGTGACATCCCCGCTGGCGTTTGTCGTGCCCGTGGCATTGCCGCTCACCACCAGCCCCTGATAGGCGTCGGCGTGGCTCAGCGTGGCCGTGACGGCCGCGCCGGAGACGTTCGCCCCGGCGATGTCCGAGACGTTCAGCGTGAGGGCGCAGGCCGGTGCAGTCATGACGCCGCCAGGATGAAGGCCATGACCTGATCCATGCGCAGGCCCTGGCGCAGCGAGCCGTCGTCCATCCGGTCGACGCACCACATGCCGTAGCGGGACGGGTCCAGCCCCTCGGCACAGAATGCCTCGGCGACGTCTTGGGCCATCCAGCCGATGTGAACCCGGGCCGCGTCCCCCTTCTCGCTGCACGAGTCCCGCCAGCGGTAGGCCTTGATCAGCGACTTCAGCCGCGAGGCGACGCGAAGCTCGGCGGCCTCCAGTGAACGGATGTCCTGCTTCGTGTTGCGGTCCGAGGTGTTGATCGTCCCCGACACCGCATAGACCACGCTCCAGCGCTTGCCGCTGGCGCCGCAGTTGGCGCCGTTGTCGGCCAGCGGCTGCACGCCACCACCAGCAATCACGAGGCCCGTCGCGCGGATGGCGCCGTCGGCCTTGATCGCCCATTGCGTCGTGCCGGCGAATGCCGCGGCGTACAGGCCGGCCGACTCGCTGGTCGCTGAATCGTAGTAGCCAAGGTAGCCAATCGCGTAGGTCGTCGCGCCCACCTTGCGGACACCCGTTACGGCAGCACCGCCTGCGGTCGTGCTGCACTCGGCCTTGATGGCGTCACCGGCGCCGCTGCCACTTCGGACAGCAGAGATCGCAAGCCCGTCAGTGCTGCCGTCGCGCAGCGCTTCGACGGCCTGGCCCGCGCCGTTCTTGCGCCAGAAGAAGCCAGCCGATCCCGTGGTGGCCGTTGACTCGTTGACGCCAGCAACGCCGGTGCCGCCGCCGGCCGTGCCGGTGTACTGGCCATAGACGCCAGTTTGATTCGGGCCGTTGTCGATGCCAGCGGACCCGTACACGCCGTTTCCAGCAGTCAGGCCGCGCTTGTTGCCGACGACGCCGGCGCCGATGCCCCAGGTGGCACCGCCGATGCCGGAGCCGTTCGTCGCGTAGCTGATGCCATGCAGCGCGTAGCCGGTGCCGGTGCCGTAGTGGCCGGCATAGATCGCGTCTTTGCTGCCGGAGGTCTTGCGCGTGACGTGAATCGTGCCCTGGCCGGCGAATGACTCATCCGAGTGCCAGCTCCAGCCGTGCACGGTCTCCAGGCCATTGCCCAGGTCGACGCGGTAGCTGTGCATCGGCGGGAAGAAGGCCACGCCAGCGCCAGCGATTGCGGCATCTTGCGCCGTGGTGTCGATTGCCACGCCATTGCCGACAGCGCCGTAGTCCAACACCGAAGGCGTCTCGTCAACCTTCTCCTGCAGCGTGCGATCCGTGGTCGCGCCCGTGACCTTGGCGCCGATGAGCGCCACGCCCTTGCCGGCGGTCGTCGCGGCCAGTTCTTCGCGTGTGATGTTCGACAGCAGGAACCACTGCGACGAATTGAAGGTTCCGGTCGTGGTGAACGGCACCGCAGCCGGGTCGGCGTGGTACACGTCGCCGCTGTACTTGACGGTCTTCAGCGGGGTGGTGACCGAGATCCCAGAGGCGAAGGCCACCGGGACCATGTAGCCCGTGGTCGCCTCGATGCCCGCGACGGTCTTGCGCTGCACGCCGAAGCGGTCGGTGTAGACGGGCGCGGTGGAATTCACCACCTTATCCAGCTGCTCGGTGTTGAACAGCAGATCGGTGGGGGACTGGCTCGGTACAGGGGTGCTGGTGGGCGTGGTCATCAATCCTGCTCGTAGAGTTTTTCTGAGTACGCGACCAATGCTAGGGAGGCGGTCCCGTCGCCTTTGGGCTTGATGCTGGTGACCGTGTAGAGGCCCGCCGACTCAAGCTCGGCAGCAGTCAGCCCGGCCGCGAACGCGTACCGGCTGCCGCACTGGATGTCGCCGCCGGCCACAAACAGGCCAGCCGGCGCCGCCTCCAGCGTGGCCGCTGCGCCCGGACCTGGTGTGCACAGCACGGGCGTGCCCAGGCGCTGGCCATCGGCTCCGGTGAACTGGATGCGCCCCTCGGTCGCGTCGCCCCAATGGATGGGCTCGCTGGTGGTGATGACGTCGCCATCGATGCTCATGACCTCGCCGGCCTGCAGCCCGTCGTCGCCGTAGAAGTCATTCGGGTCCACCCAGCGGATGAGCGAGCCCAGGCCCAGGGTCAGCGAGTCGGCGAGAGCATCGTCGGCCACGCTGATGCGCTGGTAGAGCAGCCGGCGCGCCTCCAGGTGTGCGCGGTTCTCGGCCTGGGACTGCGTGGCGCAGCCGGCGAGGCGGATCTTCTTCGGGTTCGTGCCAGTGCCGGGCAGGACCTCGCCGCTCGCAATGCTCAGCCGCACATAGGCGCGTTTGGCCTGCGTCGTCGGGTCGGTGAACTCGATCTCGACGGCATCATTCGTCCCCGGCAAGTGCGGGGCGTAGCTGATCGCCGAATCGCCACCGGCTGCGAGGTTGCGATAGTCGAGCTGCAGTTCGTGGTACGGCCTGGCCTGGTCGCGCGTCACTGTCCACTGCTGGCCGCTGCGCCAGACAACACAGCGCGCCGTGTCGGCCATCAACTGCATCCGCTCACCCAGGCTCATGTCGGCGTCGTCGAGACTGCTGTCAAAGCGCAGCAGCTCCGATTCCTCGCCGAACTCGGCATTGATGGCGGCCAGCGTGTCCACGTCGAGCCCGCTGATGTCGTTGCCGGCCAGCGTCCAGGCGTGCGCCATCGCC
>Ga0075465_10000052_pt1 | contig 21308 bp, 19 predicted proteins | sample DEB19_08_DNA_6_FD_71484 | JGI IMG/M metagenome (GOLD analysis project Ga0075465, IMG submission 71484) | Aqueous microbial communities from the Delaware River and Bay under freshwater to marine salinity gradient to study organic matter... | ecosystem: Environmental > Aquatic > Marine > Coastal ...
TTGTATTATTCGGAATAGTACTTTTTACAATGTCGCCATTTTCAAGCTTTACGGTAGAGCCAATATCATACCCAAGCGGCTTATTCCGCCATTTAGCACCACCAAAATCGTTGATTTCTTGCTGCGTTGATCCATCCGCCGATACGATAAATGAAGCAGCCCAACCGCGATCAATTACGACTTGTGCGAGTTGCTGCATTAGATAGCTGTAATATTCTTCCAGTTGATCAAGCGCAACGCCTTGTTCCTGAATTGCATTTAAAAGATAATTTCGAAGTTCATCATCCTTGTCATCAACATAATTTTTTAAGCTATCAATATTGTCTTGCAAGACATTATCTTGCTTATCAACATAAGCACGCAGATCATTAATGCGATTACTTAAAATCCAGTCTGCTACGCCTAGTTCCTGAAGTTTAAGCCAGATTTTATCGAACCCATTATTTACTCCGGGTGGACGAAAGGAATTATCATAGCTTTGAAAGTCTTCATCACGTCGGAACGGTGTATTTCGCTGAATAATAATTTTTAGATTATTAGATGGCACAAAACTGAATACTACCGAACCAGACAAAAGTGACCAATCGGATATATTCGGCTCCACACCATCAATTGTTACGATTAAATGCTCTTTTTTTTCGCAATCAAATTCTAATTGATAATTTGTTGCCACCCCATTTGCAACATATTCTATATACGGCGTTTGCTCTGATACTGCCATTTCATCACCTAATTATTAAAGTCCAAAGTGGCTTCAATCTCACCACCGTTTGTTCTCCAATTAGGCGATTCATTCGCTTCAAGTTGTCTGTGTATTTTTCCGATGCGTTCTGGTGAGTCAGTTACAGCACCAGCCAATGAATCCAGCTCATCATCTTCTTGATCCGTAATCGCTGGATTGAACATGCGCATTTTCTTATATTGTGGCGATGTATTCTCACCTTGATCTGTATCAACAACAGAGGCGTGCACCCATAGCAACCCTGAAACCAGTGGGCCTTCTAAGGCATCAAGAATGCGCTTGTTTTTTTGTCCTACAGAATGATGCTCTGAAACACCGCAACGGATTTGCCTTTTCTTCAATGCAGCTTTAAGAGAAGCTGGTGCAAAATTACCAATGCCATTAATTTCAACCGTGATTTTTGGTATGTGAAATTGTTCAATCAAGTCGCATAGCTGCCAAACTTGCCCACCTGTAATACCACCATGATCATCAGTCGTAATCACCTCACCATTCAACGCTATTGATCTATGCCAATACTTCACACCAAAGTCATCATGCAGAACCAATGCCACCGATGAAATATCCGATTTAAGTTTGCCCGATGATGGGTCCCATCGTGCAGTCATTCCAACAATCTGACGCTCACCCAGCATCATGATGTGTTTGCCATTGGCGCGTTTTAAAGTTGGCTCACAGTCATAAACAATCATTTTGTCAGGGTCAAGGCGCACGTTACCTGTGGGTTTAGCGTGTAATTGATACTGAGAATCCCATTCATTAAGCGTGCGGCATTCTCTACGCCGATCTTCCATGACTTTCGGTGTAAATCTATCAGGCCATAAAGCCTCACCGTAAATATCAATAAGAAAATGCGATTCTTTAAATACAATCCTGTAGATATTGCCCTGCTGAATACACGTATAATCAATGCCATCTTTAAGCAATCTTGCATTTGCGCCAATACCACTAAAAATATAACGTGGGTCAAAATCAATAATTGCTTCGGCTATATTTTCAAACCGTTTTTCATGTTCAAACATTTTGAGCACCAAACATTTAGCACCTATTTTTTGAATGTGCGTATAGAGTGAATCATGCGTGTGTGGTGTGCCGACAAATAGTTTTTGCCCACCTGGTATCAGAATGTGTGTTTGTTCAGAAAGTCGATATCGCAGCTTTTCACGCGCTTCTGGTGTACCAATATTGGATGGTACTTCCACGTCATCGTTTTGGATTTCGTTAGCACGCGAACCAGTAACGTTTGAAAGGATTCCACGTGCATGAATCGAACCATGACGCACATCATTTGAACCAGTCACCCACCACTTTTGAGTCTCACCGCGTTCTTTTTTAATATTGAATAATTGGCAAAGCGGATGCCGTTCTAATACTTGCTCTGTACCACGACTGACTTTGTAGGCATCGGGATCGGTTGCACCTTGATGTAGAATTAAATGATTAGGATTGTTATAAAGCTTCCATGCGTTATAAATATCAAGAATCGTTGATTTACCGTGACCACGAGGCATCATCAATAAGCCAAGCGTGCCGTAATCCTCCAAGAAATCACAGACATCTAAATGGAAATCAGGAACGACCCAGTTAAGCGTTTCAGCATAAACGAGATAGAACGCAGCAAAGCTGACTTGAATCATGGCTTAACTTGGACGCTGTTTACGTTCTTCTAGCTTCTGAGCCACAGACTCCAATATCTTTGCTGCCTGCATCTCAGGCGTAATTTGTCGATTACTTGGGTCGCCCACAGACAATTCATCATCATTGAGAATGCGCTTGAGTTTTTCCATACAGGTCAAGGCTTCTTTAGCACCCTTATACAGCCAAACTTTATCGCCACGCCCCTCTTTATCAAACAAGTCTTTGCTGTAAGCCTCTGTCATTAAATCAACGGTATCTGCCGCTGCCATTTCCAAACAAAGCTCAAGCTTTTCTTTTGTTTCAGGCTTTAAGTGACCAACTTTCTTTTCGATAGACATATAAAAACCCTCGTATATATCAACAATCTACGAGGGTTTGTGGTGCGTTTTGTTGGGTGTTTAATCTTTTGGTTTTTCACCAATAACTTTTTTGCCTGAAGCATCAAAATAATATGGTTCGTATTCATTGATGCAGTTTTTATAAATCAAATAAATAGCTAAAGTAACAACAATAAGATTCCAAGGTGAAAGCCAATTAATATTAATGCTATTTCCCCACATAGTAAGAGCAGGCGCACCAAATAAAAACGCAATAATGCCAAGCGCCGGCACAATATCAAAATAATAATATTTATCTTTGTATTTCCAGTTAATCAATCCACAACCCTCTCAAAATCAGGCGCCTGAATGTCACCCCAATCATCGCCTAGCCAACGCGTCCGACCGTGTTCATTTTCTGCTTTTTGTAGCAGCTTTTGACGGTAATCAGGTGCAATCATATCTTGAAATTCATCAAAAATTAAACGGTTTGTTGCAGCTTTTGTATACCACAAGTTTTGAGCAGGTATTTTTCCTTTCAAATATTTAAATGTTTCATTGCCTGCATTAGTGTCAATACCATTGGCTGCTTGAGTGGCGTTACCTACTGTTAAATTTAATATGGTTTTGAAGTCCGAACCGAATGGCCCACCTAAAAAGTCGGTTGCATCACGACCACTGGTATCAGTACCAGCAACTAAAATATCTCCCAAAACTGGCAAGCCACCACCTGCCACAAATGAGCGTTTGAAGAAATCTGAATCAATACCGGCTGTATACCATTTTTCACCATCCCACATTTCAGAAGGATCATTACCATTTACCAGCTCTTTTAACTGAACAACCAAACCGCCTAAAACTGTGGTCATAGCGATCAATGAAGCAGCATAAGTAGCTTTACCTTGTACTGTTTTCTGAGCCATTGCACGAGAACCATGACGCATTAAAAAGGCTGCCGAGAACGATTTAAATTGCAGCATGGATTTTACAATCTCACCCATAGCTGTTCCCTTTTTCATGCCAGGTGCCATGAATGTTCTTTCACGTAACCCAGCCTCAATTACAGCCATGCCTTGCTCATCTAACAAGTGGGCTTGAAAACTTGAAGCAACTTCATCTTTGACTTTTTGAGGGTCTCCAAACTTGGTTAATTGCTCATCTGGAATTTCATAGATAGATCGTGCTGACATCAACTGATTGCCCTTTCTATCAATCACAGGTTCAGCCAAGCGCATGACTTCCCACGCTCGTTCACTCAATCCTGTTTTTTCCATCATTTCACGGTCATTGGTATTCAATTCAGACCATGCTTTATCACGGCTTAAACGTCCGTATTTCTCCATCAGCATTTTAGTAAAGCCAACTTTTGAAGCGGCTGTTAAAGCATTCAGTCCAGATACACGCATAACTTGAGATGCTATGCCACTCGACACACGTGCCAGTTTTTGCGACTTACCATGTACAGAAGTCAACCCATCATCAGCCCAACGATTGATAGAGCCGAGCATTTCCTCAGTGGCCAAACCTAAACTGTGTGCTAATTCCCGATCTTCTTTATTTTTTGGGTTTAACTGTGTGAGCAATTCACCGAATGTTTTACGAAAAGCAATATTGTGAATCGAAGCAGTTTTGGCAATCATAGCTTGATCTGTAATGCTTGATAGAGTTGTACCACCCAACATAGCTGCAACGTTCATAGAGCGATACGCCAAGCCTAAATTGGCTAGCACTTCGGACTGTGGTGTATTCTGCCCTGTAAATTCATCAAACATCGTTTGTGCGCGTTTACGTGACTTTCCTGTGCTATTCGCATCTATACCTTTGAGCCAATCTTTATTTCCTGCTGCATCCATTAAAATACGCATGGCATTTTTAGGACTACTTCCAAGACTTTCTACAAGTGCAATATCTTTAGATAAGCCGTTTACGTGTGCTTCCACCAAGTCCACAAAAGGCATACCACCAAAATCAGATTGATAATCTAGCCAGGCATCAGCATCTTTAAAATGCAGCACACGACTTTCAGAATGACGGCTGGTTACTTTTGAATTGCCACCAAATGATTGACGACCTATTTCTGTTTTATTTGCGCCGTTACTTGTGAGCGTATCAAACGAGTATTCGAGTAAATCACGTATTTCTTGCTGTGAATAAAATGTACCATCTTCATGCACGTACTTTGATGTATCAATCAGATTCTCAGCTTTATCTACCCAAGCTTGTTTACCTGCTACTGCAATTTTTTCTAGGTTGTGCGTTTGCGGTAAACCCCAATCATCAAGCTTTCCAATATCACCGCCTGATCGATTGAAGCGTTCACGCATCCCCTCAAATACATCGCCCATCTTGTCGGATATTTTTTTAGCCAAAGCATCGCCAGTATCTTGACCAAAGCGTTCACGTACAATTTTTTGAACTAAATCCTTGTCAGTAAATACACCTAAGCCGCCTTTAATGTTGGTGTAGAAGTCAACCAAGTCACCACGGTAAATAGCTGCAATTGCACGTGCTTTTGAATCCAATGATTGAACTCCCGACATATCACCATGCGGTGCAACCATGCGGTCTACAACTTCACTGGCTGATAAAGTTGCATGGTCAAGCTGTGCCAAGTTTTTAGATTGAGTGAGAATGTCATGCGCTGCGATTTTATGCTTGCGTTTTAATTGCACTTGAATATCAATTGCAACCTGCTCACTGGCTTGTATCAGCTTTTCAGATTCAGATAAATTACGCCAAGCATCAAGGTCTTTTTTAGCCAAGGATTTCATCGCATCTTTAATGCGCTGTTCGATTTGCTTTGCTTCCTGTTGATTTAATGAAGCCTTGCCTAGTGCTTGCGCTACAGCTTGTTTGCATTGTTCTTTCATTAATTATTCTCCAAACTGTAAAGCACAGCTAATTGCGGTTTGTGTGGCAAGTGTGTCTTGTTCCGCTTGTTTCGCTTCAGCTTCTAATTCATCCAAGCGTTCACGCAAAGTCATGGTAATTTCTTCTGCATTGCCATCAGGATCATAACGAGTCACACTGATATGCTGATCAGGATTTTGCATGATGGTATTCGCCACCGCATCTCCTTCCAAAACATCGTCAAACAACGAAGTCACGCGCACTTGCTCAGCCCCAAGCATGCTATCCATTACAGCAACAATGTCTTGTGATAACTCTGCTCTAGGCGTTTGCATGATTAATGATTGCAAAGTTTTATAGGCTTGTATCATCCAAGATTTAAACCGGTTAAACACATCTTTAAGCTCTGGCGTTGGTGCATTGCCAGAAGATAAATATTGCTCAAAAGTTTCGGCAAATTTCTCATGCAAGTTTAGTGACTGCTCAGGCGTTAAATCCTTAAATTTAGCACCAGATAACCCCGCCCAATCCATTACCACATCCATATCTTTGCTTAGGTTTTGCGGCAATGCCCCTTGCTCTTTAAGCTGCATGTGCATTTCTAAGAAATGATGCCCAAGCTCATGCACAAAGGTAGAGAAATCGGCATCTTTGTTTAGCGTAATTGTTGAGCCATCTTTAGCGGGGCTAAAAGTGATAGAGCCGCGCGTGCCGTCTTGATGCAAGGTTTTATCGGCAGACTCCCTGTACATTGTTTCCCATGTTTGGAATACCTTGTTTTTACCTTTATTCTCAACAAAACCAAACTTCTTATAAAACGCTTTTAGTTTTGAAACATTCCCGCCAAAATCACCAGATGGCGTTAATGCAATATGCTTACTATTCGCATCGGCATAATCAATTAACTGCTGCATTAGGTTGCTACCTTTGCCTGTGCCGCGTTCGTTTTGCGAAACAACAATTTTGCTTAGGGTTATGATATCGCCGTTCTCATGCACTGATACTGCTACGCCTATTTCCTTGGCTTGCTTCTCAAAATCATCAAGACTTTGAACGCCACTTTTGGACTGGTGATAAATATTCGGATTTTCAGCATCAACCTCTTGTCGCTCTAGGGTGCTTTGCTTGTAAGTAGAATTAGATTGATCTAAATCTGCAATCCGCATCGGAAAGCGTGCAAAAAGCTCATCCGCCGTGATGCCCATTTTTTTAGCTGTAGAGTGATAAACACTTGCGGCAACTTTTGCAGCATCGTTGATATAATCAGCACCGTATTTGCTTGAGTTGCTGAGCATTTCAACAATTTGATCTTGTACCGATTTTACCTGTGTTAATTCTTCACCAAACAAGCTCCCCTGTCTTGGGTCGCCCATGCTGTCAATTTCATCAATCTTGCTTTGAATATGCTCGCCAATAGCTTTGACACTGCGTTTATTGGCATCAAATACGTTTAAGAAATCACGTGCGCCTACGCTCAAACCGTCATCAATTAACTGACCTTGATCTAAATAATCACGTACTGTTTGACCACTGGCTTTAATATCACTCAATTTTTGCGCTGCTTGTGCCAAGTCTGTTGCAATCGTATTGGCATGCCGACCACCCTGCTTGACCAGTCCGCCAAGTTGCGACAATTGCGGCGATGCACGTAGTAAAGCATTCAAAACATTCTTACTGTCATCGTCCAAATTCTCAGACAATCGAGCAACCAAATTACCGTCGCCATAAGTATTTTGCGCCAAAGCGGTTTCAATGCGGCGTTTACCATCTTGAGACAATCGACCGTCAGGTGTTTGCATATTTGCACGTTCTGACTGCGGCAATTGGTCAATAAATCCACGTACAAAGCCCATGCTTTGATCAAGATTGATTGAGCCATCATTATTCACATTGATAAGTGAGGCATCGGGTAAGCGGTCAACATCGGTTTTAGCACGCTCAGGTGCGCTGAATTGCGCTACATCAGCTTCATTGGCTAACTTGGTGAATTGCACACGGTCAGTATCAGTTAAGCGTGTACGCACTAATACAGGCTGATCTATGCCTGAAATATCCATGCCACGAGTTGCAGCATAGTCATTGACCATTTTTAAGTATGCATCCGCCTTGCCCTCTGCATAGGCTTTGCCAATCGCCAATGTGCGACCGTTGCCCGATTCAACCACACCATCCAAACCTATAATTGGCGCACCATCGGATAATTTAGGCGAATCTGCTAACCATTCAGGGCGTAGATCATTTGCCATACTTTCAATCTGCTGGCGTGACGCTGCACGTGTACGGTCACGTGGCTGTAGCTCTGCTGGATAATTAGGATTCACCCCATAGAGCGCATCGTTGGACGTAATCAATTCAGACAGTGGACGTATTTCTGCTGCCACATCATAACTTGAGCCGTCCATGCCAACGGCTGTACTTGTTCCATTACCGCCATAACGCGAGCTTAAACTATTCCACTTAGTTTGCCATTTACCGATCGCTTGCCCCACCGTTAAGCCAGACATGCCGTTATTGTTCACAATGGCATTGGCATTCTCAGAATCGTATTTGCGCACAACATCAATCAGTCGTGCATTAGGATCAGCCTTTAAAACTTTTGCTGCCACCCCTGGTCCAAGTAAGTGACCCAAATATTGTTCATGCGCTACTGGTTCACGTCCAAGACTTTTACGCATAGATGCATTGGCATTCTTAATATGTTTTAAGCCCTGTTTAATTTGCTCATCCACATTGGTTCGATCACCGCCGCCTTGACCTTTCCAAGTTTTATTGAGAATTTGAAATAATCCATGCGCTGTTGATGTTGGATTTTTAGCTGTATGACTAAATGAACCGCCTGTTTCAATATGACTAATCGTTAATGCAACACTTGGGTCTATACCCTCTTGCTGTGCTTTACGTGCAATTGTTTTTGCATTGGTCGGTAAAGCCATAGATTCATAATTTACAGGCTTTTGCTTTTCTTCACCTTTGACTTCATGAATCACATTCACTGGTCGTCCAGCTTTCAGGTTTTCTGTGGCATGGTTTAGGTTTTTAAGATGGTTATTTTGCTGCACTGGGGCGGCTGACTTTACAGGACTTGCAGCATCGTCAAATTCCATCCGATTGACTGCCAGCGCACTTTGCACCACCGTTGCTTTCTGATCTACATCCTTATTTAATGTCTCAAGTTCTTGCTGAATTTGCTTATCCGCATAATGCGAATAGCCACGTGCTGCACCAAACAACAAGGCATTTAATGCAAGGTCAGTTCCAATACTTTGACCAGTGACTTGATACTCTTTGGCTTGTTTGTCGTAACCCCCTGATTGAAGTATTCCCCCGCTTGCCGCTTGCCCTGCGGTGGATAAAGCAGTTGCGCCACCAATCGATAAAGCGGCATCTTTTGCTACACCACCAACACCTTTTAAGCCGTATGAAATCGGCAATACCGTTGATACCGCAGCAACACCACCATCCACCAAAGCCACCTTTGCAGCCGTGCCGCTATCCACGCCTTTATTGGTCAAGTCAGTGTATTTATAATTGGTTTCGGACGTGCCTGTTAATGCGGCCGATCCAACTACGCCACCGCCCAAACTACCAATTAACGCACGAGTTGCATAATCACCAACACCAAAGCCAATCTGACCTATAGTGCCTGTGTTCTGCTTATCCTCTAATTTCTCAACTGCGCCCAGAATAAGCTCATTTCGAGCATCATCCTTTCGATCTAAATACTCACCTGGACTTTCTTTTCGCACATCCAATGGCTTAGAAAAATCATCTTCATCATTGATTGAATAAGTTAAGTGATCAATAACACGGTCAATCGGTGCTGCCAATGTATCCGCCGCTTTAGCAAAGCCTGCCGCTGCACCACGCAAAGGACTTGAAGCTGCACCATCAAACAAGCCAACTTCTTTTTTAACAGGCGGCATCTGTTTAAGCGGCTTCTTCTGCAATTCTTCAATTGCTAAGGTTTCATCATCGGCAAAGTCATTAAACCAAGTCATTTCGTAACCCCATGCATTTTGACACGCCAAATAGCATTATCTTTGATGAGTTTCTGCCCCTGCTCATTGATTAAATCATATTGAATTTCGCCCTTATCTGACGGCTTGCCCTGAACCAATCGGAAACCTTGAAGGTCTGATACACTAATGCCTGTCTGCTCTGAAATTCTGGCATAACCATCTTCTAATCGATTCTCAAACTTTTCATCTGACATGCCATAAGGTTTCGTTACTTTCCAACTTGACGTTTTGACACCACGATAATTACGATAATCATCAGGCTGGTTATAAACCCCACCTGTTGCCATTTCTAAAGCAGTTTTTAGAATGTTTTTATCAGGGTTAGCATCTTTTGTTGTGTGACTAAAACCACGCTCAGCCATCGTATCAGCATAAATTGCTTTAAATGTTTCATAGGCTGTATTCGCTTTTTCACCTTGTAAAGTATTCCCAGCATAAACGGTGAATTTCTGCCGCATGATGTCCTCTTTCGGCATCATTAATTGCTTGTTTTTAAGCAGATCTGTTCCAGTTAAAATTGACTCCGCCACATCACGACCATCAGAAGAAATAAAGCCTTTTGCCCTTGCCATTCCTGCCGCAATGTAGTTTTTATTGCCACCGCCAAGCTGCTCTAATGTCGCACCCCAAATTTTATTACCACCTGCAATACCTTTGCTTTGGTTGACCAATGCCGCAATAAAATCAAGTTTCTTATCAGCCGGCATTGCATCAAATGCTTTTTTAGCTTCAGGTAAATCTTCAGTAGAGATTGGCTTAATAGATAAATTTTCATCCTTCAAAGCCGCCTGTTTTGTGGCATTGCCGATGATCTTTTTTACAACACTTTGCGGATTGGCTTTTAACTCTGCACCAGTGATTGAATTAACTTCTAAACCGACTTCACGTACCGCTTGATTCGGGTTTTCTTTAATTGTTTTGAGCTTTTCGTCATAAATGGACTGATATACCCCGAATATTTTGTTTTCAGTCACAGGGTCATTTGATGTCGTGTTTTTAGAGTTTGCCTTTTGTGTGTTTAATCGCTTTAGCATTTCAGGCGTGGATAAATTGCTAAACTTTTGAAAATTGCCCGAATGCTGTTTATAAAACTCATACTCGCTTTCGTACTCAGTACCTTTAACTGCTACACCAACATCTGTCGAATAAGCATCATCGAGCGCACGACCTGTCAGCACTTGCGATTTATATTGATTAAATACCGTCCCTGCGCTCTGCACACGCTCATTTTCAACCACTTGCGCACGATGATTCAAAGCTTCAATGCGGCTTGTAATTGTGGATTTAAACGAATGGATTGTCTGCCCATCAAGGCTGTTGAACTTACTATCAGGCTTATCTAATTCCGCATAAATCTTCTGCAAGCCTTGAATATCTGCCTTTTGAGTTGAAGTAAGAATGCTCTCATTTATAGTATTTATACTTTGGTTTTGCTTATACTCTTTTGCGTATTCCAGTGCTTCGCTAGGAGATAGATATTTTTTACTTGCCTGAATAGTCTCTCCAGCATACTGATCTGCCATATCCGAGTTTTTCATTTTGGCAAGATTATCTAATGTGAGTTTTGCACTTGTCCGCGCTGTATCCGCTTCGGTTTTTTGACCAATATCATAAAATGAACTGATCTGACGATTACCAAAATCAGTAAACTTAGGCGCAAAGTCCTTTCTCACTGACTCAGGTATTTGTGACAAGGATTCATCCAAACGTTTTGCAAAATCCGTACTGAACTCACGGTCAATTACAGTCGCATCTTCCCCCGATGCAACACGTTGACGGTATTCACCAGCCATGTTCTCAATATCAAGACTGAAACTGCTTGCGACCGTCGCCCCTTGCAGTCGATCTTTTTCATTTTGTTCTTGTTTGCGTTGCTGTGCAACCTGACCAGCCACTTGACCAATATTCTGCAAAGCTCCTGCAATCATCTGACCAGTTTGATTCTGTGGCATTTGGATACGTTCAACCTGTGGCATAGATTGACCGAAATTGCCCATAGGAATTTTAGCCATTATTTCCACCCCCCACCAGTTGAGCCTTTATTATTCTGAGAGAGTGAGCTATAACCACTTGCACCAGCAGATACGGTATTTAAGGCACCAGTTGCAGCAGCAGTACCAGCATTGTTTTTATGCACGCTCGCTTCCGCTTTTAAGCGTTGAGAAGAATTATATCCAGTGACCTCTGCCATTGCCGCATCATAGTTGCCTGCTTGCTCAATTGAATCATTGATGACAATGGACGTACCCTCATTTACATCAAGCCCATTACCAGCCGCAGCCGCACGTGCGGCGGATTGTGCTTTCCCTTTTTCCTTTCGGATGCGTTCCGCCTCAAGACGACCACGCGCTTTTACAGCATCAGCATCTGCTTCCGCTTGTTCGCCAGCAGCTTTATTATTCTGATAGCTTGAATATCCAGTGATTGCCGCACTCACAACCGTTGCGGCAACTGCAACATAAGCCATGCTCATGCAATAAACTCCTTATCTTGATATCCAATACTCGCTAGGAAATTATCAATTTCACTTTCAGGAATAGTTAGATCATCTTCTAGCTTTTCAGTATTGGTTTCATTTAACGTATTTGGATGGATGGTTAGCCAAGAGCTATCTTCATGAAAATATCCAATTCGCTTAGTCCCTGCTTTAGACAGCATGACTTGACCAGCATATACATCCTTAATGCCATCTTCGGTAATCAGTGAAACTGCACCTTTAAGTAAGATATTAAAATGCTCGGTACTGTGCATTTTGCTAATAACCAACGTTCTAGCTTTAGCATCCATCTGACGCATGTAAACATCAGGGCCAAAGTGGTGCTTTACAGGTGGAATTACTTCATCAATCTGATTTTCTTTAATCCCTGCTACAAAGTAATTTTGAATCTTTTTAACCACTTCGATATACGTTCTACGCTCAGGATTGTCTAAAATTTGCTTTAATAAATCAGTGTTATCTTGCTGAATAATATCGCTCACGCTTTTAACTCCAAATCCAAAACAGTGCCGTATTGCTTAAACCCAAAACTTTCATACAGTCGAACGCATGATTGAGATTCAACACCAGTCGTTGTACCGCATTGGATACGACTTGCCCCCATAGCAGCCGCCCAACCAATGAACGCCTGAATAAGCATCTGTGCTGCACGTGATTTACGATACTCAGGAACGACATACAACACATCATCAAAAGCAATCTTGATGTCATTGAACCAATCACCACCGATACGGCCAACAAAACCGCCAATGATCTGCTCATTTAGTTCAACTAGAAAGATCACCCCGCCGCCTTTGATCAAGTAAGTGAAATGCTTGGCTGCATTTTCCGCAAGATATGGACGGTTTTGATAATTAGGGGCTTCTTTTATAAACTCACTCCCCAATTCAACCATGACAGAAACATCGGAAAGTGTTGCTGCACGTATTTTCATGGCTATTTCTCATTGATTGACAATTGCATAGTGATAGCTTGCAAGTGAAACGGCAGAGGTTTGTTGTGTGAAATGATTAACGGCATTTTATGCAAATCCTCCCAATGCCCTCCCTCGTGTAAATGATAGCCAGTGTGCGGCTTTCTTGGGTCGAGTGGATTATCGTCAAAAGTAAACAGTTCAATCATTTCACCGTTGATTTCAGGGGCAATCGTCTTATTAAAAAAGAATGCGATTCGATCAATTTTTGCTTTGTGCATCATTGTAGATAACGGTGCTTGAGTTAGCTCAGGTGGGAAAAGCTCAACGATGCATTCGATAGTTTCACCAAAGCTAATCTCTTGACCTGCCACGTCTTGAAACGTCATTGTCGAGCCGTTATCTACAAATCCAATCTCATAAATAGCTTCACCCTCTAGCTGATAAACCGCAATATCACTAAGGTAAGGCGCACCCTTACTCACAGTGTTTGTGAGTGGTGTAATATTGCGCTGTGAATCAGTGTATGCGTCGAAAGATAGCTCTTCCAAGCAAACTGCGGTGTTACGCTTAATCAGCATAAATGAACGATCTGCACCGAGTTGCGTAGGCATTGAACACATGCTCTTTACTTCGCCACCAAAATCATGCTGCGCCCATGCAACTACTTCTTGATCACGATTGAACGTTATTGATGCAACCCTACCATCGCCAAGAACACACCAAACCAAGTTTTCAGGCTCTTGCTGATATGAGATTTCATTCACACCTTTGTGTAATTCACCAATATGAGAGGACAAAGAACTGATTTCAGGAGAAACTAATCCATCGACTTCAAAGCGATATGTCAAAGCACGTACACGTTCACCGCCACGCTGCACGAATAGCAACTCATTACCGACTCGTTCAGGGCGCGTAATAGGATAAACACCGTATGCACTATGCTCATTGATGTTTACTGTTGTCGGCGTTAATGCGCCATCGGAATCAACCATGTATTCACCGCCTGACGTTAAACAAACCACGCCACGCTGTGCCTCCAAGAATAAAATGCTATTAGCTAATCCTGAAGCTGAAACGATACTAAATGCATCTGCATCTTCTGTGGTTTCAAGAAAATCACCATTATTACCAACTGCACTAAACCAAATTTTATTAGGCGCTTTCTTGGTATTTGCTATAACTAATCGTTGTTTATAGAACGTACAGCAACGTGGATACCCATTTTCAGCATTAAAAGCTGGTGGAATAATTCCCCAAGAGCGTTCGATTGCCAAAATATCAGCATCTAATTTTCTAAGAATCTCCCCTTGCACCTCATCAGCATTAATAAATTTAGTAATTCGCAGTATGCCGCCATTCACTTCAATGTAATTGCCTACATCTGCCGCTGAAAATACAGCACTTGTTTCCGCAGTTGTTAATATCCAGTCTAACGTTTCTGTGTCGGGTTGCTTATTGGTATTACCACGCAATGCTTGATAATACGCCCCCAAATATGCAACAACATCACCTGTCAAATACACTTGTATGTTGTCCCAATCACTTGTTGCATTTAATTTAAATGAAATAAAAGCCCCTAAATCCTTGCCCGACGGCTTGCCTTTTCGGAATGGATAACGCGCACTCTCTGAATCTGTAGGTGCATGTGTGTATGCAAATTGATTGATCTGCCAATCTGCAAAACTAGGATTACAAGAAACTTTCTGCACGGGTAAATCGCTATGCGTCATGAACATTTCATAGCGATATTGTACAAACTGAATGTCAGAGATTTGTTCATCGGTATAAGGTGTCACAACGGATGCAATGATTAAGTTGGTTCGGGGATTAAAGACTTCTAACAGCAACGGCTTCAAAATTAGCATGAATGAACTTTCAGAATTCACAATGAATGGAATGATGCGCACCGCCCCTGCTTGCTCACTTAAAAACAAAGTACCTGGTCTTTTTCGCACCCCACCCTCAACCAATGGAATTACATTTTTTAAGGTCTTTGCACCATTGCCATATTGCTGAATATCAGTACGTGTATACAGTGCTGGAGCTAACTCCCCCGCACTGAAATTATTCTTCATGATGAACTGTTTCATTAGTTGCGCACCGTCATAAGAGTTGGAACATAATCAGCGACAAAGTCTTGCGCTGGACGCTCTTGACCGTTGATAGCGCGTGCTTGCTTCAATAGATTTTGAAGTTTTTGCCATGCACTATCTGCTTCGGTTTGGCTGCCTGTGATTGGCTTTGCGAGTTTATGAACCAAGTACAACGCCATGCACTCACAAAATAATGAATCCCAAGTCTGTTCGTTATCATTGTCTGAAACGTAGACTAAGTTGATCAAATTCGAATTTGCTAGAATATGCCGACCCTCTACTTCGTAAAACTCTTGCCCTGTGTCAATCACTCGTAGGAAATCGTTAGGCAATGGAAATGCGTGTGAATAGCCAAATGATGGATGCGTCACCACTGGAGCAAGCTGCTCACGTTTACGAGCAAATGACCATGGGTGCATACGCAACAATGCTTTACGTGATGAGTCGTAAACCGAAGCACAACGACGTGCATTTTCTGTGTTGTCATCAAAGGATTGAATCGTTTTAGCACCGATCATGCTCAGCGCTTCATTGCAGATAGATATGCTTGTAGTTGTCATAGAAAAAGCCCTCAAGTTTTAATGATCTTGAAGGCTTTTAAGGTTAGGTTTGTTGGGTGTTAGCCACGGAACAAGCGATAGCCTTCCAATTCCCACAATTTGTTTTCTGCAGTTTTTAAAGCGTCCTTGGATGCGTACCCAATACCAAGCTCTTTGCTAAAATTTTCAGGATTAACTGCTTTTGACATTGCCGTTGCTAGATGAAAGGACCCATCAAGCCATGCATCCGCGCGAACGTATTTAGTCGGTGTTTCACCAAAAGTAAAATGCAATTGCACGCGGGCCAATAATTCCTTAATTTGTTCCGGTGTGACTTTTGGTGCTACTGCTTTCTCTTAAAGACCTCACACCCTGCTCAGAGGTGTGAAGCCAAAGTTGACTGTTAGACTACAAAATCAATCGCAACCACTTTGGTTTCATTAGCACGACCCGCACCAAACGAATGAACACCACCAACCTGCTTCATGTTCTTTTTGTCTGGACGCGTACTGATGTCAAAGCCTGTAATATCTGCATCACCAAAATGCACCGCCGAACCACAATATGCAACGGTACGACGCTCAGTAGCACCAGCTGCACCATTGTTTAATTTTTGGTAAGGAATCCAGTTAAAGCCTAACCATTTACCACCGACACCACCTTCTTGCAGCATTTTCCCTGCCATAAAATCAGCGGATGTGAGCGTGGTATCACCTAAGATTTTCTCAAGCATTACATCGGTGTAAAGGATGTATAGCTGCTCACCGTTATGCTCATCATTTTCAGTTTTGCGGAAAATTGATTTAGCTTTTACAAGTTGCTGCTTCAATGTGCCGAAGGCGGATAGAATGATTTGACCTGCGGGCAATACAACTGCCGACGTAGAAGATACGCCTGCATCATCAACCACTTTACGGCTTACCGAACCAACTGCCGCTTGATAAATAATATCGTCAATTTTACGACCACGTGCACCCAGCAAAAGCTTCATGTATTTATCTTGTGGATTGGCTTTTAACTTCGGAACATCACGCGGTTCAATCGGGATAAATAGATCAAAGTCATTCATTAAGACCGAGCGCATACCTGCATCTGGAATCGTCCAAGTCGTGTTGCCCATACGAGCACCTGACGCTGACATTTCCACTTGACCCATATCATTGATGGTAAAAGACTCACCAGTGATTTTACCGCGATTTACAACTGTTTTAAGTAAGCGAGATTCATTCTGTGCTGACGCAATCTCATAAGTGTCATGAAACTGCTGAACAAACGCTGCTGTGATTTTGTTTTCGTTAGCCATGTGCTATCCCCTTATTTGTATGTTTTGCTGTAGTAGCGTTCAACTTGCGCCGACACAGACTTATGATCTGGGTGCTTATCGTTTAAATAAGCTTCCGATGCCATCAATGATTGAACATCTACAGTTCCGCTTTGTTGGGTATTTGAGGGGGGCGTATCTTCACTCAACTGCTGCCCAAAATATGCCGCCATTTTCAAGACCAGTGGATTATTACCAAACTCAGGGCTATTCACTTCTTCCGCAGTTAAAATGCCGTTCTGAATTGCGCTGTTTGCAGCTGCTTGTGCAAATCCGAAATTAGTATCTGTATCTGCACCCCACGTTTCTTTCATTGCAGCCACACAGCCTTCGGTGTCTAAAGCTGCATTGCCCTCCATGATTGCAGGTAGCAACTGGCTGTATTCGCCCAATAAGAAGTTCAAACTCTTACTATCAAGCCCTGCTTCACGTGCACGTTCTAAAAACTCTTGATTTTCAGGAATAGCCTTAAACTCGTCATAGTTAAAGCCTTCCACGTTGACTTCATAGCCATCGATAGAATCGGGAACGGCTGCTACTGGTGCAGGTGTGTCAAGTGGCGGTTCATCACCTAGTGGAGTTGGTTCAGGCGGTGTAGCAAGTAAACTGTTTGGTGTTGGTTCTTCATTTGGTACTGGTGTATTTGCTTGTTCAGTCATTTACTTCTTCCTTATAACTTGGGTCATTCGCCCGATTAATGTTGTTTACGATGAAATTAACAACGCTCTGCTGCCCCAATCGGTGGCATGTTTCACGCTCTGAATCTGTGAATGCATCACGACAAAATACTTGCGTTAGATGCTCTAAAATGCGGTTGCCGTTAATATCGAGATCAAAGACATTGCGGTATGTTTCTGCTGTTGCTTTAGTCACTCGATGCCGCCTGACATAGTTGCCTTGCTCTTGCTCCCCACTGGATTCATCAACCAGTGTTGGCTGTTGCAGTTCATCAAGCTGTTCTTGAAGTTGAATGCTTAATTGCGTGAAATGATCTAAATCTTGCTGAGCATCAAAATGCAGTCGTGTTTCATCCCAATATTTGACTTCCCAATCATTAATTTTGTGTTGTTGCCGAACAATCAAAACAAAGGCAACAAACAACATAAAAATAAGGAAATAAATCATTGCATGGTCTCCGTTGCCATTTGATTCTCAATACCTTTAGCAACTGCACCACCAGCCATTTCCATCATTGCTTGCTGTTGCTGTGCTTGCTTCGCTTCGGCTTGAGCTCTTTCACGCGCTTGACGTAGTTCTTGAACTTCTTGAGCTGTACGCATGATGTTTTGTGGAACACCACGACCATTACCAACAAACACGGCTACAGCATCAAAATCCACATTGTCTAAAATGGTTTGATCAACTTGTGCAAACTGAGAAAGACTCATGACGTATTGTTCTGTTGCAGTGACTTCTTCCATTCGTTGTGAGCGTGCCATTGGTGATACAAACTTAAATGAGAGATTGCTACCCAGTAGTTCTTCGGGCGGTTGCCCTAAAGCACCTGAACGCAATGCCAAGCCGAAACAGCGGTCAAGAATGGATTGCAAGTATTCAGTTTGTAGTCGTCCGTACATGGGTCCAAGCATCTGACGAATCAGTTCAACGCGTGTATGAATCTCTGTTGCCGTCATTTGCTGTGTGCCAATATTCGGCAATTGATCAGCCATCAATTTGCGACGAATGCCGCCTTGAATGTTGGTGAGTAGATAATCTGCGATTTGGAAATTAGTACCGTCATCCAAACGCTTCATTGAATCAACGCTATTCGCCACGATGACTTTACGTGGGCCAATACGCACCGTATGCGGATTTAATACGCCATCATCTTCTGCAATCCACATGCCGCCAAGTTGTAAATCTGCAGAACGAACTGTGTTTTTCATCAATTCATTCGCCATCTTTGCATCAGGCAATGCAATCGTCATTTGACCGTTGCCATAAACAGAATTTGGCAATCGACGCAACCGTGGCACTGAACAAGGGAACTCGTGATAACCCGATTCTTTTAAGATGTGATTGTTATTGATGTCGATATGATATGAAGCAAACGGCATTGCCTTATTAATCTGCCCTGAACCCACCTGTTTTCGTGGTTGAATGACGTGAAGCAGCTTCATCTTGTCATCGGGTGACGTTTTGGCTTTCTCAATCACACTATGATGACAATTGTTTTCACCGTATGTATTGATCATCGCTTCTACAGTCATTTCATGTTCACGATAAATCGTGTCAATGCGACCATCAGCGCGTGTTGAGCCAATGAAGCAATTGCCTATATGCCAAGACTCGAACACATAACCGCCACCTGCTTCACGGTCAATATCGGTGTAAAGCACACCCCAACCAGCCGCAACAATGTCCGTCACAGTTTCAAAACTTTCGCTGTCAAAATTCGCAGCATGAATATTGCGCCACATGAATTGCGCTGCATCTTCCAGCCATCGCTCTCCATCTGTTAAAACGGATAAATCATCCACACCATCAGGTTGAGCTTTGAACCAAATCGCATTTGCTGGCGTTACACCGTTCATGATCATAGACACAAGCACTTGCAATGCATCAGATGCGGTTGAATCATATAAATCTGTTCGCTCTGTTTCACGCTGTGACTTCACATCTGAATCAGAACTAAAGTTTTGTTGACGCTCAGGCGCACCGTATTTGTAGCAATCTGCCCAATGCGATTCATACTGACTTCGCGCTGACTTGAGTTGATTTAATCGTGCACAAAACTTACGAGCGTCATAGTTCATTAGCCACCACCGAGTTTTGATTTGCCTGTTAAGCGACCTAGAATTTCATTTTTATCGCCCATTTTTTGCCAAACACTCCCGCCTTGTTCATCTTTCGGCATCAGTGCTGTAGCTGTACTACTTGAGCCAATACCGCCACGCCGCATAGACTTCTTCACATTTGCTTCGGCGGCAGCTTTTTCAGCAGCTCGGCGAGCATCCCCTTCAGGGTCTTGCTGTACAACTTTAGGTTTGCCGCACATATCAGTATTCCTCAGAAGTCCAGCCGTGTTCGCCACAAACTTGACGAGTGCGTTTAGTTGCTACAGCTTGATCTGCATCTTTCATCACAGGTTCAGGATTGGCTAACTGCCCTTTGTTTTTGCGCCACTCAAGAAACTCTGCATATTCCTTTTGAGCATCTGCATCACTTGGAGTTTCGAGCGTAGCTGTTTGTGTTGTATCTGCCGCAGTGCTTACAGATTGATCTGCCGCATCGGGCACTTGTTGGTTGTCCGTTGGTGTTTCGGTAGGTTTGGCTGCTTCGGGTGCGCCTGGTGTTTTTGTTTGACGTGCTGCCATAAGAAAAGCCCTATTCAGTGGTAAATGGTGAATAGGGCTAGTGTTGATGTCTATGTATTGCGGTTTGTTGGGTGAATGTGATGCTATTTTTTAATTTCTTCATCCAATTCAGCAATCACTTGATCACACAACCCGCCATCATCAAAAATATCCATCTGTCCTACTTTGTATTTGTATGTCATCCACTCGCCATCACGCGGAAAGCGGACTAACCCTAATTCCATCTGCCAAAGTTGAATAAACGCATCGCCATTGTCGTAATTTGGAATGCCTCCACGCGCCCATTCACTCACAGTTGATGCACCCGAAACTGGCAATACATCAGCAATCTTTTCATGTGTCCAGCCAAGGTTGCATAAGTCTAAAATCATGCGGTTGAAGTCTGGTCTTATGTACTTGCGACGCTCTACCAAAAAGGCTTTCACTTTCTTTTTTGTGCGTTGATTGAGAAAACGCGCGCGCGCGCGAGGGGAGTCCACAAAAGCCATCGTATCAACCGTCATGTCCATGCTTTAACTCCATAACTTTCAGTTTAATTAATCCACCCTTAACCACCTCGCCACGTCTAACTGCAAGCTCATCGAACTGCTCATCATCAACGCAGAAACCACACTTCACTAAACTGTCGATTGTTGCTTTCAAGTAGTTGTCTATGTCTCTAATTTTTCTGTCGGGAAAATAGAAAATCACATCCAATTTAAGTCTTGAATTTGTGTATAAATTTGGAACTATTGTCTGAACATATGCATGAAAAGCTTCCGCTCGTTTGCTTAAAAACCGCTTCTTTCCTTTCACCCCCCAATATTTATTTACTGACGGAGGAATCATCCAAATTTCTGCATCTAAAATTAAGTTTTGCTCTATTTCCACAATTGGCTCTGATTTGAGTTTTAAGCGTATTTTAATTCGACCTAGTACCTTTGCATCATTTTCTTTCTTTTGTCGATCCTGCGCTAAATTAGCCTTGTTTCTGTGCGCATTTAGGTGTGCTTCTAACTGTTCGTTGCTCCATCTCATGCACACCCCCTCACCAAAGCTACTGCCAAAATGCACATCAAA
>Ga0075465_10000055_pt1 | contig 20785 bp, 24 predicted proteins | sample DEB19_08_DNA_6_FD_71484 | JGI IMG/M metagenome (GOLD analysis project Ga0075465, IMG submission 71484) | Aqueous microbial communities from the Delaware River and Bay under freshwater to marine salinity gradient to study organic matter... | ecosystem: Environmental > Aquatic > Marine > Coastal ...
CGCGGGCGCCCGTGCGATCTCCGCCGGCAACGGCAAGTTCACGAACGCCGGCGTGACGCCCGACGCGCGCACGCTCCGTGGCCAGTTCCTCGAGACGAGTGCCGTCGACGGCGCGCTCGTGATGATGCGTCTCTGAAGTAGCCCGGCGCCGAACACTCGGCGTCTGAACAGTAAACCAAACTGACGATACCCGCGGCCACGTTGGCCGATCGGGCTGGCCGCGCTTTGTCCGCGTGCCGGGAAAGGCAACGCCGTGACCTATCCGAACAGTCCGATCCACAGGGACCGGGTTCTCGCCAACTTCGCCGTCGCGTACGAGAACTTCGACCTCATCGCCGACAAGCTCTCGCCCATCGTCCCCACGGACGAGATCTCCGGTACGTACTTCAAGCGCAACAAGGAGAGCTTCGCGCTCTACACCGGCCAGCAGGTGATCGGCCCGTCGAGCGACGTGCCCGAGACCGAGGGCGACGTCACCGAGGGCACGTTCGCGTGCAAGGGCCGCGGCCGCATGTCGAAGATCCCGCTCCAGACGGACGCGCAGGCGGATATCCCGCTGACGCTCCGCCAGGACGCCGTGATGGACGCCATGTCGCTGCTCATGCTCGAGCGCGAGGTGCGTATTGCAACGCAGCTGACCACGTCGGGCAACTTCGCTGCGGCGAACACCGCGACGGTCGGCACCAAGTGGGACTCGACGGGCAACCCGCTCGTGGACATCGACGCGCTCCGCGGCAACATCTGGCGCGCGGGCAACACGCGGCTCGTCGCGTACTGCGGCTGGGATGTCTGGAAGGGCATCAAGAACAACACCAACGTGCTCGCCCGTATCAACGGCGGCGCCACCACGGCGGCCCCTGCGCTCGTGCTTCGACAGGCGTTCGCGGAACTGATCGAAGTCGACGAACTCGTGGTCGGTCAGGCTTGGTACCTGCCGAGCGTCGGCGGCACGCAGGCCCGCGTGTGGGGCAAGGACTTCGGCATCGTCGCCGTGTCCAACTCGCCCTCGACGCGCTCGCTCTCGTTCGCGCAGACGATGCGCTGGACGGCGATCGGACCGGGCGGCGTGCGGCACGAACAGTGGATCGACCCGAGCAAGGGGACCATGGGCGTCGAGCGCCACAAGATCACGATGTCCGACGACGAGATCATCCCGGCGAACGACGCGGGCCTCTTGCTCAAGGCGGCGGTGACCTGATGGCTGTCCAGGACAAGGCGAAGATCGCCGACGTCGTGGCTGCCGATCAAGCTCGCGGGCCGAAGCTGGTCCGTATGGTCGTGCGCTCCGGGCAGCTGCTCATCGAGGGTGCGATCAAGGGCGAAGGGTACGAGTTCGACGCGCCCGAAGAGCAGGCCGCTGGCTTCCTCGCCAACGGTATCGAGATCAAGTCCTGATGCCCGCCGCGTACCTCACGCAAGCCGATCTCGAATCGAGGGTCAGCCCGAGTCTCGTGCTGCGCCTCCTCGACGACGACGACGACGGCGTGGTGGACGCGGCGGCTTTGGATGCCACGCTCGTTGCGGCCGAGCGGTTCGTCGACGGGCATGTCTCGCGCCTCTATCCGATGGCCACGATCCTCGCGGACGCGGCCACGCTGGCGCACGTGCGGAGCCTCGCTTCGGCGATCGCGGTCCACTACGCGTACCAACGCCGACCCGAGTTCGGGACGCGCGAAGGCACGCCGTACCAGGGCCCGTTCGACGAAGCGGTCAAGGTACTGGACAAGGTCCGCAAGGGCGAGTTCCGCCTCGACACGAACGGGGCGCCCGTCGCTCCGGCCAACGTCGGTGGCAGCCTGACCGAGCCGCAACAGTCGACGATCGAGACCATATGCCCTGGGTTCTTCACCAGCGGCTTCGGTAGCTACTGATGCAAATCAGCGTCGACACAAGCGACCTGGAGGAGAGAGGCGGAGCGTTCGTTTCCGCCCTCTCCCAAGGGGCAAGCGCCGCGCTTCTGCAACAGGGCGCCGCTTCCTACAATCGGATCGTCCAGGGCACCTACTGGACCAATCGAACCAACGCCACGCGCAAGACGTTCAAGCTGTCGCGCCCGGCTCCGCTGACGGTCACTCTCGAGTCGACGGACAAGGTTGCGCACTTCCTGAACGTCGGCACGGAGGCGCACGTGATCAAAGCAAGGAAGGCGGGCGCGCTCTCGTTCTTCTGGGCAAAGGCAGGCAGGCAGTTTCTCGGCGGCAAGGTGAACCACCCCGGCACCACCGCCACGAAGTTCGTCAAAACCGAAACGGAGATCGGCGTGGGCCAGTTGCAGATACTCGTCGACGCCGCCGCCTCTCGCGCTGTCTCCAACGCGGGCATTGGCTGATGGCGCTCCTGTTCGGTGGCTACCGCTTCCCGCTCGACGCGTCCGGCGGCGCGGTGCCGCAGCCGTTCACGAGCGCCGCGCTTCCGTACCTTCAAGACTGCCTCAACGCGCACCTGAGCGAGGCTTTCGAGGCTGCCGTGCGCGGCAAGGTGCAAGGCGCCACCGGCCGTCTCGCGTGCCAAGAAACGGGCATCGTCGACGTCTCCTACCAGCTGACGAAGAAGACGTTTCGCCTGCCGTATCTCTGCCTCGCGCTCGACTCCGGCGTCTTCTCTGAAGGCACGGCGCGATGGGACCAGGATGTCACGCGGTACCAGCTTTCCTACGTCCTTCCTGCGCTACCGGAAGAGGCGATCCAAGAGGTCGCCGTTCCGCTCCTCGGCGCCGTCGCGAAGCTGCTCTCGCTGCTGATCAAGCAGGGTGGCGACCCGAACCACCGCAGTGGCGCGCGCGTCTGGGAAGAGGCCGAGATCGTGGCCGTCCGCATCGGCGCGTACCAACTCGAGTTCCTGACGCTCGGCAGCGACATGGCAACGACGCAGCGCTTCCCGCTGCTCCGCGCTGAAGTCTTCGTGACCGAGCAAGAGGGATACGACCAGGACGGGCCCGCGCTCGTCGAGCAGCGCCACGCGGTCGATCTCAGCAGCGACGACGGCGTCTACCCGTCGATCGTCGAAACAATCCTCACGCCCTTATCGGGTACGCCGCCGGACGAATCCGGCACGGAGATTCACCATGATCGTTCGGCTCCTTCCGATCGAAGGCGAGCACACGTATTCGCCTCCTCACGTCCGCTTGGGGCGAGTCACGCCCATCGGCTACACGCGCCAGCCGGACGGCTCGTTGGTCTTCGACGGCGCGGCTGTCGATCTCACGCTCGATGACGAGCACCAATCGTCCGACCTCGCATTCCTCCGCAAGGAAGTGACGCAAGGGCGCGTCCGCCCCGGCGACGCGCAGGCCGCGCTCGTCCTCGGCGGCACGTTCGCCGAACCGCAACCGAAGAAGGCGCCCGCCAAGGGCGAGGAGAAGCTCTGATGGCGACGCTCGGACTCAACCTCACCGCTCTCTCGTCCGGCTATCCGATCCCAGGCTCCTACGTCGAGGTCCTGTTCGCACAGGGCCAATCGGCCGGCGACCTGTCGGCAAAGAAGATCCTGATTCTCGCGCCTTCGATCGCCGCGGGCTCGATTGTCCAAGACTCCGAGGTCTACGGCCCGATCTCCGACGAGACCGAGGTGGTCGCCAAGGTCGGCGCCGGCTCTCCCGCTCACCGCATGGCACGCGCCGTGTTGTCGGTGAACAAGGCCGCGCAGTTGTACATCGTGGCGCCCACGCGTTCGGCCGGCGTCGCCGCGACGCTCTCGGTCACGATCACTGGCACGGCCACGGGCGCCGGCGTGGTTCGCGTCGAGCTCTGCGAGGAGACCGTCGACTACGCGTTTGCTTCGGGCGACACGCCGACCGCGATCGCCGCTGGCATCTCCGCAGCGTTCAACGCGCTCACGCACCTTCCCGCGGCTGCCGTGCCCACCGCTGGCGTGATCGCATTCACCGCCAAGGTGGCCGGCCCCGAGGGCAACGCGCTTCGTCTGCGCGCGAGCATGACCGCGGGCGTCACCTCGGCCATCACCGCGACCTCCGAGACCGCGTTCGCATCCGGCGCGACGGCCGCATCGCTGACCAACGCGCTCGCCACGATCGCCGCGCTCGACTTCGACGTCATCGTGCCGCACACGCACGCGGGCGCGTCGTCCGATCCGCAGCTGTCCGCGCTCGTGACGCAGGTCAACACGCAGGCACTTCCGATCACCGGCATCCGACAGAAGGTGATCGCGGGCATCGCTCTCGCGCCCGCCACGGCGGTCACGCTCTCGCAGAGCATCAACAAGCCGCGCCTCGACTTGGTGAACTTGGAAGAGTCGCCGCTCGAGCCGTCGGTGGTCGGAGCGATCTGCGCAGGCGTCGCTGCAAATACGTACTTCGTCGACCCCGCTGCGAACCTCGACAGCTACGGCACGAAGCCCGAGCACGTGTTCCCGGTGAAGGCTCCTCGCAACAAGGGAACCAACTTCACGAGCACCGAGCTCGCGCTCATGCTCAACGGCGGCGTGACCCCGATCGGCGTCACCGCGACGGGTACTCCGTACATCGTCCGTCAGGTGACCGCCTACTCGCTCAACGGCGCGCTCGCCGACTACCGCGTGCGTGACTCGCACCGCGTCTACGTGGCGGACTGGTACGCCGACACGGCTCTCGCGCGCCTCGCAACGGCTCCGTGGACGAAGCTCACGGACGACCCGCCGAACGACGTCCAGCCGCCTGCGAACTTCGCGACGCCAAAGCGCGTCAAGGGGCTCATCGAGCAGCTGATCAGCGACGGCTGCGACCTCGGCTACCTCGACCCGGCAAAGAAGGTCGCGATGCTCGCATCACTCTCCGTCGGCATCGATCCCGTCAACGCGACGCGGAACAACATCGGCTCCAACGTGTTCGCGGCCAACCTGCTCCACCAGACCGCGCACCTCGTTCGCGAGACGAGCGCCGCAGCCTGACCCGGTGCCCGGCTTAGCCGTCGGGCGCTTTCTTCTTCGCAATCTCCAAAGCCTGCCCGCGCGTCGCGGAGCGGGCCGGCCGCGCTTTGTCTGCGGCGAAAGGCTGCCCGTGTCTGCTCTGATCAAATACACGAAGTTCTCGCTCTTCCTCGGCGGCACCCTTCTCGCCGAAGCCAACTCTGTCGACGCCACCTACTCGCCCGGCACGCAGAAGGTCATCACGACCGAGAAGGGCCTGTCTGGCTTCTCTCCCGGCGCCGGTGAGATGACTCTCAAGATCGACTCGGCGATGCCCCGCGCGGGTATCGAGTTCGACTACGTGCAGGCCGCGTACGACATCACGATCTTGGACGTCGTGATGTTTCGCGCCGGCAAGAAGGTGAAGACCAAGGGCGTCATCATGGACGCGTCCGAGCAAGGCGGCGCCGACAAGCCGTCGGCCGCGTCGTTCTCGATGACGTGCTCCATTCCCGAGTTCAGCACGCTGTGAGCGGCCCTCCCGCATTCGCAAAGAAGGAGCCGTCTGCGTTCGTTGCTACGCTCATCGCGAGCGCGAATCGGCCTCACGCGGTCATCGACTTTCCGCTCGTCGGATTCGACGGAAAGCCGGTCGCGCATGTGCATATCCGCGGGCTTTCGCAGGCCGAGGAAGACATCGCGTTTGCCAACGCCCGCGCGTACACGAGCCGACTCACGAGGGCCGACGAAGAGTCGCGTTGGCGGCCCGAGGACATCGAGCACAACGCTCGCGCGTCCGAGGTCTTGGCGGTGTGCTGTCGCAAGGCAGATGACCCGTCGCAGCCCTTCTTCGAAAGCGGCGTGGTCGATACGCGCGAGTTCGAAACCGAAGTGCTCGGGCAGCTGTTCAACGCCTATGCGGAGTTGAAAGAGAAGTTCTATCCGCGCGTGACGAGCCTCTCGGTCGAGGAGTTCGAGGCGTGGATCGCGGTCATCGCGGAAGGGGCCGAATCCATCCCTTTTCACTCCTACTCGCGCACACAGCTGGAAGCCCTCTGTCGTTCTGCCGTGATGTCCTTGGTCGACGCGCGGGCGACCATCACGACGTTGACGGACTCCTCTACCTCGGATTCCTGAGAGCCTACCGCAAGGTCTGGCCGGGACGCGACAATGGCAGCCACAGTCAAGATTGACTTCGTCGTCGGCGGCGTCGATGCGGTCGGGCGCGCGTTTCGCTCGATCGTCCAGGCGTCGCAGGCTGCCGGCAAAGAACAGATCAAGGCGGCTCGTGAGACGTCGCGTGCCGTCGCGAAGGCGCAGAACGAGAACGCTAATCCGAAGGCCGCGGCGGCGGCGTACGCGGCGCAAGTCAAGGAGGCAAAGCGCGCGGCGGACAAGAAGATCGCCGATTCGAAGCGAGCCAACGATGCGATCGCGCGCGAGTCCAAGCGCACGCTCGACAAGGTGGCTGCCGCGGAGGCAAGCGCGGCGCGAAAGAAGGAAGCGAGCGACGAAGCTGCCGCGAATCGCTCCGTCCGGCGAACCATCAAAGAGATCGAGGCGCGCGAGACCGCGGAGAAGCGTGCGGAGCGTCGCAAGGCGGCAGCGCGTCAGTCGCAAGAGCGCCGCGGACAGAACCTCGCCTATGCGATGGACTTCGCGCGCATTGACGACATCAACCGTCGCCGCGGCTCCGTTCGTAGCGCCGTCGGCGATGCCGTGAAGCGCGGCGCGTCGTCTGGTCTCGGTGTGATCCAGGCGGGCGCCGGGCTCGTTGGCGGCTACCTCGGCACGCAGACCGTGCTCGACGCGGGCCGGTCGCAACTCGACCTCGGCCGTCGTCAGGCGCTTTTGCAGAACACGACGGGCGACACGACCACGGACTTCGTCGGGCTGTCCAAGTCGGTATCGAACGCCACCGGCGAGAGCGCTGGCTCTGTGATGGGCGGGCTCGAGAAGATCGCAGGCAAGGCAGGCGCGGAGGGCATCGCGCAATCGAAGGACCAGCTTCTCGAGTTGGCCAAGGTTGCGAAGGGCGCAGGTGTGTCGATGGAAGACCTCGGCGACGTCACGGCCACCCTGATCAATCGCGGCATCAAGTCGCAGGACCTCGTGAAGAACATCGAGGCGCTTGTCCAGCAAGGCAAGGACGGCGCCGTTGAGTTCAAGGATCTCGCGACGATGCTCGACGCGTCGTCTGGCGCCCTGATCAAGTTCAAGATGGACAGCACCGGCCGCAACATGACCGCCGGCGGGCTTTCGCAGATCGCCCGGACATACGGCAAGAGCAGCGCGGCGGAGTCCACCAACGCGGTCGTGGACCTCGCACGAGACCTCGGCGGCAAGGCCGACGACGTCAAGAAGCTGTCGGGCGTCGAGGTTGGCGTGGGCGGCAAGGTCGGGCGCGCGCAACTTCGTGACGTCAACACGCTGCTGCCGGAGATCATCGCCGGAATCGTGAAGAAGGGGAACGCCGGCAAGCTGGAAGGCCAGGGCGGCATCTTCACCGGCAACAGCACCACGATCTCTACACCGCTCATGCAGGCGTTCACGCTCGGGCTGAAGAAGAACGCGAGCGGTCGATTGCAGATCGCGAGCGAAGGCGAGACCGCGGACATGAAGGGCAAGGATGCCGTCAGGGCGCTCCTGTCGCAGTTCGAGGACACGCTGCCCAAGGCTGGCGCATCGGTCGAGGCATTCGAGCGCGTCATGTCGACCCAGTCCGAGCAGACGGGCGCCGCGATGAACAAGCTAAAGAACGACCTCGGCGAGAAGCTGTCGCCGATCATCGCAAAGGCGACGCCGCAGATCGTCAAGATGGTTACCGCGTTCGGCGAGATCACGGCATGGGCCCTCTCCAATCCGTTCAAGGCCGTCGGCGCGATCATGCTCGCGAGCATCGCGCAAAGCCTCGCGTCGGCTGGCGCGGCGAGCCTGTTCGACAAGCTGCTTTCCAAGATGATCCCGTCGCTCGCCGTCACGGCTGGCACGGTGAACATCGTGGGCGGCGCTGGCGCTGGCAGCCTTGCGGCTGGCGGATCGGGCGGCGGACTCGCGGCGCGCGGCGTCGGCATGAACGCCGCGACCATTCTGCCCACGTTGGCCGCTGGCGCCGTTGGCTACGGCGTGGGCACCGACGTCGCCGCGTCCGCCGGCAAAGACATTGCGGGCATGGACACGCGCGGCGCAGCGCTCGAAAGCTACAGCCTCGCTGGAGCCATCAACGCGGGCAAGGGCACGCCGGCCGATCGCGCCCGCGCTGGCGTCTTGCTGGCGAAGATGAAGGAAGAGCAGGGCAAGGGCGTGGTCTCCCGCTTCGGCGAGGGAGTCACCGCCGGCGCGCGCGGGCTCATGAGCGGAGACGTATCCGTCGGCAACGTGGCGTCGCTCGTGCCTCCCGTGGCTCTCGCCCGTGGCGCGCTGTCGGCGACGCTCGGCAACCAACAGGCGAAGAACGACGACACGACGCGCGACGCGATCCGAGAGCTTCAGCAGGCGCTCATGAAGCCGCCGGCCGACGAGGCCGTGGTCGCTGCAATCAACGGCCTTCCTGCCGCCATGGCCGCCGCTGGCGCTCTTCAGCAACCGAAGGTGCAACCGTGAAAGACGTCCTTTCCAAGCTGCTGCGCGCAGAGTGGCGCGGCGTCGGCTTCTTCACGCTGGGCCACACCTTCGACTTCGCGCACCAGCACGTCTCGCACCAGTATCCCGATCGGGACAGCGGATTCATCGAGGCGACGGGGCGCAATCCAGCGACGTACTCGTTCCAATGCATCTTCCGGAACGGCAACACGCTCGCGCCTGAAGAGCAGTACCCGCTGGCGTGGCGAAAGTTCATTTCTGCCTGCCTCGACCGCTCGACGGGCACGCTGCTGCACCCCGAACTCGGGCCCGTCAAGGTCAAGTGCGTGTCGCAGTCCACGACCTACGACGCAACGAAGCGAGACGGCGTCGACGTTCAGGTTTCGTTCATCGAATCCGCCGACGAGGAGGACGAGCTCGCGGCGCTCCTGAAGCGGGCGAGTGCGACCGACGCAGAGTTCGAGGCGCAGTACCTCGACGGCGTCATCAAGGACGTGACGCCCGCGCCAGAGGTCCCGTCGGCGCTGTCGCCGTCGCTCCTCGACTCGCTCAAGCAGGTGACCGGCGCGCTCGCTCAAGCAAAGGCGTCGATCGGCAACGCCGCCGCGCTGGTCGAGTCCTACGCGAACGCGATCGATGACCTTGCCGAAGCCGTGTCCGACCTCAACGAGCCTGCCTACGCGCCGATCTTGGAGTCGCTTCGGCGTCTCTTCTCGGCCGTCGTGGACCTCGTCCCCGAGGCCAAAGCGAAGACGCGCCCGGTGACGCAGGTGGTCGTGCGCACCGACGCTCCGACGGCTGCCGTAGCGACGGCGTTCGGCAACAAGCTGGAAGACTTCCTCGCGCTCAACCCGGCGCTCGCGACGCGCACCTCGCTCTCGGCCGGCGATCCCGTCCTGGTGTACGCGTGATGGACAAGGTCGAGGTTCTGTTCGACGGCTCCTCGTTCGGGCTGATCACGGACCTGACGCTGACCGATTCGTTCCTGGACCCGTGCCAGACGATGACCGCGTCAATCTCCGCGGACGAGACGCGGTTCGATATCGTCGGCTCGGTCCGTCCGGGCGGCGCGTTCAAGGTGCTCGTCAACGGCGCGCCGCAGTGCTCCGGCATCGTCGACTCGGTCGAGATCGCATCGAGCCACGACGGCGGGCGCATCGTCTCCGTGACCGGCCGCGACCTTCTCTCGCAGATGGTCGACGGCAACGCTGACCCTCGGATCGCGATGTCGACGTCGATGCCGTTCGACGAGTTCTGTCAAAAGGCGTTCGACCACTTCGGGTTCAAGGACGTCACGATCTTCGAAGAATACGGACCGAGCCGCGACCTTGCTCTCGGCCGCGCGGTCAAGACGAAGGGCACGGCGTCCAAGCGTCGTCGGAAGTTCAAGGATCCTGCCGACGGTCTACGCCCGAAAGACAACGAGGGCGGCTGGCAGTGGTTCGTGCGGATCGCTCACCGGCTCGGCTATCACGCATGGGCAACGCCGGACGGGAAAGGCATCGTCGTAGGCATTCCCGATTACGACCAGGAGCCTGCCTACCGCCTGACGAGCAAGCGCAGCCAGGGCCTACAGGGCCTCGGCGCCGCGAACAACATCAAGACCGCTCGAGCGCGCCTGGATATCACTGGCCTTCCGTCCCACGTCTACGTGCGCGGCAAGTCGGCCAAGGTCGGCCAAGCGAAGGCGTACATCGGCTACGCCACCAACCCGAAGGCGCCTGTCTTCAAGCCGTTCTTCGTGTGCGACGAGGACTCGTCCACACAGGCACATTGCGACGCGTACGCGCGGCTGATTCTGTCGCGAGCGCAACGCAACGCACAGACGTACGAGGCCACGCTGCGCGGGCTCTCCGACCCCGAGACGAAGCGCGTCTACAACGTCGACACCGTAGCGATGGTGCTCGACGAAAACTGCGGCGTTGACGGCAAGATGTGGGTCGAGCAGCGGACGCTCCGCCACTCGCGCGCGGGCCAGGAAACAAGCCTCAAGCTGATTCCGAGCGATGCGCTGATCATGGACTATTACGTCAGCGACTCTCTCCCTCCGAGCGAGGCGTACGACGAAGCGAAGAAGAAGGTCGTGCCGCTGAAGGATGGCGATCTCGGGTACGCCGAAATCTTCATGGTCGGATGGCGCGAGGCAAAAGCCCGCGGCAAAGCAGAAAGAGGCCAGTAATGGGCGCGTGGACCGCTGACTTCAAAGACGTCTTCGATACCGTGTTCGGGATGGACTCTTCCGGTGGTTCAGAAGAGACGATCACGCTCAAGCTGCGCGACGCGGGCGACGAAGACGGGCAGACCGCCGACGACGTCGAGGCATGGGGGCAAGGGTGCATCCTGTACCGGCCCAAGGCGCCCGACGCGGAAGGCAAGGCGCAGGTCCTCACGGCGCAGGTCGGCCCGCGGAAGATCGCGATTGCCTCTCGAGACAGCCGCGCCACCAAGACGTTTGGCGCCGTCAACGCGGGCGACGCCGTGTTCGGCTCTCCAACGGGCGGCGGCATGTTCCGCGCGAACGACGACGGTTCGGCCTCGATGCGCGTCGTTGGTGAAGGTGGAGTCCAGAAGGGTTGGGTCTCCATCGAGACCGACGGAACCATCCTGATCGGCAACAAGTGGGGGCACCTCGAACTCGGCGAAAACGGGTTTTCGGTCTGCCTGTGCGACGGGCCCGATTACTTCCAGGTCAAGCCAGGCGAGATCGTGTGCTCGTCGAGCAAGGTCAACCTCGCCGCTGCTGCTGTCGCGCTCGGCCTTGGCGCCGTCTTGCCGCTTGCTGCCGTGCCCACGGTGCCGCCCGGTGGCTTCGCGTGCGCGTCGCCGGTGAGTAGCGTCACCGTGAGGCCAGGGTGAGCCGGTGCGCGTTCCCGCTCCCACCTGTCCCCGGTCTCCCATCGATCACGATTCCTCCGGCGTTGCCTGGGATTCCAGCTCCGCCGATCCCTCGCTTGCCGTCGTTTGCGATCCCGTTCCCGCCGATTCCAGGGCTGCCGTCGATCACCTTCCCGCCGTCGCTTCCTGGCCTTCCGATCCCTCCGTTGCCGCGCCTTCCGTCGTTCGCGATTCCGCTGCCGCCGATTCCTGGATTGCCTTCGATCTCGTTTCCTCCTCCGCTTCCCGGCTTCCCTTTCCCTCCGTTTCCAAGGCTTCCCACATGCCCGCTCGACCTGGTGTGACGTGAGCGGCGCCGGCTTCATGCGCGCGGGCGTAGACCCGTCTGGCGTCCCGTCTGCCGACCGATCGCCCGACGTACTCTCGCTGAGCGCAGCAATCTCCCGTCGGCTCGACCCTGTTCGCGGCGACTACGACAGTGGGCTCATCCGCGGAGACGGCTTCGCTTCGATGCCGATTGTTCTCGCAAAAGTGCTCATGGCCGTTGGCAACAAGCGAGGCTCGTTCGGCTGGGATGCGGCGCTCGGGGACCAGTCGCTTTCGATCGATCGTGACAACGGCAAGATGATCGAGACCGTGACCGCCTACACGCGCGCGGCGCTTGCTCCGCTTGTCGATGCGAAGGAGATCGAGATCATCTCCGTCCGCGTGCAAGTCGTGGATGGGGCATTCCAGCGCGATGTGACGTTTCGTGATATCTCGACCGACAAGGTGATGAGCACATGACGACCAGCATCACCGTTCGCACCGTCGACGAACTCGAGAAGAGCGCGCTGAACACCTACCGCGCTGGGCTCATGCGCCGCGGCGCGTCCGCTGCCATCGCGACGTCCGCCGTCGCCAAGGGCACGCCTATTCAGCTGAAGATCCGGTCTGTCGCCGAAATGATGGGCCAGATCTACGCCAACGAGCGCGCATTGGAAGACGCGCAGATGGCCGACACGGCGACGGGCGACGACCTCGTCAGGCTCGCGGCCGTCTACGGTATCAAGCCGCTGTTGGGCTCGGGCGCCGCTGGCGACGTCGTGGTCACGTGCTCCGGCCCAACGACCTACAGCGCCGGGCAGGAACTTGTCAGCGCCAAGAACAAGAAGCGCTATCGCGTCGTCGCGTCGACGTTGACCGATAACGGCGGCTCCGTCGGCGTGATCGGCGTCGACGTCGGCAAGGCCACGAACCTTGCCGCTGGCGAGGTCCTGACGTGGGTCTCTCCGCCTGGCACGAGCGCCGTTTCGTGCGTCGTCGGCGTTGCTGGACTCACCAACGGCACGGAACCGGACAACGATGCTCGCCTTCGGACGCGCCTGCTGAAGCGCTTGCAGAACCCGCCGGGCGCCGGCAACTGGGCACAGCTTCGTCAGTGGGCCGAGGAGGCCAACGCGAGCGTGGAAAACGCGTACGTCTACCCCGCTGTTCATGGCCCCGGGACGGTTCACGTTGCCTTCACGGTCGAGGGCACGGCCGAGAATGGGTACGTACGAGAGGCGCCGTCCGCACTTGTGACTGCCGTGCAAACGGCGTTGCTCGCGCAGCACCCCGAGCCGTCCGATCTCTTCGTCTCGACGGTCTCCCAGGTGTCGGCGACGCTGACGACGCAGCTTGCTATCCCGCTGCCTGTCTCCGCCGGTGGCGTCGGCGGCGGATGGCTCGACGCTGTCCCGTGGCCGTCGTCGATCGGCACCGCTGGCACGGCGATCACAGCCGTGCTGACCGCGTCCAAGTTCACCGTCGACGCGCTAACGGCTCCGGCCGTCGGCAAGCATGTTGCGATTTGGGACAACTCCGCGCAGGTGTACCGCCATGCGATCGTGACCGCCTTCTCGGGCTCGGCTGGCGCGTACACGATCACCCTCGACAGCGCGTTTCCGTCGGTCTCGGTCAATGCGTACGTCTGCCCCGACGCGGAGCGCATCGACGATTACGGGCGCATTCTCTGCGAGCAGATCGCAAAGCTCGGACCGTACACGCGCACGAGTGGATCGCCTCGGTACGCGCGGCGTCCATACTTCTCGCCCGACAACCCGACGAACATCACGAGCGCGATGCTGTCGACGTTGCAGGCGGCCTGTCCGGAGATCACGGTCGCCTACTTCATCGCCGTCAACGGCAACGTTGGGGCGGCGCAGTCGATGCCGCCTCCCGTGCGCGCAGGCTTGAACCAAGCGCCTGCCATTCACTACCCCACCCAGATCGGATTCTACGCGTCGTGACCTCGACTCTCGCACCGAACGTCCCTTCGCCTGACTCCTTCGGCCCCGCGCTGTCCAACGTCTTCCCGGTCGAGGATCCGACGACCGATCTGGACGCAGCCAACTGGAATGCGTCGCGCGTGCAAACGGCGGCGATGGGACAGACTAACTTCCGCGCGCACGTCCGCTTCACCGTGACCGGTGGCGTCGTGTCGTTGCAGGAACACGCGGCCGTGTGGAGCGAGGCGGCCAATCCACCGACCGTCGTCCGCAGCGCAGAGGGCGACTACACGATCACGTGGCCCGAGTACGTCTACGACCTCCAGGATGCGCCAGAGCAACACGCGGTCAACCTGACGTTTCCGCAGGTGTCGGTTGGGCGCGGTGGCTCACTCGCAATGTTCTCGGTCCTGTCCGAAGCGCCGACGCCGCGCACCGTACGCGTTCGCGTCATCGGCTCGCCTGGCACGCTGATCGAGGCGACCGAAGTCTTTGTGAGCGTCCGATGACATGGGCCTCGCCGATGCCGCGTCGCATGGGCGGACGCTCGACGCAGACGATCGCCGATCTCTACGCAGCAGCGAAGGCGGGTGGCGGGTCGCTGATCTCCGACGGGCCCGAAGCCGAGCTCGAGAACATCGTGCTCGCGCGGATGGTTGCCGCCGGGCGCAACGCGGCTCGAGCTCGAGCCTGCCAAGGCGACCCGCTGCGACTCTCCGACGATCGGCGACCGGTCACGCTGCCGGACGGCGCCACGGAAAGCCTCTCGCCGCTCGAGCGATGGGAACGCGCCTTGCGCCTGCGTCCGCCAATGGGCGCGACCGTGACCCAGCGCCGGCGTGCCGTTCTCGCCCGTCGGTCTCTCAGTGGCGAATGCGTCCGCGGCGTGATCCAGGAAGCGCTCAACGACGTCTTTGCGCCGTGGCTTGTGAGCATCCCGCGCCTGACCGCCGACATCCTCACGCTGACCGATGCCTATTGGCCACTCGGCGCGAACACCGCGGCCTACCCAGGCTCTCCACCGTCGCCGCCGCTGTCGTGGATGAGCGGCTGTTACACGCTCTACGCATCCGCCACGTCGCCAGCGGGCACGCCTGCTGCCGAAGAGAACCGGCGCAAGGGTCTCGCGGCGGCACTGTTGGAGGACATCCTCCCGGCGCACGCCGATTACTTCCTGGTGATCCTATGAGCCTCTCGTCAATCGTCCGCGTTCCCGAGGTCGGCGAGGTCGGCGTCAAAGCCACATTCCGCGCGTCTGGCGACCCCGCGGGGACCGAGCTTCGGTATTACCTCGCCTACGCCCCAGCCTCGTCCGCCCTGGTCACGCTGGCCACCGTAGACGCCGGAGACGAGACGCTTGCTCGCCTGCAAGTCGACGCGACGAAGGCCGGCTACTTCACGCCCGACGTCCCCGGTCACTACCAGGTCGAGTGCCACGACGTCACGGTCACGTCGACGCCGCGGACGTGGAACGAGGCGCCGGCGCTGCCCGACACGGACAACGATTTCGCGGGCGCTCCCGTGTTGACGCTAAACACGGTCGAGGCCGCGTCTCGCTATGGCTACGGTGACTTTCGCGTTGTCGAAACGGTCACGCGGACGATTGGCCAAGCGCCTGACACGCTGGCGGTTTCGCTGCGCGTGCACGACAACATTGAGACCAAGCTCGACGACGCGGTGGTCTTCAAGCCGTCGAGCACAAAGCTCGCCTTCGTCGCCGCGTACGACGATCAGATTCTCGGCATCCGCGACATGTTGCGCGACGGCGACATCGTCGGCGATTCGGCGCTACAGCAGCGCGTCGGCCTCTCCCTGTCTTCGCTCCGATTCGAGTGGAACGCGCACCTGATCGCGTCGTCGACATGGACCGTCCACAGCGTCGCCGACGTGGCGAACGTGGTCCCGTCAGCGACGGTAACGACGCTCGCCGGCGCACTGACGAGGCTCGAGCTACTGCGCACGGCGTACGAGGCGCACCGGGCGTCCGCGACCTATCACGGCGCGCCCAGGACGGCGGACACAACGAACGTGATTACGCTCGCCGCGCCTACCGACTTGACGACGGCGATCGCCTTCTGCCGCCACCTGCTTTTCACGATCGCGCACCGTGGCCATTTCATCGGGGGTGGCGCTCACCAGAACCCAGGCGACCCGAACGGAAACTACACGTTCGACTTCTCCTCAAGCCTTGTTGGCGTCCTGTCCGCGACCAACGAGATCACGAGGATCTGGAACCTTCATTGCGGCAGGACGTCGGGCGTCGCGCCGCACAGCGGCAACGACACGAGCAATGGGATCTCGGTCATCCCCGACGACACGATGACGGTCGCCGCGCTCGTCGCGTGGGCGAACGCGTGGGCCGACAAGATCGAGCGGCACACGGCGGACCTCGACGCATCGGGCACGCCGCTCGTTTCGCCGATTCACCAGAACACGCACCCGATCAAGCTGGCCGCTCGCGCCTCCGGGCTCGCCGATGCCATTGCGCTGATCGAGCTTTGCTGTGTCGCGGAGGAAACGCACTTTCTCGACGGCGGCACGGGTGACGCTCACTTCGGGCCGCAGTTCGGATTCCACAACCGCAACGGCGCATGGCCAGCGATGACGCGCCTTCAGCGGCACTGGATCCGCATGACGAAGACTCAGCTTCCGTCGACGCCGAATAATATGAACACGGAACCGACCTCGCTCCTCACGCTCGGCTGGCGCTAGTCGACGATCGGCTTGCAGCAGTATTGGTAAATGCGCTTGCCTTCTCCTTCGTTGATCCCGCCGAGCGGAAGCGCAGGGTTCGGGTAGCTTCGACAAAAGCGATCGCCCCATGCGCTCGACAGGTCGGCCGCGGACTCCGGCGGCATCGCTAGGCACTCGCGATCCGCTGGGCACGTTTCCTTGATCGCCTGCCACGACGGCGACGGGTAGGCCGCCTTCGCCTGTTCGCACGTCAGCACGCGGTCGGCCGGCGACGGCTTCGCAGACGCGTTGCAGTCGCACATGCGACCGTCTCCGCTGGCCGCGTTGACGCAGGCGCCGAAGCCCGTTGCGCCACACGCGCACTCGCTTTGCTGTGGGGCACACGTGGGCGACGGAGGCGCTCCCGCGCTGCCAGCCATGCCAGACGCGCCGGCGATGCCACCTGTTCCGCCTGGTGACCCAGCCGAACCAGCGGCGCCCGCGGTTAGCATTCCGCCCGCGCCTGCCGTCGACATGCCAGCCGATCCGCTCTTACCCGACGCGCCGGCGGCTCCCGATGCGCCAGCCGTTCCGCTGGCTCCGGACTTGCCACCCACCGGTTCGGCCTTTCCTGCTGCGCCGGCGGCCCCGGCCGTGGGCTGCTCCTCGTCAGGCGGCGCATCGGCTGGCGCCGTCGCCTCGGAAGAACAGGCCGTGAGGAGCAGAGAGGCGACGATGAGAGCGAGGCGCATTCCCCTACGATAGCCACGTTTTGCGTTTGTAGCGGCCACAACGGCCACGAACGCCACCTAGTCACTAGGTGCGCCGCGATTCCCTACCGAATCGCCGCCCCGGAGACTGCCCATGACCTCCGCACGATTCCAGTTGTCTTCCGACGGCGGAGCGACGTGGCTCGCCGCTGGCACGCCTCTCGCGGGCGGCAACGCGATCACGTCTGGCGCCGGCACGAAGTCGATCAAGGCCCGGCTCGAGTCTCTTTCCGGCGTCTCGTCCGTGGTGTGGGACATCGTCGCCGGCTGTGACAACGGCGAGATCCTGACTCTCACGACGAATGTCGACAAGAGCGTCTCGTTCCTCGTCCCGCGCACGACGCCCGGCGCGTATCTCCTCCGAGCTCGCGTCAACGGCGGGCTCGTCGCGACGGACGTCTTTGTCCTCGCGGTCAAGGTCCTCACCGATGCGAACTTGTCGATCCTCGCGACCGGCGAGACGAACGAGGCCGACAGCGCGTTTGGTTGGACAAAAGCGATCAACGACGCGATCAGGTTCATCGACCCGAGCGGCGGCCCCGGCGTCGCGATGCGCCTGCGCTCTGGGTCGAGTGCCTACCTGACGGGTGACGTCACCCTCGCCCAAGGCACCAACGTCACCCTCTCCCAAGTCGGCCAGACGATCACGATCAGCGCGAGCGGTGGCGGCGGCTCCGCGCTCCCCTCGCCCTACACGGCGACGATCCCGGTCTCCGGCCCCTACGTCGACGGCCTTCTGATCGCGGGCCCGGCCGGCGCGTACACCGCTGCCGATCCTCCTCCGCTGGTCCTCCGCGGTCGCGACAACACCGACACGACGAACGACAAAAACGGCGGCGCCGCGATCCTTCGCGGCGGCGATCTTGCCCTTGGCAACACGGGCGGTGGCGGGGGTGGCGCGGCACTGCTGCAAGGTGGCGATGGCCCCTTTGCTGGCCACGCGCGAATGGAGGGCGGAAGCGGCACGTACGGCGGTGGCTACTGCCAGCTAATCGGAGCGCCTGCGACCACGGCAGACACGCCCGGCGGCGGGATCGATTTGTTCGGCGGCGACGCGCTCGGCAGCGCGGAAGGCGGTCGGTTCTATTTCGCTGGCGGATTCTCGCCAACCGGCATCGGCGGCGGGTTCTCGGTCGCCTGCGGCAGTTGCGGCGGAGGCGCGAACGGCGCCGCCGTCTCCATCGCGGCTGGCCAGTCGGCGTCGGGCACCGGTGGCACGTGCGAACTCTTCGGCGGTCCTTCGGTCTCCGGCCCTGGTGGCGCTGCTGGCCTCTTTGGTGGCGAGGGCGGCGGCTCGTCCACGGGCGGCGGCTGTCAGGTCTCCGGCGGCCCCGGTGGCGCAACGGGCAACGGCGGCGGCCTCACGCTCAAGGGCGGCCTCTCCTACGGCGGCACGGGCAAGGTCGGCGGCAACGTCACGCTCACAGGCGGCCACGCGACGGGCACCACGGGCACCGGCGGAAGCGCTGGTGTCGCGGGCGGCGACGGCACCGCAACGGGCGGAGCAGTCGATATCCGCGGCGGCGTAGGCCCTGCGCCCGGGACCGTGTTTGTCTCCGGTGGCGCAGCGACCGGATCTGGCACCGGCGGCGCGTCGACGTTTGCGGGTGGCGCCGGCGGCTCGACGGGCTCCGGCGGAGACGTTGCCGTCATTGGCGGCGCCTCAAGCGGCGGCACATCCAAGCTCGGCGGCACCGCGTCGATCGCCGGAGGAGCGGCCAGCGGAACGACAGGCATCGGCGGCGAGGGCAGGGTCTCCGGCGGCGACGGCACGGCGACGGGCGGCGATGTCCGGCTGACACCTGGTCTTGGCGCCTCGTCTGTCCCGGGGCGCACGCGAATCACCCGCGGCGCTCTCGACGTCGAGGAGTCAACGGCCGTCGGCAAGCAGCGGTCGCAAACAGCCATCCTCACGACCGCCACGGTCACGCCGACGCTTGCCTACTCATACGCAATGGGTACGTCCGAGTCCGTCTCGATCGTCGTGCTCGCGACCGCGGACAACGGCACAACCACGGGCGAAGTGGTCAAGAAGGCTGTCTTCCGTCGCGCTGTCGCCGACAACTCCGGCAACGCGAATCAGCAGGGCGGCGGCGCGACTTACGATGCATCCGTAGCCGCGTTCAAGCTGTCGCACGACGTAACGATCGCGCTCAACGGCAACGCGATCGAAGTGAAGGTCAAAGCCGCCGCCGCGACGTCGACGCTTTGGACCGTCGCGGTCTCGCTCGTCACTCGGACCGGGCCTGTCTAATGGCCGTCTTTCAATGGGCCAACGGACTCGTGACGGTGTCGAATCCTGACGCCGCCAACATGCGCGCGCTCTTCGCGAAAACCGGCCCCTTCTGGCAGGACACCGCGCGCACCGTCGCAGCGACGACGACGGGCGATCCTGTCAAATGCTGGGACGACACCTCGGGCCTCGGCAACCACTGGACCTGGGCATCCGGCAACGTGCCGACCCTGCGCGCGGGCGGTGGAATCAACGTCACGAATGCGATCTTGACGTCGTCCGCTGGCTCGTCTGGCTCGTCGTGGTCGCTGTACTCGCGTCACCTAGACGGTGGTGGCGCGGGGCTCGCGATCTCCGACGTGAGCAATCCGGTGACGACGTATATCGAGGCGTTTACAGGCGGAAACGCATACATCGCCATCGTCGGAGCGGGCGCGGCCATCATCACAGACCCGACGAACGATGCGATTCGCGGCATGGTCTCATCGTCCGGCGCGTCGGTCGCGTTCGTCGACTCCGCAGAGACCGCGCTTGGCGCAGCCGCGACGCTCGTTTCGCTTCGGATGGGCAGCGCTGTCTATCCGTTCACGGGCGAAATCATCAACTGCGTTTTCTACAACGCCGCACACGGTGCTCCCACGCGGAGTGCTGTCCGGAACTGGCTTGCCACCGTCTGAACACGAACAAGGAGCCTGACCAATGCCGGATGCTGACCTCGACCCCCTCCGCAAGAGCGTCTCGGAGGCGCTCTCCATCGCCACCAAAGCCGACAACACGGCCACCAAAGCTCTCGAAATCTCGAAGCAGAACGCGAACCAGCTCATGGGTCTTGCCGTCTCGCAGCAGCGCACGGAGGCGGGGCTCAACGAGCATCGGATCCAAAGCGAGACGCGTCACGGGGAGGTCCTCGCGGCCATCAACGGCGCAATGACGACCGACAAGGCGCAGGCCGAAGCCATCCTCGCTGTGAAGGCAGAGGGCGCGACGCAGGCCGATGCCCTGAAGAAGCTGGAAAGCAAGCTGACGAACGCCGACGTCGGCAAGATCGCCGGTGGCGTCACCGCGCTCCTCGTCGCTGTCGCCGGGGCTATCACTCTTGCCGCGACGCAGCTCGCCCCCGTCCTTCCGTCGATCGCGCAAGCGAAGTACGCGCAGCCCATCGTCGTCTACGCGCCTGCCTCGGCTGCCCCCGTGGGGTCGAAGTGAGGGCCGTCGAGAAGCGCGCGGCGCTGCAGACGATCCTCGGGTCGCAGAGCTCCGCCGAGGCGCTGCGGACGCAGTTGCAGAATGTTCGAGGAGCCATCGGCGACAACAAGGCCGACACGGTCGACGCGCTCCTTTTGAAGCTCAGCGACGTGCTCGACGACTCGCTACGGCGTGTCGCCACGACCGACGTCACGCCCGAGCCCAGCTCGGCGAAGGGAGCCGACCAGTGAAGCGCCTCGTGCCCCCGACGCGCTGGCGCCTCGACACCTGGATCCTTGCGATCGGCCTGCTCGCATTCTTGATCGTGATCACCCTCCCTGCGTGCGGCCACGGCGCCAAGGCCTGCGCGGTCGTCGACGTCGCGCACGAGAGCTGCCGGGTGGTGCGCTACCTGG
>Ga0075465_10000061_pt1 | contig 19798 bp, 23 predicted proteins | sample DEB19_08_DNA_6_FD_71484 | JGI IMG/M metagenome (GOLD analysis project Ga0075465, IMG submission 71484) | Aqueous microbial communities from the Delaware River and Bay under freshwater to marine salinity gradient to study organic matter... | ecosystem: Environmental > Aquatic > Marine > Coastal ...
AACGATCAAACAAATCAAGCACAAACAGCAGTAGGTAAAGTGGGTAATCTTGCTTCAAGTAACCCAAGTGCTAATATTTGGAACACACAAGAAGATATTAATGCACAGCAGGCAATTACAAATGCTAACCAAAAGGCTGCATTAACTGCTAATGTGGGTGGACAAAGCCAACTTATACGTAATATTGCCCCAGGTACTTCACGTGGTGGTGTGAATTTAGACCAGTTTCTAATGCAACAAGGTGGCGGATATGGCCAAGTTGCCAATGCAGCACAAAATGCTGCCGGATTGCAGGGTGATTATGCTGCTAAGAGCAATACATGGCAAAATAATGCTACCACTGCTCAAGCACTTCAAGCATTACAGAAACAAGCACAAGAAGGTAAGGGCACAGGCCCAGTTACAGTTAAAACACCAAGTACAGGTCAAGTACCTAATACATCTGATATTGGTGCTAATACAGATACGGGTGCAACAACAGGTAATCCGTATCTTGGTCTAAGCCCTGAGCAAATTGCTTACTTGAAAGAACTTCAGGCAAAGAATGCTGCAGGTGGCGGTACAATGGGTGGATATGGCGGTGCTGGTGCTATAGGTGCTGGTGGATTATTAAATCGTGGTGTCATTTCAAAGACTGCTACTGCAAGTACAACTGGTGGTCACACTGGTGTTACTGTTGAAGGTGAAGATACTGGTGGTTTTGTAGATCAAAGCGATCAAAGATATGATATCAGTCCATTAGGTGTTGTAACACCACGTGAAACAATTAATCCAAATGCTGCAAACGTGATAGGTACTATAATAGGTGCTATTACTGGTATTCCAGGACTTGGTTTCCTTGGTTCATATCTTGCTAAGAAACAAGCAGCAGATAACCAAGCAGCAGCAGATGCAGCCCAACAAGAGAGATATAATCAAGTCTTAGGCGTGGGTGGAGCAATGGATATCGGTGGTGATAAAGCAGGTGAAGGTGATACTCAAGGGCAAGCATATCTTAAGGATCATCCTATAGTATATAGTCCTGAAAAACCAATCACACCTGACCAAACTCAAGCAGCAATTAATGAGGGTAATAATCTTAGCCCAGCAGAACGTCAGCAGCAGGAGCAGGAATCGAATTATGCACAGCAACAGGCAACAGAAAATGCAAATAGAATTGCATATGCTCAAGCAGTAGCAGAATCACAAGCAGCACAGCGAGAAGCGGCTGCTCAACAACAGGCACAAGCACAAGCAGATGCCGCAGCACAAGCCCAGGCTGATGCACAAAATGAAGCACAAACAGCAAATGAAACTGATTCATCTTATTCATCTGATTCATCGTCTGATTCATCCGGTGGAAGTGATAAGGATGGCGGATATATGACTGGACCAGGCGGGCCACGTGATGATGCTATTCCAATCAATGTTTCTAATGGAGAATTTGTGATGAATGCAGCAGTTGTCAAGGCCTTAGGTAAGGACTTTTTTGAACGACTAAATAACAGCGTTAAAGGGAAATAATATGTCAACAGCAACAGATATGGGATTAGAAGATAATGGGGATGGTACGTTTTCCGATCCAGGCACACCGGGCGTATTATATGACGAAAATGGTAATGCTACAGGTGGTGCAGCAGAGGTATTACCGGCAGGTGCCGCTGGTACTGGAAGTAGCACGCCACCACCAGGTGCAGTAGGTAAATCATCCGATGGACAATCATGGATCGATGCAGCAGGTAGAATACTTGGCCCTATTGTTACATCAGCACTTACACCATACTTAAACAATCTACAAAGTGGTGGTTTATTAGGTACTGGCACTGATATGCTTAAGAATGCAGGTAATGCACTTAATGGTATTACTGCACCTGATTTAACTAGGTTAATCCCACAACTTCGTTTACAAGTGATGCAAGGTAGCATGACACCTGCTCAAGCAGCAGCCGCAGTGCAAGAAGCATCCAATATGGGTAACGTGAAGACTGACCAAGGTAGTCTCCAAGGTCAAAGAGCAGCACTTGCACAACTTGCTAATATTGGTGAAAATGGCGGAATGACAGAGGCTGATAGAGCCGCACTTAATGCTACCATGGGCCAAACGAATGCTAATGCAGCACAGCAACGCGCAGCACAAATTCAACAGTTACAGATGCAAGGTAATGCTGGCACTGGTGCTGAACTTGCAGCACGTCTAAGTGGTGTTCAAGGTGGTGCTAATACTAATGCAATGGCTGGTGCTTCAACTGCTCAAGCAGCACAAGCAAGAGCACTTCAGGCAATACAAAGTGGCCTACAAGGTAATGCTGCACTTAATACACAACAATTCTCCCAAGAAGCACAAAAGGCTCAAGCAGCAGATGCAGTGAACCAATTTAATGCTCAAGCACGCCAAGCAGCCAATCTTGCTAATGCAGGTTATACACAACAAGCAGGACTTGCTAACTTCGATACTGCAAATAAGATTGCAGCAACTAATACTGGTATTATGAATACTCAAGCAATGATGCCATATAATGCATCGCAGAGTAATTTTGAAAATCAATTAGGTTTAGGTAAGGCTCGCAGTGCAACTCAAGTAGCAGCAGGTGCTCCACTTGTTAAAGCAGCAACAGAACAAATTGCACGCAGTAGTGGTGCTGGAGCAGCCGCTGCAGGGGCAAATGGAACAGGTACAGCAGGTACAGGAAGTGGCCAAACAGTTGATCCAATTACTGGTGCTATTATATCCGGTGTTAAGGGTGCAGTTCAGAGTGGTCTTGGTGACCTCATTGGTGGTGGCATTTCTCAAATCGGATCCTGGCTTGGATTCAAAGATGGTGGTTATGTTGGTGATGAAGCGGAACATGGTATGTCGGATCAAGACATTGATCACTTAATTGCCCACATGACTGCATATAAGTATCGTAGAAAATAAAGGAAAATAATATGGCACTATCAAGTTCAGATGCAGCAAATTTCGCAATGGCTGTAAAGCAAGCACGTCCAGATATCACTGATACGGATCTTGCAGCGTTGGTAAAAGAAGCAGGTGATGTAAATGATGATCCTGCTAAGAGTGCAGCACTCGCAGAAAAGATTACACCACAGGCTCAGGCACAATCAAGCGTGAATACTCAATTAGCATCTCCTTATAAAGGTGCTGGTTATGATAAGGCTGCTTTAATGCGCCAATTTAGTCCAGAGCAGTTGCAGGCCGCTTATGCTGACCAACAAAGAATGTATCAATCAAGTCTACCAAGTAGAGCAATTGGTGGTATTCTTGCTGGCGGTTCAGGTAGTGGCGATGTAATGACTGCGAATAAGAATGCATGGGAAGGCATCGATAAGCAAAACATGCTACAAAGCATTGAAAAACAAAAGGCACTACAATCGCAGGCAACAGAAGGTCTTGCAGCAGGAACAGTTGCACAGACTCAAGATAAGACTGCTGGTGAATATCAACTTAGTCAAGCAAAGGGTGCACAAGATCTTGCACAGGCTGTTCAAAAGACAACAGGTGGTCAACTAGATCTTGCTTCTAAACAAAGACTTAATGATCCAAATAGTAATGAATCACTTACTGCTAAGGCATTCTTAAAGGATCAAATAGAAGCAGGTGGTATGACAATGCCTACAGGTATTAATTCTGCAACGCTTACTGCACAGCAGATTATCAATATGGGTATATTAGAACCAAAGGCATTAGAAGCACTCAAGACTAAGGTTGGTATCACTGCAACTAGAACCACAACAGGTAAAACAGTTGCAGAAACTGATGCCGAGCGTATTAAGAATGCTAATATGATGGCTGATGCTAAGGCATATGCTAGACAACAAGGATTACCAGATCCATTTCCTAATTATATACCAGGTGGTTCAACATCACAGGGACCTACACCTACACCTACTGTGAATGCAGGATCAAATACATCACCTGCTTTTAATTTTAAGCCAGGCACTGATTTACGTGTTATGAGAAATGCAATGGCTTCTCAACCACCTAATGTATTAGCAGCATTTGATAAGAAATATCCAGGTGTGGCTACTGCTACCGGACCTATGCAAGTACCTACATCTGATTCATTATCACTAGGTGAAACTACTGTTACACCTACATCTATTACACCACAGACAGTGGGTAAGCCTATTATGAATTCAATTAATGCAAATAATATGGATCCATCATATATTGCTAATGCTAAATTGGCTGATCTATCACCAGTTCAACAATTAATGCGTAAGCGTATGGAATCAACTGATAATTCTGAAGTAGTTGATTTAGATAGACAAATCGCTGCCGCAACTGGTAAGCCATTAACACCACCAGGTGCGGGTTTACAAATGATTAAGACACCTACAGGCACAGGAACTTATTCTACATCAGTAAGTCCTGTAAGTACAGCAGCAATGGATGCAGCAGGTAAACGTATTCAAGCAAAAGCCGATAGTATTGATACATTTAATGCAACAGGTCGTCAGGCTGCACAAAATACTATCAAACTTGCACCACTTGCAGGATATGATAAAGTATCTAATACATTCACAGGTACTGATGAAGATGCTAAACGTCTACAACTTAGTGTAGATAGACTTAATGCTGAAGCAGAACGATTAGGTCTTGTTGTAAGTGGTTCAAATACTGGTGCAGCCGCTGTAGGTGGAGCAGCCGCAGGTGCACTTGGTAAACTTAGCCCAATGCTTGGAGCAGCCGCAGGTGCATTTAGTGGTTTGTTATCACAGACATCACCACTTAGTAATAAGACACCTCCAGAGGTTCTTAAACAATTTGGATATATGACTCAACTTGTTGCTGAAAGACAGAAGGCATTGTTGTCCAAGGAGAATGCATGGGCAATGAGTCATAATGGTGATACAAGTGGATTTTTACAATCGCCTGACTACAAATATATTATGAATACTGAACCATACGTTAATCCGAAGACAGGTGATCTTGTACTTCCAATGACACGTAGTCAGCAAGATGATTATCTTAAGCAAAAATATGGTCCATTGAGCCATATGTCATTTACATCAGCAAGTACAACACCAGCACAACCAAGTAATGGATGGGATTAATATGTCAGAATTAACAGATCAAGAACGCGAACAACTCTTAAATGAGTTTAAAACAAATAATAGTCCTAATGTAGTAATACAAGGGGCTATTAAATCAAAAGAAAATCCAGGTGTAACTCTATCAAGAGTTATGCCGCCAGGACCTGGTGAAGCAACTCTCCGTGGTATTGGTAGTGGTGTAACTGGTGGATTTCAGCCGCAGGTGGCTGGTGCACTAAGTGCAATAAATCCATTTACTACAGAAACATATTCACAAGGAAGAGATTTAGCGGCTGCAAGAAATGATGCTGCATTTAAGGAACATCCATATGCATATGGTGGTGGGTATGCAGGTGGTGCAGTTGGTCTTGGATTACTTACTGGTGGTTTAGGTGAAATAGCACCTGCTGCTGAAGCATTACCACTATTAGATAATGCAAGTAAACTTGCTCGTGCTAAAAACTTTGTTGAACCTGCACGTAGAATAATGAATACTCAAGTATTACCAAAGATACCTGGTGCTACGTTAGGTACTACTATTCAAGGTGTTGGTGGTGCTACAGGCGCTGCAACAAATGAGAAACCTATTTGGCAACCAAGTGGTAATCAACCATCTGTTAATATGAATGCTACCCCACTAAGTCAGACAGAAAATTCAACTAATCAATTTGCAACATTATTAAATTATTTAAAACAAGCAAATAATTCATCTAATCCTGATGTACAACAAGCAGCACAACAGGCACAAGCAGCAATTGGTGATGGTACTGATGAAGATGCTAAACGAAAATCAGCAATGGCACTCCTAAGTACTCAACAAGGGCGTGCAGTAGGGAATTCAGATAGTCCATTAAATGATGTAGCATAATTGACATCGATCCTAAAGATGTTATAATAAACATATACAAACATAGGATCTATTATGTCACCACTTACACTTATCATTATTATCTTTATTATTGCTGCTCTTCTTGAGAACACATAATATGGATCACTTAATCTTCTTCATCTTAGGTCTTTTTATAGCCAATACCCCAAGTAATAAAGCATAAATACGTTTACCTAATCCTTAGGAACGTGATAGTTGCTGTCTCAGCAGGCGTCACTCTAAAGCCCCTTTACGCCATTTAGGGGCTTTTTTATGGCTGATATTAGTGATCCGCTTTTCGCACACTCGCCGTGCCATAACACGGTGCGGATCGTTCGAGTTAGTGTTCTAAAGAATGTAGGATGCCTCGTTAACCATTCTTTAGACTGTGCTATTATCTGGGCTTGAATCGGATAGTATGTTTATTTACTTCTAGCATCATTAGTTCTTGCAAGTAATTGTGCAAACATCTTAGCAGTAAGTGGGTCAACTTCACCTACTTCACGTACTGCTATAACATAACACCAACTACCCTGCTCATCAATGAAGAATGCAATGCTACGTGGGATATAAAAGAAGCCCTGGGGCACGCAAGTGAGTACAGCATCAACTATAGCAGAAACGCTTTTAACCGCGTAAAACATGTTGATTTCGGCTGTTTTTAATACCATAACCGCACCCGATGGCATCGTTGCACTAAGAGTCGTTAGATGCATGTCTAAACGGTTCAAAATTTCAAGTTCTTTCTCATTAAGCACTTGCCTAGGCGTATATATTCTGTTGAGTAATTTGGTCAGCCAATTCATTTTAGATCCTTGCACTTATGTTTATTATAATAATTTAATGTTGATTGATGATGGCATTTAATACACGAATATCTTGGTGCTGCCATATCTATTTTACTTTCTTCTGAATGCTTTTTATTCAGCATACCACGTGGATGATTATCTTTTAATCTGTTAGGATTACTTTCGCAATGTTCATTATGAAATTGTTTAAGATTACCTTTATCGAATTCATCATTACAGAAATTACATGTGTATTTCTTTGATGGTCCACGCACTTTACCTGTTTGACCTTTTGTAATATTAGCACAATGAGTAGGTGTTCTTGCAAATGCCTTCTTTGGTTTACATAATTTTTGCTTATGTTCATCTGATAAATTTCTGCCTGTAAGTTTAGCAGATATTTTTGCAAACGATTCTTCGGATGGTAAAAATTTAATACCTGGGATACAACCATTGTAATAAACTCTATCACCATTTGCAAATTTCAAACGTAAAACATCACGCATTACCATTTGCTCTACTTCGTTGTATGCAAGTGTACCTTTGGATGTATGAAGCGATAATATCTGAAATGTGAAGATTTCACCTGCAAATATCTCTGCATTAATAGATTTACTTGATGTTGTGTAAGAACGCCATTCGCTTTCTTTTGTGACTTTGGTATTCTTCTTCTCACTATGATCTACTTTCCATACTTTCTTTGTGACTGTACTCCACATAGATTTCTTGCCAATATACATTCGTCCTGTCTTAGTATTAGTAACAAGATAAACAAAACCATAATAGTCTGCTGGATTAAATAGATAAACCAAGTTAGTATCCCAATGGCCATAATCAATCACTATCTTTCTCCACATCTTTACGTGCCTTGACATTCTCACGATACTCTTTATGCTTATCTTTTAGATGTAACCTTTGGGCTGCATCAAGTTTGGCATATTTGGTACGTGAATATTCATTGCGATCAAGACGTTTCTGTTCTTCACGTTCCTTAAGTTGTTCCGGAGTCATACCAGCCATACGTTCTTTATAACTAACTATACCACTACGAACCTTTTGGTCAGCATACTTCTTACGATTAAGTTCCATTTTATCTTCTTCGGAGATATTATGATAACGTGCAAGTGTCTTGATATTGTTTGCTTCACGAACACCTGGTTTGCTTTGGTACGTCTTTTGATACACTGCAACTTTATCTTTATTCTTTTTATTCCAACGCTTAGATGCTTCACAAGCACCAGCGGCTTTCTCTTCAGGTGTTCGCGAAGGTGCTTTGCGTGTTGTTACTTGAATGTATAATAGATCTTGGTCTATGTCATTGGGCGCTTTTCTGTAGCAAGCAACACAACCACCTTCATGCCCGGATGGACTTTTATGACGTAAGCAGTGCCCATCTGCATTAGTAACATGGTGGCGACATTTTGTACCCCATATAAGTTTATTCTTGTCTAACATTCTTAAATTCTCCTGTTTGTATTCTAGTGTAAACCCACGGATTAGAACGTTTATAGAACTTCGCTGCTTCTTTAACTGAGTCAAACATCCCATCGGGTGTAATAACTTTATTTGGTATCTTACCTTTGCGTATCACTTTATCCGATATATCTTTATTAGTGTATCCATGTATCTCTATCTTGCGTATGCGAAAACATTTAGTAATCAGATACGTTGGGACTACATTTTCTACTTTAGTTGCATAAGGTGCGATGAGTGTTTCGAAGAGTTTTTGTTCCATTGAGTTCTTTCTATGTTATATTTAGTGTAAAATTTATTAGACCGTTTGTATTTACGATAAATTGCTTAATGTTCATAATCTTATTGGAACGCTTGCAAGCGGTGATAAGTAGTGTTACAGTATACTACTGTGTCTTACGCAAATCTCACAAAAGTGGATCGCCCCTTAATTGGGGCTTTCTGCTGAAACAGGAGTGAGATCCAAGTTTCCCCGCCCATAGCAAGTATGGCGGCCCTGCGTTAAGACAAAGAGAAAATAAGTTCCCTGGGCCAAGTTACCTATAACTCTCGGAGATATTATGAAAAAAATACCATATGTGGTAAAAAAAGTAAGTAACATAGGTACGATCTATCACCAAATCGGAACAGATAATCGTACATGGATACTTAATCAGGCTGATGCAATCAGCAACATGGATGATGCTTGTAGAGCATCAGGAGATGCAACGCTAATATCAGTTAGTAATACACTTAATGCACCTAATAAGACTATGCCACGTAAATCAGCAGCAGGTGGCGGCGGTTACAATTCAGTTAGAAGTATGTGTGATGGTGTTACGAAAAACTTCAACAACGGCCAGTTTGATTTAAGCCATAAGACAATGCCAGGTGTACAAGAAGCATTTAGAGTAGCATCGGAACTATTTGAAAGTTTCGAAGATGTAGAATTTGAAGAAGTTGCTTCATTACCTAAGACAAAGTCTGTTGCAAAGTTTGAAGTATCCTTAGACGGTCCAGAAACTACATTCAGTGAGTTATTTGAATTTGTTATGATTCAAGCACCTGTGTTTCAGTTAAGGAAGAAAGCAAAATGATCATTACATTAACAAACATTGATAATGATATGGTTATCGCTGAGACCAAGGTTAAGTTACTTAAAGATGAACTCCCAGAATTAAGAAAAGTATTTAATTTGCTTGAGCCTGAAACACTCTCTGCCAAGCAACGTAAAGAACTTGCTGACATGTATTCTATCAAGGTTACGGACCTAAATAAGCAATTTAGAAATTTTAAGAGAGCAGAAGTTCTAGAACTTGAACTCGGCGATATTCCAAAGAATCAATATGAATATGTTAACCTTGCAATGGAGAGGGACAACGCTGTAATGACATTTCAAGAAATGTTTACTATAGATACTCCGCATGTGTTTGAAGACATTAAAGTAGATAAAGAATTATTTGATTCAATGGATACTGATATACAAACGCTTATTGCTTTAAGTGACAACAAGGTTATGAATCGCAAAGAGATGCATGAGTATCTGATTAAAGATTCAGTAACACTCAAGTTAGCATTTAAGGACAAGGAACTTGACCACGCTCTTACATCATGGATTAGAGTACAAAAGGGTGCATTAATCGGTAAGATTACCTCTAAGGTTAGGTTCAACAAGCAATTAGATGCTGAACCAGAATGGGACAAGTTTATTAACGCAATTACAGACAACAACCCAGATGAAGCAAAGGTTGTTATGAAACATTTTATTTGGCAAGTGAAACGTAAGATGTTCAATAAGCCTGTGAAGTATCATATGATGCCAATACTATATGGCGTGAAGCAAGGCAGCGGTAAGTCAACTACTGCTAAGAACTTCGTTGAGCCTATTAAGGAATTCGTTGCTTGGACTGACTTTAGCAGCATCAGCGATAATAGAGACCATAGTATCTGGCAGAATAGCGTATTGGTGTTTGACGAAATGGGCAACAGCACAACAAGTAACTTAGAGATTATTAAACAAAGACTTACTTCTGATACATTTACATCTAGAGTAATGAATACTAATGGCAATAGTACAATTATGAATAAGACAACTTCACTTGGTACTACTAACAAGGATCTTACACGTATGATCTTCGATGAAAGCGGTATGCGTAGATTCTATCAGATAGACTTTAAGGGTAATGCAGTTTGGAGTATATTGAGTGATGTGAACTATAAGATACTTTGGCAGAGTGTCAACGAGGATGCGGAAACTCCTTTACTTGAGTTACCAGATGCATTTACAAAGATTCAAGACATACAAAGCGAAAAGAGATTCATTACACTAATAGAAGCATTCCTTAATCAAAGAACCTATCCTGCAAAGGGTGAACGAATGGCTGCTGATGTATTCTTTATTGAATTCCAAGAGTATGAGAAGACACAAGTGCCAAGACCTGAGATGACTAACACTAAGTTTGGTAGAGATGTGTTAGATATTAGTAAGCAGATTAGTGGCTTGAGTATCACAAAGAAGAGATCAAGTAGAGGATTTGATTATATAATTCAGAAAACGTAGAATTGACTATGCACTATACACTCGATCATACACGACGTAAGTCATTGATTTTATTAGTGTTTTGTATAGTTTGTATAGTGTGTATAGTTATTATATATTATTATAAAATTAAATAAAATATAAATGTATTATATTGCAATAGTTAAAACCATTAGTCTACACACTGCATCTATACATTTTTATAGTCGCTTCGCGATATTCTGAGATGCTCAAGATTTATAGCAAAGACGAAGTCCAGAGTTGTTAAGTGGTTCAGGTAGTGATGCTAAATACGAATAGCGATACCCGATGATTTTTTCGGCTCGTGAATGAAACTGGTGAAAACCACTTAAATAGGCAGCGATACCCTCCGAAACTCTTTCCACTGTAAAATGAAAGGTTGAGAGTCGCTGAAACATTATGTCAAGACACTCTATCACAAAGGCTATCACGGCCAAATTGGACACCACAGCGGATTCACAATCAGCCTCGGAGAATGTGTCTAATATTCAAGTTATCCTAAACGAACTGTCCGAGGACAAAGGTCTTCTACTTACAGCCGAAACTGTTTCTATGTTAGCAGCCTCGGGAGTAAGTGTCCACAACGTATGTAAAATGTTTCGTAAGAGTTTCTCTTACCTTAATGAACAGCCACACCTTCTCGCAGCATATGAACAAGGTAGGGCACAAGCGGGAGCAAGGATGCGAGGCACCTTAATGGATGCTGCCTTGGAAGGTGGTAACATACAATCAGCAATCTACCTCGATAAGATACTCAGTGGTGACACCGTTGTGTCCGAGGTTAACTTAACAGTGGGAGTTTCACAGTTGTCAACGGTATCCGATGATGACTTAATGAGAGTGGCTTTCACTGTGGAGGGTTTCGATGATGCCTCGGATGGTGGCGGTAGTATGAACTTGGACAATCCCGAGGTTGACCCACAGTGAAACTCTTTGGCCAGTGTTCGAAACTCTTTGGCCAGTGTTCGAAACTCTTTGGCCAGTGTTCGAAACCCGAGGGGGGGGGTGGGAGCACTTTCGAGGAATAGGATTTCACCGTGATGCTGCCACATAATTTCTATGCTAATAAACCCGATGTCTACCACATAATATTACTATATCCTAAAGTGGCTACCACCACATAATATTACTATATCCTAAAGTGGCTACCACCTCACCGAAGACCATAGATAAAATTTTTACCCTAAATAAAACCGACCATGAACCAAGACCAACTTAAAAAAGAACTAATGCGCTATGAGGGATATTCAAGTAAAGTCTATTTAGACTCCTTAGGATTACCTACGGTAGGCATCGGCCATATGGATAGAATAATGGTACCTGGTACGGTCTATTCTCCTAATCAAATAGATATCCTATTCAATCACGACATTGCTAATGCAATTAAGATAGTAGATAATCTTAATCTTAATCTAGATGAAGTTCGTTATAGAGTGCTTGTGCAACTCTGTTTTAACTTAGGTAATAAGATTAATCAATTTGTGCATTTTCTTAGTGCTTGTAAATCACAAGATTGGGATACAGCAGCAAGTGAACTTAAGAATAGTTCTTGGTATACTCAAGTAGGGCATCGTGGTCCAGAAACTTGTTATGCAATTTTAAATGGCTGTTATCAGTGGGAATAATCTAAATGGCAACTAAGACTATTACTAGCACCAAAGACGAAGTATATAAGGAATTGTTCCGTAGGGGCAAACTATCCTTTATACTCTATCCACATCAACGACCAATCTATAACAAGATTCAAGAAGTGCTTACTAGTGATGCATCTACTGATAACAGTCACGTACTAGATATTTCACGACAGTTTGGTAAATCACTTACTATGTTTCTAGTAGCAGTAGAGTTTTGTCTTGCTAAACCTTTCCAGACTGTAGTCTATGTGGCACCACTCAAGAAACAAGTGATTGAGATCGTAACAGAGAATACCTATAGAGTAGTATTTCAACATGCCACTAAGGCTCAATTGCCCACTCTAAAGGATTCTGAGTTACTATTTGCTAATGGATCTAGAATACGTCTTGCAGGTACTGACAATCACAATTATGAGAGTCTACGTGGTGGATCTGCTCACTTGATTATATTAGATGAAGCGGGATTCATGAGTAACCTCAATACAGGTGTTATTCCTACTGTGCTTCCAATGCTTAAGACAACTGGGGGAAAGATAATCTATGCGTCAACACCACCTGAGACATTAGATCATGACTACTATGATGTTCTACGTGAACATGATGAGAGTGGGAACATTAGTACATTTACTATCAATGATGATAAGTCACTTACTCAGCGACAACTTGATACAATTATATCTGCGTGTAAGGGTGCGGATACTACTCTGTTCAAGCGAGAATATCTATGTGAGCGTATTGCGGAGTCAAGTCAGCAAGTGCTTCCTGAGTTAACATTTGAAATGGCAACCAAGTTACGTATTACTGAAGCATACAAGCAGGATGATCTGTTGCTCTATTGGGACAAATACATAATTGCGGATTGGGGTGGAAAAGATCACACTGCTATTCTCTTTGCTCACTATAACTATCACACTAAGAAAGTGATAGTAGAAGATCAACTTAACCTAACGGGGAATAAGATAAGTTCAGCACGTATTGCGGAAGCGATTAAGAAGAAGACCACTGAGTTGTGGCCAGATATAACCTATCGTAAGAAAGTATATTACTGGTGTGACTCTAACAATGTGTTAATTCAAAATGATATGATTCAAACACACGGTTTACCTTTTGTCTCAACGAGTAAGGATCGACTTGCGGAGCAGATGGTACAGAAGGTACGTGATTGGGTATATGATGAGAGGATTCAATTTGCGCCAAATGCGGAATTTACTTTAAACAGTTGCATGTCTGGGTGGTGGAGCAAAGGGAAGGATAAATTCGCTCAAAGTAAGATCTATGGTCATTACGATCACTTAGCGGCATTAGTTTATCTAATACGTAATGTGAATACAAATAACAACGTATTGCCTAGGTTACTTGGAATAAGCCATACTGATACGTTCATTGACCCAAGTTATAACAATAACCAAAGAAGCAGTACGAATACATTAAAGAACATTTTTAAAAGGAAACATAAATGAGCAAGACAAGTACATTACCAGATATGAGAACTTCAATTGAATCACTGGTAGCCCGTCCAGAGACAATGGAAACGTTAAACAACTTACTAGAGCGTAAGCAAGACCTAGAAGATTACGTTGCAGTAGTTCAACCATTGCTATATACATTATCGTTGAAGTTATGTGGAGAACAGAAAGACATACCACTGAAGGATTTAGTGGAAATGAGTATTAAATTTATAGGAGAACAAAATGGAAAATAAAGACCTAAGCGGAACATTTCACCGCATTTATCGCGTTAAGGGTGGTTTGTATGGAACAGAGACAGTTACAATATCAAAGGGTAAAGTAACTCAAATAGCATCAACAGAAGAGAACTATCCAACAGTTACATTAGCAAAGTTCAATAAGGTGTGTTTTAGTGAAGCACAGGATAAGTTTGATAAAGATTCACAGGAGGTTAAGAATGACTAAGATAGAAGACATGCATCAAGAAGTGAAGAATCACATAGAAGCACTTAAGGATAGTGAGAATGAAGATCTAAAATTACTTCTTGCTCACTTAGACCGTTTGTTTACCTATGTAACAAATTACGTGGAGAGAATAGGATGATTGAACTTAGTATTGCATTAGTGATTATCGCAGCAATGTCCTATAGGCTTGTTGACAAATGGCTTGACCAAAAAGCGACACTAAATATAGAAGCATCTGACGATGCCCTTAATGCGGCCGTGGAAGAACTATCAAAGAAGTTAGATTCACGGATAAACAAATGCTTCGAGAATCACCAATTTATCAAAACAGAATTGGACTCAATGAAGTTGCAATTCGGACTAAAAGGTAGATAATGAATAATAAAGACTTAGAATATTGGGCTGCGGCTGATACCCGCACCTGTGGTGATGAAGTAATGAATCGCTGTGATGATTATTGGAGATTTTGCAAAACGAGTATGTGGTTTGAGAATTGGAGAAAACTCTATTACGCTTATAACCCAAATCGTTATATTGCAGGCCAAACAGTTATGGCTGGTGAGAGCAATGAGTATCGCACAATTAAAGTAAACCACTTTAAGAACTTGCTAGAGCACATTCAAACATTAAGTATTACGGATCGCCCCGCTTGGCAACCACAAAGCAGCAACAGTGATTCTAAGTCACAGAAACAAACTATTATTGCTAATGGTGTGCTTGATTATATGATGCGTGAGAAGCGAGTAGAGCGTCACTTACATGATGCAACTCGTAATGCACTCTTGTTCTGTGAAGGATTCATATCTGAACAATGGGATCCAAATAAGGGCGAAGCATTAGCACATGATGCTGAGAGCGATACAACACGCCACAGCGGTGATATTGTTTATGCATCTCATGAACCAGTTGATATCGTGCGTGATCCTAATTTGAAGCACTTTAGCCAAAGATCTTGGGTTGTTATTCGTACCTATGAAAACAAATATGATATTGCTAAGAAGTATCCAGAGTATCAAGAAGAAATTGTTGGTATGACACTTGACATTAATGCAGTTAACCACTATATGGCTGGCCAATTTATGGATCGCAGTATTCAAACTGATCAGATTGCTATATTGACATTTTTCCATGTAAAGAGCCCTGCTTGCCCAGAAGGTAGACAAATGGTTATGCTTCAAGATGGTACTGTGTTAAGTGATAGCATCTTATTATACAAACACCTACCACTTCACCGCATTGTTACTGCTGATCAAATTGGCACACCAATGGGTATGAGTGTTAGCATTGACTTGCTACCATTACAAGAAATGGTTGATGCACATTACTCTACAATACTATCTATTAACGAAAACTATGGTATCCCAAAGATTTTACTTCCTATTGGTAGTGACATTATGACGGATAGTCTTAGTGCTGGTTTTCAAGCAATTAGTTACAACAAAGACGCAGGTGCCCCAAGCATCTTAGAAATGCCAACAGCACCAGCAGGTTTCTTTACAGCAATGAAAGTGCTTCAGCAAGATATGGAAACACTAAGTGGTGTTAATAGTGTATCACGTGGTAATCCAGAAGCAAGTCTTAAGAGTGGCTCCGCCTTAGCGTTGGTACAATCTATGGCGATTCAATTCCACGCACCACTACAGCAATCTTACATTCAGTTGTTAGAAGACGTAGGTACAGCGACAATTGAAATTATGCAAGATTATGCAGATGCTCCACGCATTATACAAATTGCAGGTAAGAGAAACAAAGGTATTGTTCAACAATCATTTAGCAATAAAGATATTGATAGCATTAGTCGCGTCCAAGTTCAAGTTGGTAATCCACTTAGCAAAACAGTATCTGGTCGATTGAGCATCGCACAAGACTTGTTACAGAATAAGATTATCACTAATGCTGCTGAATACATTATGGTTCTACAGACAGGTGATATCGAGCCTATGCTTCAAGGACCAACAAGTGAGTTGTTAAACCTAGCATCTGAGAATGAGATGTTACTTGATGGCACATCTGTACCAGTGTTATTTACGGATGGACATGTTTTACACATACAAGAGCACTCAGCACTAGCAAGTGACCCTCAAGTGAGAGCAAATCCGGCTCTTTTCGGCATAATTAGCCAGCATTTAATGCAACATATCTCTATGCTTAGTGATCCTGCTTATGCTAACTTTAGACAACTAATGGGTGAACCGACATTACCACCTCCTATGCAGCCAGGTATGCCACAAGCACCAGGTGGAGCAGCACCACAGCCACAAGCAGGTGGAGCAGGTAATCCAGGGCAAGTAGTTTCTCCAGGCAATGCAATGAGTGCAGGTGATATTCAAGCAAAGGCAGGTGAAATTAAGCCAGCACAGATGCCTGTAAATCCACTTACTAACCAAAGAGCACCAGGATGAAGTACCTAAGGGACATATTCACAGAAAATGATGGCAAAAGTTTCGATATTGCTGCTTCACTTGCTGCACTTGCTGTAGTTTGTGCTATTGTTTTTCAGGGATATGTCACTTTTAGTTCCAAAACATTCGATGTTCTTAACTTTAGCACAGGTATTGGAGCACTAATCGTGGCAGTAGGTGGTGCTCAAAAGTTAAAACCTGCTTCAAAGGATCCATTATGATTGTAAAAACACCCAAAGGTTTCGTTGTTAAGAGCGAAAGTGGCGACAAGAAGTTAAGTAAAGAGAACTTAACGAAGAAGGAGGCATTAAAACGCCTTCAGCAGATAGAATACTTTAAAAATAATCCGCAAAAGTAAGTTAAATCAACCGGGGCGGTAACCATTGTGGCCCGCCCCACCATAACGCTAATCAAAGGACGCAAAATGGAAGAAAATGTATCAAGTGGAGTTGCCGACCAAGGAGCAGAACAAGCAACTAATAGTATCCCAGGTGCTGCACCAGGTGAAACTAAGGCTGAGACAATGGCACGTATGTTTCGTGTTACAGTCGATGGACAAGAACGCGAAGTAGACGAAAAAGAACTCCTACGCGGATACGCACATGCTCAAGCAGCAAATAAGCGTATGGAAGACGCATCAATGACACGTAAAGAAGCAGAACAAGTGCTTCGCATCTTCAAAGAGAACCCACGCGAAGCATTTAAGATGCTTGGTACTGATGCACGTAAGTTTGCTGAACAAGTTATTAATGATGAACTTAATGAAGCACTACTTTCACCAGAGCAACGTGAATTACGCGATTACAAATCGAAGGTTGACAAGTACGAAAGTGAGAGTCGTAATGCGAAAGAAGAGTTTGAACGTGAAACAATGGAAAAGGAGTTTGCTTCTTACCAAGAGAACATTCAAAATGAAATCATTGACGTACTCCAAACGGCTAAACTACCACAATCACCACGAACTATTAGTAGAATTGCTTACTATATGGAGGCAGCATTGAATGCCGGCTATAATGTAACACCAAAAGATGTTGTTGACCAAGTTCGCGATGATTACAAAGCGGAAATGGAATCTTTACTCGGTGGACTAAGTGATGATGAACTTGAGAACTATCTTGGTGCTAATCACTATCGTAGAATTGCCAAGAGCAGTGTCAAGGGCGGAATGCAACTTGGCAAGGTTGATAAAGCGGTTAATATTAATAAAGCACCACGTGAAGTAGATGGTAAGAAGCCCACTAGCCCACGCGAGTACTTTAAGCGTCGATAGGCTTTAGGGTTCGGGAGAATCCCTTTATACATTTTCTACAAAGATAGGTAAGTTGTCGTGCAGTATATTCATCAGCATAAGCAATGATAACATCATTTTGTGTAGAATATTCGCCTTTTGGTGTAGAAAATGTATACTTAGATGTTCCTAATGATTTACCTTTATGTGATAATGACATTAATTGCTTAGTTTCAGCAGTCGCTTGTTTATATTCTCGTATATTCGTTCTCCCTTTTAATGGTGAAATTCCACGCGGCTTACCTTTAATAGGGGATGGGGTACCTTTTTTACCGGATGGGGTACCTTTTTTACCGCTTTTACGGCCCTTCATCTTTTCTGAATGATTCGGTCGTCTGATGCCAAGTTTTGCATCAGATATTTTAGCATATGCTGTATCTCTTGCTATTTCTTCGTCACTGGGTAGTGTTACTTGTGCGAACATTGTACTCAGTTCATTGTTTAATTTACTCATCTTTTAACTTTCTACTAAACCCATTCTTACCATCTTTACACCATTTACCTAATTGTTCTGGTCTATGTTCGCTAAATGCATTTAATAAATCTTTGCGTGAATTAAAAATACCCTTAGGTGTTTCAAATATATACTTTGTAAACGATACAGACATTTTTTCTTTTGCATCCCTCGACATAGGTTTTCCCTTCTTAGATGATGGTACACCCTTTTTCGATAGAGAAATATTTTCTTTATGTTCGTTAGTAAACATGCCGATTACCGTCCCCTTATTCTTTGATGGCATACCTTTATTTGGTGCTACTCTGCCCACATGGACCCCAGTTAATGCTTTTGATATTTTAGCATACCCGGTTTCTCTTCGTATATCTTCATCCGATGGCAAATTAACAAGCATTGCCTTTAATTCATCATCTAGCCTAGACATCAGTGACCTTTCAATTTCTCATTCCACTGATCTTCATAATCATTTGGGTGATTAATCATGTCTGCAGCAAGTTTCTTAACAGTACGATAACTCTTACTGCGGAGATTACTCCAGTTACTTTTCATCCAATCGAGTAGTGTCTTCTTCTGATCATCACTTAGATGGTTTGTATCGAATGGTTGAGTATTAATGAGTGTATATGCAAGCCAGCCCCATTGGTCGTCATCTGTAAGACTAATGCGCTTATACGCAAAGCGGTCTAAGATAGGTTCAATGGCTGATTGAATCTTAGCACTCCTAAATGCCTTTGGTCTCTCAAAATCCAAATTACATAAGATAACAAATCGTACCTTATCCATATCAATACCAATACCCATTTCACCATCCGATTCCCAATATTGCAATGCTTCAAGCATTCTAATATTGCCAGCCTTCTCGAAGTTATTTTTAGTATTATTCATACTAACTCTGTGTGCATATTGCGGCACAATACCTAACTCAGGATTGATATCAGCAAATGCAAGTTTCCATTTATTTAATGTCTTATATTCACCGAATACAACATCATCTGCATCATCTAGAATAACAACAAGTTCTTTATCTTGCTTAACACATGTCCAGTATACTGCATATGCGAGCATAGTAGCAAGTGTAATATCGGTAGTACCGGGTTCCACAGTGATATAATCGACATTTGCTTTATTGCATTCATCAATTGTACCATAACTTTTACCGACGCCAGGCGGCCCCGAAAGAATGGTGTGACGTGTTGCTTCAACTTTCTTTCCAGTGACACCTAATGCATCTCTGATAAACTTACGTGCCTTTTCGTCTTCTAATTTCCCACGCTGTACTAGTAAATTCTTATCAGCACTATTAAACTTGATTGTCATACTATAATCCTTTAATTGGTGATGCATCCATAATTTCTTGAATAAAATTTGTGCCAAGCCGTAGTTTCGCCATAATAATCTCTTGTTCCATATACATATTATA
>Ga0075465_10000067_pt1 | contig 18361 bp, 20 predicted proteins | sample DEB19_08_DNA_6_FD_71484 | JGI IMG/M metagenome (GOLD analysis project Ga0075465, IMG submission 71484) | Aqueous microbial communities from the Delaware River and Bay under freshwater to marine salinity gradient to study organic matter... | ecosystem: Environmental > Aquatic > Marine > Coastal ...
CAAAAGATAAAATATTTAGTAAGTATATATCATGGTATTAAGCGGTACTAAACGAACGAGTAGCCTAGCTAGCGTCGGCAATCAATTTAATGGCGGGGGTAACAAGAAGGCCGGGTTCCCTTCTACTGTTGGACGTAGTTCTGCTATGTCTCTGGCGTTACATCAGACGTCTCAAAATTCCACTGTATTAAAGCTTCCCGAGTCTAGCACTACGTGTGCTTCGCGCCCTCAGGGAACTCTTCCTGGCAACTGGAGAGGCTGTTAAGTGTATTGCAATTTAACAATATAATAAAGAGATTGTGTTTATTATATTATTTAGAATGAGAGTTGTGGTAGATGAACGTGAGACGGAACTTTATAGTAAGTTAGATATTGCAATGTGTGCCCAGTCGCGTGCTGGTTGTGTAGACCTAGTGAAGGAGGTTCTCCCCATTGGAGATGTATTAATCCAAACGAATGAAGGTAAAGATGTATTGATTATTGAACGAAAGACATTTGCTGACCTATTATCGTCTATAAAAGACGGTAGATATGAAGAGCAATCATATCGTCTGTTAAATTCTAGTGGTTTTCCTCCACATTCTGTGTTTTATTTACTTGAAGGTATGTTCTCTCAGACACGTTCTCCAATTGAAACAAAAATTATATATTCAGCAATGACATCTCTACAATTTTTCAAAGGGTTTAGTGTGCATAGGGCGTCTACTATGAACGAGTCGGCTGATTGGATATTACATATGGCGGAGAAGATTGGAAGGGAGTTTGCAAAAGGGAAAATACCCTATTACTTGTCTAATGCTTACTTGGGTAATAGACGTACAATCAATAATAGCGAAGAAGCAAAACAACCCCCTCAAAATATCTTGTTTCCGTTTTCTAATATGTCACCTCCGACAGAACCGGTGCCTGTACCAGAACCTTGTATGAATGCGTCAGTTGCTGTCGCCGAGTTATCTGGTGCAGACTACTGCACGGTAGTGAAGAAAGTAAAGAAAGATAATGTCACACCGGAGAACATAGGTGAAATTATTTTGTGTCAAATCCCGGGTATTAGTTCAGTTACAGCGATTGCTATCATGAAACAATTTAAAACATTTCCAAATTTGATAGAAGAATTACAAAAAAATGCACAGTGTATTGAGAACATGACAATTGAAACGAATGGAAAAACCCGTAAAATCAACAAAACTTCATTAGAAAATATCCGTAAGTATTTACTGCAACCAACCGCATAATTATTTACACACTTGAATATTTAAAATTATCAGTGATATCTGACCGTTGCAAAATTAAAAAGTCCCATTTTAATTCTTCGTCGGTTTATATAACGTCAACCGGTCCGCGTTGATTATCCACTACCGAAGGATAGAACGCAGTTTTAGGTGTATATAGTAACGGTTTTGTTACCTGTCTGTCTGCATACTTACCCCCTTCCACAGTCTGGTTCGTATATTGAATGCCTCCCCAATTCGAATCCATTGGATTATCGCTGATTGTCTCTTGTTCCGTACTATCGTGCATCTTGTCAATGTTTGTATAAATGCCGACATATTGACCTTGTGGATCAAACCCAGGGTAATTGTCCTTATTGTAGGGTGGATTTAATCTGTTTGCATCATTTATTTCAACGACAGTCGGTTGCGGAAGTGTGGGTAACCCTCCTTGTAGATCAAACGGACTGGGTCTCATACGATATACATCTTCGCCTTGTGTATTGGATTCTTGTTGTAAGTACAATACCGGGCAATTTATTCCGGTTTTGCGTTGTATTTCTAAATATCGGATATAATCATCTAAACTACTAAATTGAACGGGATTTTGTCCTTCAACAATTGGTTGTTGGGTGTTATATAACGCAAGTACTGTACCTTTCTGTATTAACAAATCTGGGCAGCTTGGCATATTATCCATATTATCAAGTTTAGGGAGATATTCCAATGGTGTCACTTTCATATTTAATGTCAAATAAAACCCTAGCGCAAACACGATGCATAAAAGGATTGTAACAATTGGACGAAGATACATATACAGTATGTTGGGAAAAAATTATCATTTCTTTTTATATATCTATACTATATAATGCCTATAACACGAAAGAATACTCCTGCGAGAACGCGTAAAAATAGGTCAGGCAAACAGAAGAAACCATACAGAAAGGCCAAGTCAAACAAGAATGCAAATAAACGGCGGTTGCCTAAAATGCACATGAACCCTAGACATAAGGGGGCAGTAGTAATTGGTCTCATATATGCCAACTGGTGTGGGCACTGCCAACAACTAAAGCCCACTTGGGAGGAATTGAAGAAACGGATTACGAATGATTACGATAACCAATTCACCGTAGTTGAAATAGAAGCAGATCAGGCGGATAAGTCAGAACAACTTGCGAAACTGGAACAGCAATTAGACGGCGAAAAAATACAAGCAAATGGATACCCAACGATAGTGAAACTGGACGGAGGGAAAGCAAACTATTATGGTGGATCCAGAGAATTAAATAATTTATTGTCTTGGGCAACCGGAAGCAATGATTTGATGGGCGCAGTTGGTGGATACAGTAAAGAAAAGCGTTCGCGTAAATCTAGTAAAAAACGCCAACATACACCGGTTAGTCATTAACTAAAATACATAAAATTGAATAATAATTCGCATATTAGAGATAATTATTATTAAAACAAACCTAAACGTAAGGTCCTACTATTAATACAGTGAGAACATGTCCAAAAAGACTGTCGTAAAATCATTCAAGCTATTTGACTTCAACACATACGACGATGTATGTATGCAAGACGACGGGTCGGGAGGATCTGGGTCAGACGGTGAAATTGGTAAGAATAAGTACAAGGACGATAAAACATTTGTAATTCAGATGTTTGGAGTAAATGAGCGAGGAGAAACTTGCTGTATTTATGTCAACGACTATAAACCATTCTTCTTTCTCAAAATTGGCGAAAATTGGTCTGAGTTTGATAAGCGACAGTTTGTTGACGAACTAAAAACAAAGGTGGGTGTACGATTTGCAGATTCCATTATATCATCACAGATGGTAGAATACAACAAGTTATATGGGTTTTCAGGTGGCAAGAAACATAAGTTCATTCAACTTGTATTTCAAAACTCTGCTGCAATGAATAAGTATAAGAACCTATGGTTTGTATATGACAACAGTTCGGGCGAGAACCAGCGCAGACGAAATAATATGATATTCAAGCGTATGGAAATTGAATTGTATGAAAGTAATATCCCTCCACTATTGCGATACTTTCATATTAATAATGTTAGTCCATCTGGCTGGGTATCTTTCAAGCTTAACCGTGCTATAAAAACGCCAACGAAGACTACCACGTGTCAGTTTGAATATATATTATCATTCAAGGACATAATCCCTCTGCCGGAAAAGCAAACCCGTGTTCCTTATAAAATATGTAGCTTTGATATTGAGGCCAGTAGTAGTCACGGCGATTTTCCGGTTCCAATCAAGACGTATAAACGATTTGCTACAAATATGGTTGATGTATTCATTAAACAGGCAGCTTTCTTAGACGATGCAAAAAGTAAACAATTACTACGACGCTGCGTATTGACTGCATTCGGATATGATAAGTTTGATGACGTTGACATAGTTTATCCGAAGACTTCTATACAAAAAGAGGCGATTTTGAAACGAGTAGATATTTTGTATGAGAAAACTATTGATAGTGCAAAGACGGTGGACGTAGGCGAGAATAATTCACACGTCCTGTTAATTGACGACATGTTTGCTGAAATGTGTGCAAATATGCAAACGGGCGGCGATCCGGATAATGACGACGGCGATAACGACGCAGACGGTGAAACTCCTATGCATTTCTCTTCCTATAAGAAGAAGCCAAAAGTAGACAAAAAGGCAACCATATTGAATATTCTTATGGGCGATAGTCACGACCGTGAGGAGAAGATCCAATTGACGAATGAGGTGATGACATTGCTGTTCCCGCAACTAGAAGGCGATAAAGTAACTTTCATCGGTTCTACTTTCTTAAAATATGGTGACACAGAACCTTATATGAACCATTGTATCGCACTAGGATCGTGTGATCCAGTTGACGGAGCAGTTATAGTCAGCGTGCAATCAGAAACCGATCTGTTGATGAAATGGGCGGAATTGATACAAACTGAAAACCCAGACATCATTATTGGATATAATATATTTGGTTTTGATTATGAGTTTATGTTCCGTCGCGCACAAGAGAACAAATGCGAACGCGAGTTCTTATGTTTATCTCGCAAAATCAATGAAATTTGTGCAACCGAAGATAGTGACCGCAATCTAACGATTGAAAATACAAAAATGCAGATTGCGAGTGGCGAGTATGACCTTCGTTTCTTCAAAATGACTGGCCGCTTACAGATTGATATGTATGCGTATTTCAGACGTGATTTCAATTTGTCTTCATATAAACTTGACGATGTTGCCGGGCAATATATCAGTGATGGCATAAAGAAGGTAGTGTGTACTGATCACGCAGTCCACGGTAGTGTGACAGAGTTGTATAGTGGCAACTTGATGGGTCTTCATATTGGAGACTATATTCATATAGAGTATGGCGGTATTACCTCAGACTACTATAAGAACGGTAAGAAATTTCGTGTCATTGATCTAGTCAAGAACAAAGAGGTGGTTGAAACGGTAAAGGGCGAAGAGAAAACGAACATTTACAGCGTGATTGTGATTGCCGGACACGAAGATTTGACAAATACTACGCGGTCGTTAAAATGGGGTACTGCCAAGGACGACGTTACTCCACAAGATATCTTTCGGTTAGCAAACGGTAGTTCGGCAGATAGAGCCATCGTTGCAAAATACTGTATTCAAGATTGTAACTTGGTTCATCATTTGATGAATAAGATAGATGTACTCACTGGATATACTGAGATGGCGAGTATTTGTAGCGTACCCATAAGCTTTCTCGTATTTCGTGGACAGGGTATTAAGTTGACTAGTTTCGTCGCCAAGAAGTGTCGCGAAAAGAATACACTGATGCCAGATTTGGAAAAAGTCGGCGATGCAGATGGCTACGAAGGGGCAATTGTACTTCCACCCAAATGCTCTATGTATATGGATAATCCTGTGGCGTGCGTAGATTACTCATCGCTGTATCCATCTGCGATGATTAGTCAAAACTACTCTCACGATAGTAAGGTATGGACAAAATCATATGATTTATCTGGTAAACTCACCGCCATTACCGGGGAACGCGACAAAGCTGGTAACTTTGTCTATGATAATTTGCCCGAATATCAGTACATTGATATTGACTTTGATACATATAAGTATATACGCAAAACCCCCACTTCTCGTGCGGAGAAAACAAAAGTGGGGCGTATGACTTGTCGTTGGGCACAATTACCGAACAATCAAAAGTCTATTATGCCCTCTATTTTGGAAGAGCTATTGAGAGCCCGTAAAGACACACGTAAGATGATAAAAACCGAAACAGATCCGTTTATGCAGAATATTCTAGATAAACGACAGCTCGGGTACAAAGTCACTGCTAACTCATTATATGGTCAATGTGGGTCGCGTACATCTACATTCTATGAAAAGGACGTTGCTGCGTCAACTACTGCGACCGGAAGACAGATGATTACCTATGCGAAGCGAATGATTGAAGAAATATATGGCGACTTGGTATATGAAACCAAACTAGGACCGGTGAGATGTAGAGCAGAATATGTATATGGTGATACAGACTCGGTATTCTTTACATTCAATCTGGAACACCCAGAAACCGGAGAAAAAATAAGAGGAAAACAAGCATTAGAAATGACAATTGAAATCGCACAAGATGCGGCAAAACTATGTAGTGCCTATCTAAAACCACCTATGTCATTAGAATACGAAAAGACATTGATGCCATTCATCTTGTTATCAAAGAAGCGTTATGTAGGTATGTTATATGAAGATAATCCGAATAAAGGGTATTTGAAATATATGGGGTTATCTATCAAACGCAGAGACTCGTGTGATTATTTGAAGGACGTCTACGGCGAGATATTACATATACTGATGAAGGATAATAACGTGGAGAGTGCCATCAAGTATTTGGACTTTGCATTAAACGAACTCGTAGAAGGCAATGTCAGCATGGACAAATTGACGATTACAAAGGCTCTTCGGAGTGATTATAAGAACCCAAATCAAATAGGTCATAAGGTACTCGCAGACCGTATTGGACAACGTGACCCCGGCAATAAACCGAAACCGGGCGACCGTATGCGATTTGTATTTGTAGTAAATGACAGACCGAAAGCATTGATGGGAGATAAGATAGAGACGCCAGATTATATTACCGAGAATAAGTTACAGATTGATTATACACATTATATTACGAACCAATTGATGAAACCATTACAACAGTTATTCGGACTTGCATTGGAGCAAATCTGGACATTACAAAATAAGAAATCCGCGATTAAGACGTTTCAAAAGGAATTGGCTGTATTGGAACACGAATTTGCTGACGATTTTGAGATGTTCATGAAGAAAAAGGAGAAGGTATGTAGTGCAAAGGTAAAACTGTTATTGTTTGACAAGGTTCTCAGTAAAATATATAATAAAAAGAATAATATTCAGACACTTACCACGTTCTTTGGTAAGAAATAAACGGCTGGTTTATTGTATTATATGCAATGTATATTTTTTATTGCATATAATTTATTCGGTTGGTTCATCTTCTTCGGATACCGTTTCTGTATTACTATCTTCATATGTGGTGGTAGTTATAATGGGTATATCAAACCGGAAAACTTGATTGAGCGACAAATCTATATTATTTGCGAAATAGTTGGCTATAATACTTGAAATATTGCTAGTTAATCCGTCTAACGTTTGATCCGTGTCAACCCCACTTACATCGGGTGAATTGGCTGAAATGTCTACCCGGTTGGCTTCCAAATATTCACGTATGTCATATCTACATACCGGACATCTTACACGACTACTAAACCAATCTCGGATAGATTGTGTATTGAACATATGTCCACACGGCTTTATTCTTGTAATTATATTTCCTGGTACAAAGTCTTCTAGTGTGATCGGGCATCTAGCTGGGGTAACTTCATTTTGCACGTATGTAATTGTTTCAAGTGCCATATCTAACTGCTGTTCCGTTGGTCTAACTACTACGTCCTGCATGTTCAATGGTGTATTATACATCGTGGATAACATGTCTACATTAAATAGACGCACCGGGCGTTGGGCCGTACCATTAGGCAATCCGGTGGCTACATTTCGTGCAGAAAATCTATTTTGAGAACCAATGGGTGCTTGGTGGGTATTCGTCGCCCGTGCACCTTCGGTACTACTTATATCTTGACGTAAACACCGAATTATATCTAATATCAATCGCGTATTCGCATTGTAACCGGATATCACGTCACGAAGGGCAAGTACAATCGCATAATATAAACCGTTACTATTCGTATTGGGAGGCGGTGGGGCAGGAGTGTGAACCGGTTCCGGTGTAGTTCTCCTAGTATTATTTAAATATGCATTGATTAGAGTTTCTAAAATATTATCTGCAATGTACTCATTTTGTGGGGTTACGTCATTGTTCATATTATAAATATAATTATAAAAAGGTGTAAAGAATACTATCTATATACATTCATAGATTAATAATATAGTAAATGGACTTGACTAAATATTATAATAAAGGGCTCACTGGAATTGCCAATTTGGGTAACACTTGTTTCTTGAATGCATCTATGCAAGTCATTAACCATACGTATGAATTAAATGAATTCCTAGATACTCCCGCCTTTAAAAAACATGTGAATGTTGATACGGCCGATGGAAAGATGATGACTGAATGGAATGATTTACGCAAGGTTATGTGGAGTGGTAACGGTGTAGTTACTCCGCGAAAATTTGTGCATAGCGTTCGCCAAATTGCTCATAGTAAAAATCGCGACTTGTTTACGGGATTTGCACAAAATGATATGCCCGAGTTCTTATTGTTTATAATTGACTGTTTACATAATAGTTTGTCTCGCTCTGTAATTATGCGTATTTCAGGTAATGCTCTGAACAGCAGAGACGTTATGGCGACTAAATGCTATGATATGTTGAAAACGGTATATTCAAAGGAATATTCGGAAATAATGGATATGTTTTATGGAATATATGTATCCGAAATATTAACGATTGATGGGAAGTTGTCACATACAATGAAGCCCGAACATTTCTTCATGCTTGATGTACCCATTGTTAGTAACAGTGGCTTACTTCTCACCAATTTGCACGATTGCATAAACCATTATACATTACCCGAACAGATGGTCGGTGAAAATGCGTGGTTTAATGATAAGACCAATAAAAAGGAGGACGTGATGAAACGCTTATCATTTTGGAACTTCCCTAAGATTTTAGTTATTGTATTAAAACGGTTTTCCGCCGACGGACAACATAAGAATACATCGCCGATTGACTTTCCCATTCATAATCTTGACTTATCCTCTTATGTAAGAGGTTATCAGCCCCAGTCGTATATATATGACTTGTATGGCATCTGTAATCATCTCGGCGGTACTTCTGGTGGACACTATACTTCCTTTGTAAAAACAGCTGCCAATGTCTGGATACATTTTGATGATGAGCGAACGGAGGTGATTGAGAACGAAACCGCATTAATTACACCAAACGCTTATTGTTTATTTTACCGAAAAAAATAACGCGCTATAATATAAAGTAAATTAAATGGCTGATACAGTTACACCACCACCTACGGATCTTAATGCACCTGCTACACCCCCCGCGGTTGCACCTGCTACACCGCCCCCATCGGACGCTACTGCCAGCGAGGAGGATGCTGTCCCTGCGGATACTACTACTAGCCCTATTACAGCCCTCATATTTACCAAATCCAATTTTATATTAGTTGTATGGTTCCTAATAGTATACATTTTAGCATATTTCGTTTTAGGAATGTTCTTCGGAACTAATTCCCCGGTTTCTAGCTTTCAAGCAAGTCTAGGAAAATTATTGGACTTTATGATCTTATGTGGTATTTTAGGATATGCCGTATTATACTATTACTCTGCTCCCGAGGGAAAGTTAGATACAGACATGAAAGAATTATACGAGCAGACCGTTGCCTACCTATCTAATTCTTTCTCCTTACTCACTACCGCCGCGTTTATTGTTTTATTTTACGTAGTCATCTATCTATTTAGAGTGCCGATGACAGAAGATGCAAAACCGATGTTTATTTCATTGATTGAGAACACCGCGTGGATTAGCATGTTACTCGTTGCAATTATTGCGTTCTTTAAACACGCTCTCGGTATATCCATTACCGACCTATTTGATAAATTAAACCTATTTGCTACACCGGCCGTCATTACACCAGTTGTTGCACCAGTAACAGATACAAATGAGGTGTTTAATATATCCAATAATTTATATACATATCAGGACGCTCAGGCTATATGCAGTACATTTGATGCCAAATTAGCGACATATGACCAAATAGAAACCGCATATAATAATGGTGCAGAATGGTGCGCATACGGTTGGTCAGAAGACCAAATGGCTTACTTCCCTACACAAAAAGCTACTTGGAGCAAACTTCAAGATGATCCAAAGAAGAAAAATAATTGCGGCAGACCAGGGGTGAACGGTGGCTATATTGCAAATCCATATATTAAATTCGGAGTAAACTGTTATGGCAAGAAACCAAAGCCGACCGATGACGATATGAACCGATTAGATGCAAAACAAACCCAGGTTTACCCTGCCAGTAAAACCGATAAGAAATTGAGTGAAAAGGTCCAATACTGGAAGGATAATGCAGATAAGTTCCTACATTTAAGTTCCTATAATAATAATAAATGGTCACGATATTAGATCCCACCACCCTCCGATTTGTTTGATAACAACTTACTATGCTTGATATCAAATGCTCCTCCCCCGCATTACTGTATTAAATGTGAAAACACCCCTACAACATCATATGACGTATCTTTCAAAGATAATACCAATGCCGTTACAACAATGATGTTCGCGATTACACTATTCATATCCTCAATTTCACTGTTCTCTGCCTTTGTATTACATATTATATCAAACCATTCCGGACCATAATTATTTACTCCGTTCTCAGTGTGATGTTGAGCGTGCACTGCATGGCTAAGTATATGATAATTGATTAAATGGTATGTTGTAAATATTATGGCCCACGCCAAAATAACGTAATGGTTTGCTAACTGTATGCCTACGTAGTTCTCCAAAACCATGATTATGGGTATCCATAACAGTCCTCCTATAATCGTCAAGTTCACGAATATTTCAAATATTTCGGTACTTATATAATCTTTGTATTCTGGCATATGATGTATGGCGTGTATCTTTCCAAGGATTGTATTCTCGTATTTATGCATAAACCAATGCACTGCATATGTCCAAACCGATATTCCAAAATAAGTTAATATTGTGCGAAACATATTGTCGCCTGTAATATAATTTATTGTTATGCCACCTAATATGATTGCTGTAAATAACATATAGTTTACATTTGTCATTTTTATCATATTATTATATAGACCATCTTGGTGAGAATATAGCTCGGAATACTTTAAATTGTCTGTCATTTCTATACTATTGTTGTATTTTTATTCTGATAAATACGTAAAAAAACAATGTTTCAGTAGTAACAAGAATATCTTGGCGTTGGTTGTCACTATCGCCATGAATAGCCATTGGACTGTAACATTCCCACGTTGATTGCTGTTATAATTAACTTGTGTATGTGCACTTACTGTATCTATCATTGTTCCGCCTAAACATTTGTCTTCTAAGAGTGTAAGTGGACAGTCGTTAAATATGATATTAATCGTCAAGATGGAATACAAGAACAGGCTTACCATGACTAATATTGATAAGTCAGATGACAATAATGTAATCACTATTGGAGATACAAACATTATCCAATGCATTGTTATCATTGATAGCAATATTCTGTTGTCATATACCGTTTGGGCTATTTCTTCTATGGAATGGTTTAATAGTTTTGATATTATGTCCATTGTGTTATAATATCAAGATGTAATTTATTTTTATTACGAACGACTACGAGTTACTTTGCTGGTTTTTTTTATTTGTAAACGTTTCTTTGTATGTGCATTCGTATTACGCGAGAACGTTACTGTGTCCATTAAATGTAAGAATACATCGTCTGGTATAACGCCTATGTTCTCAATACGCTCGCTATGTATTTTTTTGTTATAATGAGGAGAGTTGTCTACGTGTAGATTATCTAATACTAGTCCTAGTGGTACCACTAAATCCTTTAATCTGTCTCCACCACCTTGCTGTGATTTACCGCCGTTACTCATCATAAAATTGGTCACTGGATAACCGCCTACCAAATTATTGCTACTATATTGTATATTTTCTGCTAGGGATTTGTATGCTTGCATGTTCTCTACTATTATATGATAAGATCATATTTATAATTTCTTAGGAATACGTTTTATATCTTGATTGGTAGTGACTTCCCTGTTATCTTTTAGATACTGAACGATATATTCTACATGGCTTTCGTCTGGTATAATCTTTGCTAAACATTTTTCAATATAACCATATGTTAGTGGGGAATACTCCTTTTTTTCATATATGCGAAGTTCTCCATCACTTATTTTTATATTACCATTATAATTCGTTTGTTTCATATATGTTGTTATGTTTGTATTGGCAGTCGCCTTGACTTCCCTCATCTGTTTTACCTTTTCATTTAATTGTTTCAATTGAGTATCAGCGAGAACCCAGCGTTGTACATCGTTGATTAATTGGGCCTTTGTTATAGGTTGATTTTGCATTATCAACGTGTTCTCATCTGACGCATTATTATTCATAATGTTTATTATGTATAATAGGGATTATTTCTCTAAATCTGTTTGTTTACTTACCCTTTTTGTTCTTCATGGTTTTCCCTTTCGGTTTCTTCTTTGGTTGTGCCGCGTCGGGCTTTCCTCCCTTCTTATACGTCTTAGCAGCATCCTTCAATGCATGCTTGAACATATATTTTGGGTTCTTCGCCCTTTGGCTCTTGTAGTGTCGCGTGACGTGAAGGGTCCAGTCTGACATATTATATATTATATAGATAGATTTTATATTTGAACATTGTAATCCGCACAAATTCCGGGTCGTATTCTTGAATAATTACAATGCCGGCCGCCGCCATTATTCAATGGTTAACGACGCTTATTTCTCATTTTCTTGGCAGACTTACCCTTCTTTTGCGACTTTCCACCCTTGGCGGAACGTCTTTTTCTGCTTCCTCCAACTTTCACAGGTTCCACAGGTGCCACAGGTGCTTCTTCTGCCACAGGTGCTTCTTCTGCCACAGGTGCTTCTTCGGCCACAGGTGCTTCTTCGGCCACAGGTGCTGGCGCTTCTTCTGATGCTACTGGTTCTCCTTCCGGAGATGGTTTTAGATACGCACCGACACTTTCAAGAAAACTGGGTTGACCCTCCCCCTCGCCCGCCTCCTCCCCCCCGCGCATATTACATTTGTTTCCTCCGGCTTGTCCTACCACAGCAGCATATGGGTTGTTCATTTGAATAACATTAGACCCTGGTAAAGCATGCTGAGAATTGGACCCCCCATACACAGCAGAGCCCCATTCACCGGTGGTCTCCCCGCCTCGCATCACCTTAGATCCTCTTCTCTTCATACGCATAGAACCTTTAACCGCGCGTTTTTTATTATTAGACTTACTTTTACCAGCCATGATATATTATAACAACACATATTATTTCTCTAAATACGTCACTTTTGACAATTTATTGAAAAGTTTCAACATCAAATATAAATTCGCTAAAATAATCAACGCTAAAAAGATGTTATAAAAACAAATGATCCAAATATAGACATTGAGTTCACTGTAAATCGTCTCACTGACTAGTTTAAGGATTTCACTAATATTGTTTTTAATATTTTCATTCTGTAAAAATCCAGCATACCCCTCCATGCGACGCTTTACAAACATATTTACTACTAAATCGCCAGAAACAAACGTATTCGGTTAAACGAATGTTTTGCCGAAAAATAGGAATAAAGAGACCTGATTATAATGTATAATGGAGAACATATACAGTACGAATGCCGAGTTTGATACCTTTGATTTTAGCAAAATGGAACTGACAAAACCTATTCCGGTCCAAGGTGGTAATCATTTCATTAAGTTTTTAGTAAAAAATGGTAATCATGTATACGTACAACCCCCCGCGTGTATCAGTAAGCAAGGTATAGTGAAAGTAGGAAAGAAATATTATTGTGACCTAATGTTTACTAATGAAAATGAACATTTTATTAGATGGATAGAGAACCTAGAAACACATTGTCACAAATATATCTTTGAAAACAGACAAAAATGGTTTGATAACGAAATGGAATTACACGACGTAGAGAACTATTTCACATCTCCCATTAAATTGTTTAAATCCGGTAAATTCTATACAATCCGTACAAATATTCAGACCATATTAGATAAGCCGAAACTAAAAATATACAACGAAGATGGCGACGAGGTAGAATATAGTGCCATAACGAGCACGTCTCAGTTAATGACAATAATTGAAGTCCAAGGTATCCGCTGTTCCGCACGTAGCTTTCAAATTGATATGGAAGTGAAGCAGGCGATGGTATTAAAACCGGTCAATCTGTTTGATAAATGTCTATTTAAGCCGCAATCTAATCCCACAAAGAAGGATATCCTTGCACCGGCAACCCAATCCAATGAAAACGACTATATAGAGGAAGCGGAAGAATTATTGGTAGAAGAACAAAACCAGACAGAAACCCCCCCGGATTTAGGAATATTTGTAAATACTGCGAAACCGTCGGTTTCCGTAGACATTGCAAACAATGCTAGAATGGAGAAGGTAATGAATGAAGGAGTAGAAGAAAAGCGCGAAGACGAAGAAAAGATGGAAGGAGTAGAAGAAAAGAATGAATTGGAAGAAAAGGGTAGAGACAATGGATCAGACGAACTAGAAGAGATAGTCTTTCATTTAGATGAATTACCCGAAAACGACCAAATTACATTGAAGAACCGAAATGACGTTTATTATGAGATGTACAGAGAAGCAAGACAAAAGGCAAAATACGCCCGTGATTTGGCAGTGGCGTCATATTTAGAAGCAAAGAATATCAAAAATAAGTACATGTTGGAGGATATCGGTGACAGTGAAGACAGTGATATAGACAGTGATTTAGAGAACGAAGAGGAAGACGAATAGTTATACCAAACAAAGTAGATTGGCCCAGATATATTTAGTACATTTAATACATTTTGATATAAAAAATTTTGTCAGCCGTTTATATAAACGAAAATGTTTAAGGAAATTCAAAGTGGTCTTGCCAAATTCTTTACCAAGGAGTTCGTTCTAGTGGTTATCATATGTTTTGTATTAATGTGGGGTCTTTTAAGCTATTCTGGCGAGAAGTATAGTTTTAAGGACAATATGGAGGGAGGTTCCACACAAACAGCGATTGATGCCCCGCCGGCCGCAAGTGAAGTTGCTGCTCCTGGTAGTGCAGATAACTCCGCCACTGCTGGTTATTCTGGCGCCCAAGCTGGATATGCTCTTCAACCCGTTGCTAACCCCAAGGAGTTGCTACCTGCCGATGGAAATATTCAGTGGACCGAACTAAACCCTTCTTCTATTAAGGGAGGTGACGTAATGATGCCCGATTTACTCCAAGCCGGATACCATATTGGCTTAGATACTATTGGCCAGTCTTTGCGTAATGCAAATATGCAATTGCGTTCTGATCCCGTTATCGCAAAGGCTGACGTTGGACCGTGGAACCAAAGCACGATAGAGGCCGACATGGGACGTGTCCCCCTTGAATTGGGCCGTAATTAATAGATTGTAATGACAATATACCATTTATAATATTCGCAATAATAATAAATCGCAAATATTATATAAGAAGACGTATGGAAAAAGGAGATGTTTTAGGATATGTTATAATCGTACTGATATTGGCGATATGTGGATACACCTATTACGATAATGCCGATAGTTTTCAATTGAAGTGTATCGTATCTACCGTAGACGGAAATAAGTATTGTGTACGTGACCGTAAACGCATTGCCGAAGCCGCCGATTTATTAGCCAATGTTACCACAAAATGTAAAGAATTGGTCAAATATATGGACGAGAACCATAATGATAATCAGGACGTTCGTCAACTAGTATCCGGATTTAACCCCGCCAAGGTAATGGAGACGTTACCCACGAGCACATTTACTGCATATAGCGAGAACAAAGGCGAGAAGGTTGCATTTTGTTTAAATCAGCAAAAAGCGGACAATAATAACTTAATTGATGAGAATACGCTCTTGTTTGTAGCCATTCATGAACTAGCACATATAATGACAAAGTCAATCGGGCATAAGAGTGAATTTTGGGCAAATTTCAAATTTTTACTAGAAAATGCAAAAGACGCGGGTATACACGACCCAGTTGATTACAAGAAGAAACCTCAGGAGTATTGTGGAATGAAAATCCGCGATAATCCATACTATGATGCATAGAAAAGAGGAATATGATTATTATTTGATTATTATTATTTAACGATAATCAAATATAAGAAATACTATAATGCGACATTTACGCCACCATCTTTAAACCGCCCACTAGATTGGCACCGATACCGAAACCGGCACCACCACGAGCATTCACGCCCATAGAAGGAATGAACACATCAAGAATGCTAAACGTGGCAGCAGCAGTCAGGGCGATGATTACGATCTCCTCAACATTAAGCTGTTTCTTGGGGATAGCAAAGGCGGCAAGGGCAACGACTAAACCTTCAATGAGGTATTTAATCGCGCGTTTAACTAAATCGTTCAAATCAAGCATTGTGATTGTTATATTATATTAGAACAAAAAAATTTACCTTACCAATTAATTATATGCTAAATAAATACGGGGGGTGTTGCCGTAAAATATATTCTAAATAAAACACTTAAATAAAGGTTCGTATATCATTTATACTGCTAAATGTCTACGTTTGAGAAGAAGCAAAACCCCGATGGAACGAAGAACACTAAATACGTTGACCTATGTGACGAGGATCCTCCCATTGCAGGACAAAAGTTCGCGTGTATGTCGTTTGTCTCGCCTGACAAGATTTTGAAGAAGCGCGAGGTATATTTGTTTAATCAATTTATTAAGAATTGGGAATTCTCTAAATCAATGGAGAGGTACTTTGAGTTTATTCATTTCATTGCATATAAGTATAGCTTAAAGGCGGAGACCCTGATTAACGATTTCAATGAATTTGTTAAGGAAGAGTCCGATAAATTGAAGAAAAGTGGTATTGAGGACGATTATAAGAATTTCTTAGATAAGCAAGAAGATAAGCTAAATGAAACGTTTAACCGAGAACACGCGTTTCAAACCTCCGTGCGTGGTCTAAAAGTTAGAGGAGTATACTCTACTCAGGACGAGGCAGAAGAGAGATGTAAGAAAATGCGTGAACACGACCCGAACCACGACATTTATGTTGGGCCAGTTGGAGTGTGGGTTCCGTGGGACCCCGATGCATACAAGACCGGACGCGTTGAACATTTGGAGGAACAGCTAAATGCATTGCACAAAGAAAAACTGAAGAACGAGGAGATGGCGAAGAAGGAATTTGAGGAGCGTATCCGCGAGACGAAGAAGAAGGCAATTATGGAGAACATTGAAAAGGCAACTAAGAGCGGTAACGTTCTTACACAGACTATGGACGGAGAAGGAAATCTGATTGGTGTAAAAGAAACAGTAGATTTTGATAGCAGAGATGCAGTCGTCGTTGATGCTGCTCAGTTGCGCGATGAAGTGTTGGCAGATACTAAAACAGATGCTACCGAATAAATGTAAATATAGATAACTATTTAGTAAATGCGTAAGATTTTTTCATACGCATTTATCTCTTGGAAAAATTGATTGTAATGTATCTAATTATGATACTATAAAATAACCCTACAACAATGAATACTTTCTCGTATATTGTACACAAGCTCAATTCGTCAACCGATGAACAGTATCATTTTGACCTAACCAACCTAAGTATAAACAATCGGTCTGCTTATATGGCATTAGATATAAACAATACAATAAAACGATTTGGGCACCCATTTAGTTGTAATTTAATTCAAAATATGATCTTTCAACTGCGCGGTGACGGAAGAGAAATAAACCCGGGTGGATTGAACAAGTTTGAACATTTTAAGATGATTGAACATCTCTCATTCATTTCCGATGACGTTAAGAAACACGTTCGTATGATGCATATTCTTAGCCAACGGCACTACTCTGCATTGTGTAAGTTCGCATATTTATTTAAATTAAAGCGAGCACCTATTATTATGCAGACCGATTTATACTTGAATGATTTGAACCAACAACAGCGCAATGTCATTACTATATTTCAACATAATTGTCGGTATTTATTCAGTATTACCGATCTGAACAAGATAGTAGAAACCTCTGTATGTAATTCCCCCTATTTCATATCCGAACCCTTGCCAGTAAAAAACCCATACAACAATTTGCCTTTCTCAAAATCGGACTTATATAATATTTACTTTCAGATTAAAGACCGGCTGATACGCACGCCGGAAGTATTATATAAGTTCTTTCTCAGCAATTTCAACTTGACTGACTTTCAACGAAACAATCAGGTATTAATAAGAAATAAATACATAAACCAGTTTGTTGAAAACGAAGATGAAGCGACCTTAGTAGACTATATACTCAACTTGCTTACATACGACGCACGTATCAAAATTGATCCAGATTTTCCGGACAACACGTTGGTTCTTATATTCAAGCCCTATTTACGACTGTACTTGGAGATGAACTATTCATTTGATTGCACCATTCGTCACCGCGCAAAATGCCTTCTTATAAACAAATTGAATGTCTTCTATTTACACAACCCTCAATTTGGAAGACGAATATTTAAAATCAAGAATAAACGGGTTATCGGGGCCATGACATACAACACCGACTATATTGAGTTTAATACACGGTCCCCAGTACAACCACCCTTTTTAGAAACTCACACGATATTCAATGCGGAGTATCATCATGTACACGATATGCATATACAAGATGATACTTTTGATTCTGACGATGAACCTGAACCTGAACCTGAACCTGAACTTGAAGTTGAACCTCAACCAATAGAATTGAATAATCAAGTAGAAGTAGAAGAATACAACGAGATTTCAGACCAAGAAATGTCACTTGCCGACGGCAATGAGTTCAGAGACTTGGCTGCAAATGTCTATCGGGATAATCTTCAACATTTCAATG
>Ga0075465_10000069_pt1 | contig 18263 bp, 16 predicted proteins | sample DEB19_08_DNA_6_FD_71484 | JGI IMG/M metagenome (GOLD analysis project Ga0075465, IMG submission 71484) | Aqueous microbial communities from the Delaware River and Bay under freshwater to marine salinity gradient to study organic matter... | ecosystem: Environmental > Aquatic > Marine > Coastal ...
CCATCCAATATTTTTTGGCAATCGATGATGATAAAATTGCAGACTTACTCATATTTACTTACGTTCTAATTGAAAATATTTGTACAAATTTAAGAGTTAGAACAAACCAAATGTGCTTTGGTTCTTATTTAGACTGATTATAGATAAATTGTTAAAAATTTATAGAATGTTGAATCTGTAACCAATTTTATTCTTTTGGTTTTACTAAAAAAACGAGGATGAAAGGTTTGGTGGTGTTTTTAAGTGTTTTAGTTACGGGATGTTGCTTTGCACAGGAGGAAAAAGAGATAGAATCTTCTATTACTAAAGGAGAAAATGTAAAAAATGAAATTTTGGAAGTGGCAAAAAAACGTGCGGAATTGGAGGTAGTACTTTCTGTTTATCCAAATCCTTCCTATGGAAGTGTCTGTATCGAAGGTTACGAAGGCTCGGTAGTTACCATTCACAGTGTTTTGGGAACGTATGTTGGCACATGGGAAATAGCGGAAGACAGAAAACTCACCATTTTAGATTTACCAAGCGGTTCTTTTGTCTGTTTAATCGATGATGGACAGATGCAAACCATTAAAAGAATTGTAGTGTTTTAATGTTGAAAGTTTAGCTGCTTTTCAATTGCGTTTCTGTTTCTGTAACGTTTAAAATATGTTCTTTTCCAAACACTAACGCACGGTTATCTGGAATGTGTCCTGCAGGGAAATCGAAAGCAACCGGAATATTGCGGTACGTGAAATGGCTCAGAATAAGTTCTTCCAACGTTTGTCCAAATGGAACCGCCGTATCTTTCAAATCGGTCATTCCGCCTATAATCAAACCTTTGATTTTATTAAAAACACCCGCTTTTTCAAAAGCAAACAACATGCGGTCGATGTGGTACAATTGTTCTGCAAGGTCTTCCACAACTAGAATGGTATTTGTAAAGTCGATTTGATCATCCGTTCCGAGCAAACTGTATAGAATGCTGAGGTTTCCGCCAACAAGTTTTCCTAATGCGGTTCCTGGTTTGTTGTTTGAATTCCCTGCGACTTGGATGGCAGATTTCTCTCCCGTTAGAGCGGAAACCAACGTATCTAATGCCTCGGTGGTATTTTCCGCAAAATTAAGCGGCATGGATCCGTGGATACTTTGCAAGGAGAAGCGTTGCATGCGTTGGTGAAAAACGGTCACATCGCTGAATCCGACAATCCATTTTGGCTCGCGCAACATTCCAGCCCAGTTCAATTGGTCTAAAATTCGGATACAGCCATATCCGCCTCTTGCACAAAGAATCGCCTTGATTTCCGGCTCATCTATTCCATATTGAAAATCTGAAAGGCGTTCTGCGTCTGTTCCAGAAAAATAATGGTACGCGCCCAAACAGTGTTTACTGATTAATACCCGAAAACCCTTTTCAATCAAAACGTTTTCTGCAAATCGAACGTAGGATTCTTCTATCGCTTTAGCGGGTGCCGTGATGTAGATTAAATCTCCTTTTTGCAATACTGGAATGGTATTTTTCAACTTTTTAGATTTTCTTGTTTCAAATGTACAATTTATCTTTTAGTCAATCAGCGGTTACGCAGTCTGTATTTTTCAGGTTAATCGCGTTTAGCTTTCTTAGAATAATTACTACTTTGGCGGAAACATAATTCTGGATCCTGTGATTTCTCCGTATAACGATGAATTTTTTATGAAGCAAGCTTTGCAAGAAGCGCATAAAGCATTTGAACTTGATGAAGTGCCTGTTGGCGCAGTTGTGGTGGCTAACAATCAGATTATTGCTCGGGCGCACAATTTCACAGAACATTTGCGCGATGTCACCGCGCATGCTGAAATGCAAGCAATTACTGCGGCTGCAGAATTTTTGGGTGGAAAGTATTTGAGCGGTTGCACGCTTTACGTTACGGTTGAACCTTGCGTAATGTGTGCTGGAGCATTGTATTGGTCCCAACTCGATAAAGTTGTTTTTGGCACGCGCGACGAAAAGCGCGGAGCAGGGCGTTTTCAAAACCAGTTGTATCACCCAAAAACCCTTGTTTTGAATGGCGTTTTAGAAAAAGAATGCTCCGAAATTATGCTCCGATTTTTTCAGTCGAAACGGTAATTTCCGCTGATTTAGGACAGCATAAACCAAAAATTTAACCCTTTATTTCTTTCGTTCCATCGGAATGCAGCGCAAAACGTCCGGCTTTTCGATCGTGCACATAATCCATTTTTGGCCATGGCCAACCGCCAAACTGCGTGCGTTGGTAATCTTCAAAAGCTTGGTGAATTTCTTGTTTTGTATTCATCACGAAAGGTCCGTGCTGCACCACCGGTTCGTTGATTGGTCGACCTTGTAATATCAAAACTTTGGATAGATTTTCACCATTTTTAAGTTGAATCGTTTGGGCAGCATTCACTTCTACGGCGTGGTAATGCGGAACTTCTTGGTCTTCCACAACCAAACCGTCACCTTGGTAATAGTAAATGGTGCGGTTGATTCCTTCTGAAGCAGCCGGAACCATCCAATGCGCTCCAGGATCTAGTTGAATATTCCAGATTGCAACTTCATTTTTTGGATCAAACGCCCATGAATCTGGCGGTGGAGTAGAGGAGGAATGCTTCCCAAGTTTACCAACGAGCACTTCAATCGTAACAAGCTTGTTCGCGCTGTCGGTTTCCTGAAACTTCGGTACTTGTTCTTCCCAGATCATTTTAAAATGCGGTTCAACCATTTTGCTTTTCGCAGGAAGGTTTAGCCAAATTTGAAACAATTCCATCGGATTTTCTTTGTCTTCCTGCAATAATGGAAACATTTCAGAATGCTGAACGCCTTTTCCAGCGGTCATCCATTGCACATCTCCATCGCCGTAGCGTCCTGCAGCACCGGTCGAATCGGCATGGTCTACCAATCCTTCGCGCACAACCGTTATTGTTTCAAAGCCCCTGTGTGGATGACCAGGAAAACCAGGAACTTCTGTTCCGTGGTACATTCTAAAACCATCTTTGATAATGAAATCTTGTCCAAGATAACGCCCTTCCAAAGAAGAGACAGGCCCCATTTTAGCATTTCCTTTCGGGAATTTATCTTCGTGGTGCACACAAAACAAAAACGGATCAGCAGTTTCCCATTGAAAACTAAGCGGTTTGATTTTTATAATTTTAGCGGATGTTGACATCGATTTTGGATCTTTTGAATTGTTGCGGGTATAACCAATAAATGGCAGTGCTACTAGCGATGAAATACCGAGAGTAAGCTTGCCGAGGAAGGAGCGACGCGGATAATTATCTTTCATAGGGTTTTGTTCTTTTGTGCACTAAAAGTATAAAAAAGGAAGGAATTCTGCACGTACTTTTGAATAAGAATTACAAGGATTTAAACGTACAACTTTTATTTTTGGGCGTTTCCCTTCGGGTCGGGCTTTTCGTTCCAATCTTTTCTTTAAAAAAATAAAAGGATTTTCACTGCAATCCCTAACGCAAACCCCACCAAAAGCAGAAGTTTCATCTATTTAAAAAAGATAGTTTCGTATAGGGCGTGAAACTTGAAACCAGAAATATTTTGCTGTTTTTTAGACCTAGTTTTGTATCGTGCATGCAAATTGAAACAAAAAAAAGGAGACGAATTCGCCTCCTTTTACGTAAAATATAAATCGAGTTCGGTTTATTTTATAATTGTATCCAATTGAAAAAAGTGGATCAAATAGTAAAAACCTGCTGCCAATAAAGCACTTACAGGAATGGTTAAAATCCACGCCCACAATAAATTAATGGTAACGCCCCAGCGCACTGCGCTCAATCTTCTTGTTGCACCAACTCCGATAATAGAACCAGTAATAGTGTGCGTAGTAGAAACTGGAATTCCCATTTGACTTACTGTAAATAAAGTAAGCGCGCCAGCCGTTTCGGCGCAAACACCTTCTAAAGGTGTAACTTTTGTAATCTTGGTTCCCATTGTTTTAACGATTTTCCAACCGCCCATCAACGTTCCAATACCAATCATAAAGTAGCAACCGAAAGCAATCCAGAATGGCATCGTGTCGGAATGAACTTTCGCTTTTACCTTGTGTTCCGCTAACAATTCTCCTCCTTTAATGTATTCCTTGAACACTGCTGCGTGCGAATATCCTGCGTTAAATTGCGTATCGTTAAAAATCAATTCACTTGTTTTGTGGTCATAAATCTTGTCGCCATTTGTGTAAACAAGAAGTGCATTTCCATCTTCGTAAGTTGGTTTGAACTTTTCCTTTTTTCCGTCTGCCGATTTATATTCAATTTGAATCAACTCGGTAACCTGCAAATACTGTGGAAGGGCAACATCTGTTTTTCCATCCCGAACAAAATTAGCATACACCATTAATGCTGCACAAATAATTCCCATTACTTTTTGCGAATCCGCGCCACCATGTCCTAGGGAAAAAGCTGCGGAAGAAAGCAATTGTAAACGCTTGTGCATGTTGGATTCTTTCATTGCAGATGGTTTCTTTCCGTGTGCTATTTCAAACCAGATATACACAAGAATAAAGACCAGTAGCATTCCAACCACGATATACATCATTACAGGCTTCATGTCCATAAATTCTATCATGTATAACATGAAATAGGTTGTAATGGCACTCAGAATTAAAATGACGGTCATTTTTTTCCAGAACGACCTGCTAATCGTGACGAGGGCAATAATAAAAGCGATAAAACCACCAATTAGAGGCGCTAAGAAAATAAACAAAACTACTTTTAGAATTTCACCACCAGCAATCACATCAAATCCAGCGTGCGCAACAGCTGCACCTGCAAAACCACCAATCAAAGTATGCGACGATGAAGAAGGAATTCCGAGTCTCCATGTTAATAAATTCCAAAACGTTGCAGCTAACAAGCCAGCAAGTATTACCCAAAGATCAATTGCGCTATTGTCTACCGTTTTTGCAACGGTATTTCCAACGCTCATGTCAAAAACCCAAAATGCAAGAATATTGAACGAAGCCGCCCAAATTACAGCCTGCACTGGTGTTAGAACTTTTGTGGAAACAACTGTGGCAATTGAATTTGCAGCATCGTGAAAACCATTAACAAGGTCAAACAGTAATGCAATAACAATTACAACTATTAATAATGTAAACATACGTTACGATTTTAAAGTAAGAATAGTGAATTAAGCATATTTAACCACAATGGATTCAATTACATTTCCTGCATCCTCGCATTTATCTGTAACGATTTCCATTACTTGATAGATTTCGCGTTTTTTAATCAATTCTTTTGCATCAACGTCAGAATCAAATAATTTCTCAATGCTTAAGTCAAATAAATCGTCCGCACTGTTTTCAATGCTATTAATCTTGATGACACACTCAATAATTTTTTGTGTGTTTTTCAAATTCCGTAATTCAACCACCGCTTCGTTAACCGCCAACACAGCAAGTAAAATTGCGTCTGCCGTTTTTTGAATTCCGGAATCGGTTGTTGGATCTACTTTGTAAAAGTTCATTTTCTTTGCAGAAGCATACATGTAATCCGCGATGTCATCCAAGGCAGAAGCCAAACTGTGTATGTCTTCTCTATCGAACGGCGTAATGAAATTTCTTCCCAACTCTAAAAAGATATTGTGTGTTAAAATATCATTTTGGTGTTCAAGATCTTCCATGTCTTTAATGATAACGGCTCTTTTGTTATAATCCGCTTCATTTACAACTTGAACTAATTTTTTTGCAAGCGTTTCGAGATTTGCACTTGCGTTTTCAAAAAGTGTGTAAAACACTCTATCTTTTGGTAAAAAGAATTTTAATAGACCAGATGCTGCCATAACTTTTAATTTTTTTGTAAATGTATTTCAATAAATGAACTTGACTTTTGTTTCTTTCATTTGTTAACGTAAAGATAACTTAATCAAACCTATCCAAAAAAATAAACGTTTAAATGTTTGATAAACAGCGTTTTGCATTGAGCGCTTTTTTTAATGTTAACTTAATGTTAACCAGGTATTCTACTAAATTAATCTTGAATTTGAGCAATAACAAAGCAAAGCAATGATTTTTGTTGAGATTTCTTAAATAAAGACATGTTACTATTGTGTTATGAAAGTTACCTTATCTTTAAGTTAATTTAAAAGCAATATTAAGAAAATCTAAATCGCCTACTTTTACCCAAAAAAATTAAAAAATGAAAAGTAAAGCAATTTTAATTCTTTGTCTGGCATTTATAAGTTTCAGTGATGGCTTTGTTATCGCTCAAAAAGCCACGCCAACGGTATCCAATGATTCTTTGAAAAAAGCGGTAGATGCTTTAGACCACGATCTCGGATGGTTGAAAAACCTCAAGGTAAATGGATGGATACAGGCTCAGTACCAATTAGCGGAAAGCAAAGCTGCAAAAACCTATGACGGAGGCGATTTTTTAGCCAATTCAAACAACCGCTTTATGGTTCGTCGCGGCCGAATAAAGTTTACTTACACCAATAAGTTGAGCCAATATGTTCTGCAAATCAATGCGACAGAAAGAGGATTAAATGTAGTTGATTTTTATGCAAAAATTACCGATCCCTGGACTAAAACACTTTCCCTAACGGTTGGCGTAATGAACCGGCCATTTGGGTTTGAGATTCAGCAATCTTCCGCAGATAGGGAAACTCCGGAGCGCGCAAGATTCACACAAATCCTTCTGCCAAATGAACGAGATTTGGGAGCGATGGCTACTTTTCAGCCCATAAAAGGACAAAAGTTATTCGGTTTGAAAGTAGACGCAGGTTGGTACAACGGAACTGGAATCGCTGTGCCGGGAACCACCAGTTTAAATGGCGCTGGAGTAGTAGATTTTGACAGTTTCAAAGATTTCATTGGTAGAGCGCACTACAAAAAAAGTTGGAAGGAAGAGCGCTATACATTAGGAGTTGGTGCTTCGCATTACAATGGTGGGTTTGTCTATCAAAATAATGTTGTTTACACTGCAATTGAAACCAATAGCGTGGGGAAAATGCAATGGAAAATTGCGGATACAACCGACGGAACTCGTTTCAAAAATAAAAAAGCGCCGCGCATTTATTATGGTGCAGATTTTCAGTTCGCTTTTAAATCACTGTTAGGAACCACCACTTTGCGCTGTGAATATATTACGGGAAAGCAAGCTGGCATAGTGGATGAATCCAAAAGTCCTTCGAGTTTGCCAGCCAAACAAGATACCTACATTCGCAATTTTCGAGGAATGTATACCTATTTTATTCAACGTATTGGAAAAACAAAACATGAAATTGCCCTGAAATACGAATGGTACGATCCCAATTCTAAAATTTCTTCATCCGATATTACTGCAGCGAATGTTAGTTTCACAAAAGCGGATATGAAGTATACAGCATTGGGAATTGGGTATAATTATTACATCCATGAAAATGTTAAGCTCATGCTATATTACAATAGGGTAACGAATGAAACGACGCCCGGAATTACAGGGTTTGCATCGGATTTAAAGGACGACGTGCTGACGATTAGAATGCAATACAGGTTTTAATTTCACCGGAAAAAGTGTTTTCAACGGTTATACATGAATGATTTTAAAAAGATGGATGCAAATTCATCCCTTTCTTGTTTTACCTTTGTTGCGCATGACACACACACACGATACAATATGTGCGCTCGCTACGCCAAATGGCATTGGCGCATTGGCAATCATCCGAATTTCTGGTGAGAATTCCTTGGCGCTACTTTCCAAGAATTTTTCCAAGGATTTGACAACCAAATCTTCGCACACTGCGCATTTTGGCCATATTCAAAATGACAAAGGCGAATGGATCGATGAGGTGTTGGTTACGGTTTTTGAACACGGTAAAAGTTTCACCGGCGAAGAAAGTGCGGAAATCGCTTGCCATGCTTCTCCCTATATTCAGCAGCAAATTATTCAATTGTTACTGCAATCTGGTTGCCGCTTGGCGGAACCTGGAGAATTTACCATGCGTGCCTTTTTAAACGGCAGAATGGATTTGTCACAGGCGGAAGCGGTGGCGGATCTTATTGCTTCCCAATCCAAAAGCGCGCACAATATTGCTTTAAAACAATTGCGTGGCGGATTTTCAAACGAATTAAAAGAGCTGCGAGAAAAACTCATTCACTTTGCTTCCTTGGTGGAGTTGGAATTGGATTTTGCAGAAGAAGACGTGCAATTTGCCGATCGCGGGGAATTGTTGCAGTTGGTGTTGGAAGTGTTGCGCTACATCCAGCGTTTGGCAAAATCCTTTGAATTGGGTAATGCAATTAAAAACGGCGTTCCAGTTGCCATTGTTGGCGCACCAAATACAGGAAAAAGTACTTTACTCAACCAACTTTTGGGGGAAGAACGCGCAATTGTGAGCAACATTGCTGGAACCACACGCGACGTGATAGAAGAAGTGCTAAATATCGAAGGAATCCAATTTCGTTTGATCGATACTGCAGGCATTCGCGAAGGCGCAGAAGAAATTGAAGCAATGGGCATTCAACGCTCCAAAGAAAAAATCGTTTTAGCACATATTGTTTTGTGTTTGGCCGATCTTTCGCAGGAAGAAAGCATGCAGGAAGTTTTGGTCTGGACGCGCGAACTCACCGAAATGTATCCTGACAAAAAAGTGCTGCTTGTTGCCAATAAAGTCGATATTTCTCAAAAAATACCTGAAATTTGCGAAATACCTACCGTTTTCACCAGTGCAAAAGAAGGAATTGGTATGGAAGAACTCAAGCAGCAATTGGTGGAACTGGTGCAAGGAGATTTCAATTTGTCCAATGAAACCATCGTTTCCAATGTGCGGCATTACGACGCGCTTACCAAAACAGCAGCTGCTTTGGAAAAGGCAAAATACGACCTGGAAAACAACATTACTGCCGATTGGGTTGCGATGGATATTCGCCAGGCGATGTACGATTTGGGAACAATTACGGGAGACATTTCCACCGATGATTTATTAGGGAATATCTTTAGTAAGTTTTGTATCGGAAAGTAATGATATCAAAGCAAAACACACTAAAACATTGATATATAAGTCATATATCAATTAATGCGTTTTAATTGCTAACACAAAAAACGTGTAAAAACGTATTGTTATGATTTAATGTGTGTTGTATTTGTCATGAGAATTTGAAATTTTAATTTTATTTAGGACAGGATTGTGAATTAATAATAACTTTGTTGAATGCATGAACAAAAAGTCGTTAATCCTGTTTTTAGAAAATCATGGTAGCACGACTAATCGGCGTAGGAAAAGAATATCAAATGGGCGACCAAACCATTGTCGCTCTCAAACCTGTTGACTTAGAGATTTATGAAGGTCAATTGGTGTTAATCATCGGTCCATCTGGATCGGGAAAAACAACCCTACTGTCTCTCATCGGTTGTGTGATTTATCCAAGTTATGGTGAACTATATGTCAATGATCAGTTGGTGAATGAGATGTCACAGAAACAATTGGCTTCCCTTCGTCTCAATACCATCGGATTCGTTTTCCAAAGTTTCAATCTCATAGCACCGCTCAATTCATTCGACAATGTCTTGATGCCGATGCAATTGAAAAGGGTCCCCGCAGCAGAGGCCAGAAAAAAAGCGGAAGACGCCCTCGCGCTTGTGGGTATGCTAGACAGACGTAAAAGTTTGCCGAAGCAATTGTCGGGAGGGCAGCAACAGCGTGTAGCAATTGCCCGAGCCTTGGTGACCGATCCTAAACTTATTCTCTGTGATGAACCGACAGCATCCCTTGACGCATCCTCTATTTCTACGGTCATGAATGAACTCGTTGCTTTAGCAAAAGGCGGAAAAAGTGTGTGTGTCGTTACGCATGACCCACGTTTGCTTGCGTATGCGGATCGTGTCATCAAAGTAGATGGTGGTGAAGCAACCGAAATAATGAAAGACGGAATTACAAATGCATTTTCAATCCATTAATATGAAAAATAACCTGTTGGTCCTTGCTGGACTAATACTCCTCGCGTCCTGTGGTGGAAAAAAAGAAGAACCGAAGAAGAAATCTTCCGATTATAATCTAAAAAACATCAAAGAACTCGTCGGGATTGCGCGCATCGAACCGGAAAATAAAATTTCTCCAATCGGTGCTGAAATCGCAGGACGAGTGGCAGAGATTCTTGTAAGAGAAGGTGAGCCTATCAAAAAAGGACAACTCATTATGCTCTTGGACGACAGCGCTGAATCGGCACAGGTGGAACAAAGCAATTCAAAACTCGCAACACGAAATCAACGGGTGAATATCCTGCAAGCGAAGGTAGAAGCCATTAAAATTAAAGTGGAAGCAGCAGACGTGGAAAGCAAAAGAGACCGTGCACTAGCTGACGCTAAAGCTGGAACAGAAAAGGCAGCGACAGATGCTGAAACGGCTTACAACAATTTACGCGCTGATTTGATCATTGCAAAAGCAGATTTGCAAGAAGCGAAATCTGGCGTAATCGAAGTGAGTGCAGAAACGAACTACATCAGTAAGATGCGCGATAAAAAACGCATTTATGCTCCAGCAGACGGAATGATGCTCAACTGGGATGTCAAACTAGGTCAAGCCATCGGTGCTGGAGCCAAACTGGGTGACTTTGCCCCTGCAGGTGGATTGATTGCCATCACTGAAGTGGATGAATTGTATGCCTTGAAAGTGAAAAAAGGACAACGCGTTTCTATTAATCTGCAAGGAACAAAACAAACACTTACCTCTGGTTCTGTCGTGTATTGCGCGCCGTACCTTTCGAAGAAATCAATCTTCAGTGACCGTGCAGACAACCTCGAAGACCGCCGAGTACGTGAAGTTCGTGTTTGGGTGGACAATCCATCTGCCGTATTGATTGGTAGTCGCGTGGAATGCATCATTAAACTTTAAATCATGCAGCTGCTCTTTACCGCACTGAAATTCATGAGGTTTGATAAGCCAAAGAGCGTTGGTGCGCTTTTCGGGGTTATTATTTCCATCTTTTTGATTGGACAGCAAACGGGAATATTTACCTTCCTGACCAATGCCATGTGTTATTATGTGCGGGTGAATGATGGCTATGTGTGGGTGACAGACAACAAAACAGAAAATGTAAATGCCCTGGCTCCGATCGATGTGCGCTTGGGCTATGAAATAGAAAGTTTACCCCATGTTGCAAAAGCCCATCAATTGGTGATTTCCGCAGGAGCAGCACGCTTCAATGATGGAACTTCAGCAGGTATGAGTGTGGTGGGTGTTGAACTGCCAGAATTTAATGGAATCCAAGATGGAATCATGTTCGATGGCGAAGCAGCGGATTTAATTTCCGATGGTGCAGTGTCAGTTGATTTTTTCGATGGCAAAGCCTTGGGTAAACCAGAAAAAGGAAATTATTTCGAAATCAACGGCAAGCAGGTATATATTGCAGCAGTCACAAAAGGTGCTCGATCTTTCGGTGGCGGATTGATTTCATACACCACCATAGCCCGTGCACGTTTTTTGGGGAATGTTGCTGTGAATAAAACATCCGCTTTCTTGGTGAAAGTCGATAAAGACAAGAACATGCAAGAAGTGGTGAATTACATCAACGCGAATATTCCCGGTGTAAAAGCTTGGATGCCGAAGGAGTTTAAAAACCAAACGATTCTTACCGTATTAAAATCAAGTGGGATCGCTTTCTCCTTTGGAACATTGATTATTTTCGCCTTGATTTCGGGCTTCATCATTATTGGACTTACCTTGTATTCCGCAGCCATCGACCGCATCAAAGATTATGGAACACTCAAAGCGATTGGTGCAACCAACGGGTACATTCGAAAATTGATTTTAATGCAAGCCGTGTTGTACGCGATTGTCGGTTTTATGATTGGTTACGCACTCATTGAAGGATTTAGAAACGGGATCGCAAATGCGGGAACATTGTTCTCTTTCCCTACTGGGGTCAAATTTGCGTTCTTCGTCATTACTGCAGTAATCTCCATTTCAGGGACTTTGTTCGCGATTCGCCGCATTGCCAAATTGGAACCTGCCTCTGTATTTAGAACTTAAATTGTATGATGAAATATATTCTTTTTTTCACTGTGTATATCGCCACGTCGGGATCCTTTGCTCAGCAAAACCCTAAAGCAACGTATACTATTGAACAACTGGTTAATGTTGCGCTCAACAACGATCCGCTCTTTGCAATCGCTCAAATGGATTCACAGATATATCGTTTGCAATATGCGCAATCGTTATCTGCTTTACTTCCTAAGTTGGACATGAGTTTTGATACGCGATACAATGCAATGCGACAGTCTTTCATTCTGCCAACAAGTGCTTTTGGTGGCACAGACGGGGGATACAAGCGTCTTCTGCAAGGTACTCCTTGGAATGCCAATCTTGCCTTTGACGGGTCCGTGCCATTGTTCAATGCAAGCGTTTTGGCAAACCGAAAATTGGCAGGAATGAAGCGCACGAAAGCGATGATCGATTTAGAAAGCCGCAAACAACAGTTGACGTATGACATTTCATTGTTGTATTTCCAGTTGTCCACCCTGCAATCATTGGATGCAATCTACTATCAACAAGAAGCAGCGAAGAAAGAAATCCTGATTACTGTGAAACAGAAATTATCAAAGGGTACTGCAACCCAGATTGATGTGGAACAAGCGGCAGTAGATGTTGAATTGAGTACCTACAACCGAGAACTAAATGCCATTCAAATAGAAAATGCAGGGGCTAAAATAGAACGAATTACTGGGAAGTTAGACGGAGCGATCGTTACGGTTAGCGGTACATCTTTACTTTCTTCTTACGCAGTGTTGTCAACGGAAACAGATCTTTCAAATCGTCCTGACATGCGTTTGCAGCAGCAGACATCCAGCGAATTGCAGCAAATCTCCAAGGCGGCGAAATGGAATTACTTGCCAACAATCAACATGAACGGCCGCTTGGCTACTCAGGCTTTCCGTCAGACATTCGACCTCATGAGCGCCAATCCGTGGTATGCGTATTCGTATGTTGGTGTGGAACTCAAATTGAGCATTTTCCAAGGAGGTTTCCGCATGCAAGCGACAAAAATCGCGCAGTTGGAAGCAGAAAAAAGCAAAGCGCGATTGAGTGATTTGGAACATCAGGCACAAAGTGAAATCATTGAAAGTCAAAACAACTATCGTCTGGCGCAATTTGAATTGAAATTGCGTGCAAAGGAATTGGAGGCCTACCAACTTCGTGAAAAAAGCATGGCGGAAAAAGTTGCGCTTGGTGCTGCATCGAGCGCTGATCTTGCTAAATTGAATGCAGAATATACGAACATCATGAGGAATCTCTTGAATGCAACAGAACAAGCTCTTAGGTCGGCGTTAAACCATAAAAAGGCGCTGGGGAATTTGTGATGAATTGAATTCCGTATACTTTTTAGTTTTTTTGTGCTGTTTTGAGATATGGTGGTTTGAAGGGGATTTTTATAAGTTACATGTAATGCTTGTAATACTAGATCGATAAAATCTATTGAATAAAAGTTCGGTTTATATCACAACTTTTGCGTATTTGTAAAGTCATTAATATTCGAATTCTCGGCAAGAAAGCAAAAGTTATTTTCATAGTTTGTAATCAGAATAAAAAGTTTAAAAATCTGAAAAAGCAAGTATTTTGTACCATTTTGTATCGTAAAGCAAATCGCTTTAAAAAATAAACACAGCCCAAAACGCCTAATACCAAAGGGTTTTAAAGTTTTATCTTGTATAAGTCGTTTAAAGTCGGTTAGTTACGTTTTGTTTTTTTTACATTTGAAAGGCTATTTGAAAGTTGCGCTGTATTTAGATGAGTGTAAAATACCAATAGCACCTTTGCATTGGAGCATAGGAAAAAAAGATTAGTAAGAAACCACTTAATATAAAACGCACATCCATAAATTTTCTTTCTGTTATTTTAAAATGCCTGCGTTTTTGTGCTTTTTTGAGATTTTTGGAGGGGGAGTTAATCAGAGAGTTTTAATAAAGGAATTACACCAATTAAACTTAAATAAACATGAAAAACTTAACCGAGATGGAGACGAAAAATTTAATAATCGAGACGGATCAAATGGTTCCTATCTCCCCAACGCTTCATCAATATGACTCCATACACATAAAAGAAAAAGGCTTGTTAAAAGTTTCAGACAACGGCTCGAATTGGCTTGTTCTTAAAGTAAAAAAGTTAACCTGTGATGGTACAATTGAGTACATAAATTTTAAACGAAACTTAGGAAGTGTTTCCCACCTGTTGGGAAAAGGTAAAAAACTCGAGCACACCTATATAGAAGCTTTGGGTGGAAATGGAGGCAATGGAAGCGGAAACAATTATAAACAAGGCGGAAGCGGATTTAGATCCAATGATTTTAATGGCAGTGGCGGCGGAAGCGGGTCTTACTATACTTCTCAGCCAGAAGTGAATGTTACAGGAATTAATGCAACTGATTTTAGAGGCGCTCCCTCACCAAATAGTAGTAGCATATGTTTCGGCGGAAATGGCGGAAGACAATCTTACGGGCATGGTGGTCTAATTTGCATAATTGCTGACAAAATAGTATTCGGACCATCTGCCAAAATAATTTTAAACGGAAGTAATGGAGCAGATGGAAGTGTTGGTGGAAAAGGAGGTTGCGGGAGTGGTGGCGGTGGCGTTAGAAGTTATGGCGGCGGCGGCGGCGGTGGTGGAACATCAGGCGGGAACGGCGGTGTATTGATTATAAAATGCCGAAATGTAATAAATTTGCCGCAGGTAAATGTAAATCCTGGAATAGGAGGAAAATTTGGATTAGGAGGTATAAGCGTTGGATGCTCTTTTGACGGACAAGATGGAGAAAAGGGAGAAGACGGTGCACCAGGGTTGTGGTCTGGAAACAATGCCCATTTTGTATAAATATTGGCTAAAGCTCTCGCTCCGGTTTTGCGGCAGGCGGAGTCATTTGCAAATAGGGAGATTTTTCCTCGTAAGGAGTTCATTGTCAGCAAAATGTTTTGTACATTCTTAATACCCAACTGCGAAACGTCCTAAATAGATAATTTCAAAACCTAACGAAACACCAACACCAAATTCAAGCACTAAAAAACAATCGCTTCAAAAAATATACACATCCCAAAACGCGCACTATCAAAGGGTTTTAAAACTTTATCTGGTATTAAACGTTTAAAACCGGCTTTGTATTTTTTATCGTTTACATTTGTAACGCAATTTGAAAGTTGCACTTTGTTTATATGAGTGTAAAATACCAATAGCGCCTTTGCTCCAGAGCAAAGGAAAATAATATTTTAAAGAAACCACTTAACATTAAATATACATTCCATAGATTTTCTTCTAATTCATAGTTTAAAAAGGCCGGCTAAGTTGTGGTATTTTGATGCTATTTATAACTAGAAAAATGGGGGAGTTTATAATAATTTTGCAGGAATACTAAAACCACAATACTAGAATTTAATATTTTTTTCTTAAAAAAATAACAAATCGATGAAGTCAATAGTAGTATTTAATAATAAAGGAGGAGTTGGAAAAACAACACTACTTTGCAATCTCGCATCGTATCTTGCATTAAGAGAAGGAAAAAAAATATTAATAATTGATACAGACCCTCAATGTAATGCGACCGCATATATGTTTCCATATCCTGAAATTGAAGAAATATATTCAAGTAATAAAAACACTATTTATGAAATCGTAAAACCACTTCAAAGAGGAAAAGGATTTAAGGAAGGAACTCTTCCAATTATTAGAAGTCCATATTTTGGTGTTGACGTTATTGTCGGTGATCCCCAACTTTCATTAAGTGAAGACTTTTTAAGTAAAGATTGGCTTGATGGAAAATCAGGTGATTTTAGAGGGCTTCAAACAACACTTTTATTTAAAGATCTCTTATCAAAGCTAAAAGAATATGATTATGTCTTTTTTGATGTTGGACCTTCACTAGGAGCATTAAACAGAGCTGTTTTGGCATCTTGTGATTTTTTCATTGTTCCAATGTCGTCTGATATTTTCAGTTTGCAAGCATTAGAAAACATTTCAAAATCATTAAAAGAATGGAAAAGTCAACTTACAAGAGGATTAGATGATTATAAAACTAAGGAAGGAGAAGGTTTCGTAATTGATAGCCAAGAAGTAAATTGGAATTTAAAATTTGGCGGCTACATAACTCAGCAGTATACTGCCAAAACAGTTGACGGAAAAAAGCAACCAGTAAATGCATATGAAAAAATCATTAAAAAAATTCCGAATACTGTAAAAAAAAATTTATTAACAATAAACCCAACTGAGATTTTGAAACCATTAATTGGAGAAATACCTAATTTACATAGTCTTGTTCCCTTATCTCAGAATAGCAGCGTGCCAATTTTTAATTTAAAATCAGAACATGGTGTTGTTGGTGCGCATTTTAACAAAGTAAAAGAATATGAAAAAACATTAAGCGAATTGTCGTCAAACCTACTAAAAAATTTAATAGAATTATCATGATTGTTTGGCCAGCTGATTTAATTGAAGATATTGCAAGAAGGAAATGTGTTATAGTTTTAGGAGCAGGTGTATCTAAAAATTCAACAAACGAAGCAGGAAATCGCCCAAAAGACTGGAAAGAATTTTTAGTTTTTGCCTCAGAAAATATTAATGGAAAATCAGAAATCAGAAAACAAATAAACTCAGGTGATTTTCTAACTGCTTGTGAATTGATTAAAAAAGAACTAGGAAGAGACGATTTCAACACACTTGTTAGACAGGAATTTTTAAACCCTCAGTTTAGACCGGCACCTATTCATCAACATATTTATAACCTAGATTCTAGAATTATCATTACTCCAAATTTCGATAAAATTTATGACACCTATGCCAATACAACTTCACATGGAAGTATTATAGTAAAAAAATTCAATGAAAATGACATAGCAGATTGTATCCGTAGACCTGAACATTTGATAATTAAAATACATGGATCAGTCGAATCTCCTGATAATTTAATTTTTACTAGAAAAGATTATTCTGAGTCAAGAACAAAGTATAGAGATTTTTATCATTTAATAGATGCATTATCAATAACACATACTTTTATTTTTATCGGTTGTGGGATCAATGATCCTGACATTCGTCTAATACTCGAAGATTATTCCTTTAAGTTTGCACAAAACAAAAAACATTACATTATTATGGCTAAAAATTCTGTGAACCAGAAAGTAAGAGAAATTATAAGTGAAACGATGAGCCTTAAAGCACTACTTTATGATCCTTTAAATAATCACGAAAAACTTACTGAAGCTATCGATGACTTAGTAAGAAAGGTTGAAATAAAAAGAAACGACATAGCGGCAGCAATGGATTGGTAGTTCACTACTGCTGCTAGAAAAGCTTTGAAAAAACTAACTAAAATTTTCAAAACGAAGTATAAAAATTGTGAAGCTGAAATTTATTATCCGAAATACCATTCACAATGAAACTTCGTTTTTCGCAGGGCCTCAAAACGTTAAATCTCTCTGATTTACCTCCCCAATTTACCCCTCCACTACATAAGTTCAAAATGAATTCAACCCCAAAAAAAGTTTATTTCTTCAAATACGACATATTCTATTCGATTCTTTTATATTTGTTACACATAAAAAAGAATTTACTTTTATACATCTTAATTACAATTAAACAGGAAGTCTTGAATGTGCCAGAAAACGCTTGTTCTATGTAAACCCAAGTATAATTTCTAAAAACTTATTTCAACAAGTTCACGTGCCCAACAAATTCATACGCAGATTCATTTTGAAGACCCGTAAACTGAATTTTCCAGGTATACGTGCCGTCTTGCATAATATCCTCGTAATTACATGGATTTAGTTTGAGTTCTGCATTTCCAACGCGCAACATTGGTTTGTACTGTCCGTCCCAACCAACCGCTGGATCGTGCGATTCAAACAAGACTTCGCCCCAACGGTTAAAAATCAACAAAGTATAGGATGTTGGATCAAACCCTGCAGTTAAAACAGGTAAGAAAATGTCATTTGTTCCATCGCCGTTCGGGGTGAATGTATTTGGCACGTAATACAAAAGATCTTCCGTTACGGTAACCGTGAGCATCATGGAATCGTAACACCCAAACTGGTTGTAGGCGTGCAGCGTTATTACATATTCACTCGCTGTGGCGTTATACGTTTGTATTGGATTGGTGGCAGTGCTCGTTGTAAAATTGCCAAAATCCCATAAGTACGTATACGCGTTTGTGGAAAGGTTAATAAGTTCAAATACCGGCTCACTCGTTGGCATAGAATCCTGTGAAACGGTGAAAAGCGCATCTGGAATTGCGTAAACGCAAACCATTTCTGTCTGTGTTTCTGTGATGAAACATCCTGCTGCATTGGTAACGGTTAAACTTACATCGTAACAACCCGGATCGGTATAT
>Ga0075465_10000071_pt1 | contig 18100 bp, 11 predicted proteins | sample DEB19_08_DNA_6_FD_71484 | JGI IMG/M metagenome (GOLD analysis project Ga0075465, IMG submission 71484) | Aqueous microbial communities from the Delaware River and Bay under freshwater to marine salinity gradient to study organic matter... | ecosystem: Environmental > Aquatic > Marine > Coastal ...
AGAAGCTGCTAAGAAGGCTGCCGCGGAAGAAGCGGCTAAGAAGGCTGCCGAGGAAGAAGCTGCCAAGAAGGCTGCCGCGGAAGAAGCTGCTAAGAAGGCTGCCGCGGAAGAAGCTGCTAAGAAGGCTGCCGCGGAAGAAGCGGCTAAGAAGGCTGCCGAGGAAGAAGCTGCCAAGAAGGCTGCCGCGGAAGAAGCTGCCAAGAAGGCTGCCGCGGAAGAAGCTGCTAAGAAGGCTGCCGCGGAAGAAGCTGCTAAGAAGGCCGCTGAGGAAGAAGCCGCCGCTAAGAAGAAGGCAGAGGAGGAAGCCGCCGCTGCTAAGCAAGATGATACACCCGCAGAATAAATATATTTTACTTATTATTATGAACAATAACGAGAACCTTGTTCATAATACTACTAAATAGTTACTGTCTAGAACCACTTTTTCAGTTCTAATTGTTTATATTGACGATCTTGATGTCTGGGTAGTTCAAGTGGTACAACCAGCGTACTCTGGTCCTGGCAATATTTAAGATAACCAACGGTTTCGTTATAAACCGCCGGAACCGCATAATCAAGAACCAATTTGTTTAGACGTTCTACCTGTTCGGTAATTTTATCTGCATAATGCTCGGCATATTGTAAATATGTGCTACGCATAATAATTTTGAGAGTATCAATGTTTTGGGGGGCAATAACATATTTTTCATTTGATGCTTTATATACCCCTGCACGTAGTCCATTTTGAACAATTTGTATGTTCTCCTTTGAAAAAAATACTTGTGCCAATACATTGTCTTCCCACGTTCCACTTAATGCCTGACGATACTCTGATGTTTTGTTCTTCAATGCAATGCGCTCCTGCATCTTAAATATGATATCGGTTGACGGAGGTTCAACTATATTAACCCGCCCGTTATAGCGCTCGGTTTCTAGAATTCTCTGTTTATTATTAATATTATCGGGTTTTAGAATGGACATTATATACTATATTCTTTCATCAGAAATAAATGTATGAGTTGCGAGTACACTAAATACATTTAGTGTGAAAAAAATATGTATAAATACTTTATAATGGAGAGTTTCTATTGGACAGTTTTAGTTATAGCAGTATTAGCACTGATTGCTGCATTGTCATATGTTGGTATCTTAATGGCTTATTATACAGGATCAAGCACTACATATCCACCCGCAGCATCTTCTTGTCCAGATTTATGGAGATTATCCGATGCCAATACAAAAGCGTGCGTTATTCCACCAACCCCTTCATCGTCTAATGTTGGCACGATATATACAAGAGAGAATTCAGTGGTTAGGTTGAATTTAAATGCACCAGGGACGGGAGACACAGTTGTTGGTTCTGATAAAACACCTGGACTAGATTCGTCTAAGACCCTAATTGATTTTACAGATGCCAGATGGGGATCAAGTAGTAATGCGACGTGTGCTAAGAAGAGATGGGCAGACCAATATGGATTATTCTGGGACGGAGTTACGAATTACAATGATTGTTAATTCTGTATTAAATCATATTATCTTATATGTGTAATATGATTATTCCTAAATATTAAACTTAATGACACGGTGTTCTTCTGCCGATGAAAAGTCTAACTGTGCAAGAGAGGCGGGGTATTGAAATAGTGTATATACTGGTAGACGTCCAGGCGTTTCTAAATTGTCGTCAGATCTGATAATTTCCATAATCTGGTGTTTTAGCATACGAATATTACGTGCTTCTGGTATAATATCATTTATTTGGATATCAATCGCTTCCTTTAATAGTTGAACGTTTTGGGTATTATTATATTCGGCGACCAATCTGCGGCTGTTTTCAATGGATAGAAATATTTTTTCGGATTTCACTTGTATTATACTATTACGTTGTTCATTGTGATATAGTTCATTGTACTTGTCTAAGTAATACTTATACATGTCACTATTTTGCGTATAGAGTTCTAGTTCTTTCTTAAATAGTTTTACAGATTGTTCTTCGCTGGTATAACTAAATAAGGTGTCTAACTTTTGTCTAATAATGGTATTCTTTACATCATTAAAGTCGTCTGTAACTGTGCGAAATATATCTCTAAATTCGTTTAATTCACCCGGGAATATCTGTATATCAAGTTCACACGGATTGCGTGTATCTCCACACACTGCTTCATATCGCTGTTCGTTCCGACTAAAAATGGTGCCGACAGGACGTTTACATTTGATACATTTTGGCTTTATCTGTAATACGGCCTTTTTTGCTTGTTTCTTGTTCGGTTCATTCTTATAAACCTTTCGTTTCATATTCATAAGGTCCGTTTCGTATTTGTCTTTTAATTTAAAATATTCATTGAGTGCCTCTTTATAATTATGCATTCGTTCAGCAGTCTGTTCATCTGGGTTTTTGGTCATAACTGCATCTAAATTAGAATTACGGAATACGATACTCGGATTGTTCTCAATTTGTAGGTCACTCACACCATCTGGTAGGTTCTCAATTAACGTAATATTATTATTGGACGCGTGTAATTTGGATAGATTTATCACATTCGCCAAGTTTAAGAACTCAATTTGGTTGAATTCACATACAATTTCCTTTATATTTTTGGGAAGGTTCTCAATAGTCTTAATTTTATTGTGTGAAATATTAAACGTTTCAAGGTTAGTCAAATACGATATATCTATTTCTTCAATAATGTTATGGGATACGTTCAAATGGGTGAGTGATTTTGGTAAATTTTCTAATTTTAAGATTAGGTTATCATGACATTCAAATGTCTCAATACCTTTGGGTAATATAACTGATGTGATCTCGCCCTTGCCTAAAATAATATGCTTAATCTTACCAAACCCGCTGTCAGCGAGAACCGACAAGTTGAGGTCGCCGTGTAATGGGGCATTTATACGTAAAGTGTTGACTTCTTTGGAATAGGTTTCTAAAATATCAGACAATTCAGTTTGTGCGACATTGTTTTCCTTTATAACCTCGTAGTGTTTGTCTTTGTTGAGTGTCATTATATAGATACTATTCAGAATAAAAATATGTATATTATCCTTGTGCGAATGGTAAATTAGTTAATCGGGTAATATGCTGGTTCTCGGTATTGTCAACTTCATCTTTATAATACCGTATCTTGGACATTACGTATTGTTGGTCTCGTATTAGTTTTTGTTGACGTTCATATTCAGTCGGTTTATTCATACTACATCTATACAATATAGCGCCTACCACTGCAACAAATAGTAAAAATATACCGATATTAAAAATATAATAGTATACATTCACGCGGTTTGTATGACACTGTTTTAATGTATTAAATAGGAAATCCTTCATGCCAGCTTCTATGAGAACCGGAGCGTCCATACTTGAAATTGGATCTGTATATAATAAAAATGTATGAAAATTTTATTACATATACGCTAAATAAAATAATACGGCTAAATAACTCAAAATGGCAATATTGATTGAAATAAGCCAAATAGGAATGACTGTTTTGTGACGATATCCTACACCAAATGGTCTAAACCCACCTTCTGCGTTGTATAATAAAGCCGGTTTGGTTATATGGATTACCGTAAATATGAGTAAGAATAGGATAATTGCCACACTTAATTTGTTATATCGTACGAACCCTTTTAAATTATACATCTAAATCTTATAATAGTTATAATACTATTACAAAATATGTTCAGTTAAAAATCGTAATATTCACCTTGGTCGCCATCTCCCGCCTCTTCCCCTTCTTCGCCATATATATATCCTTCTTCCTCTTCGGTAGCGGCAGCTGCGTCAATCTTGTCCAGTTCAAATATATCAAGTGCCTCAACTTGTGCACCGGTGAGGTTCCCGTTCTCAGTATATAATTCATTAATCATTTCATTGCGTTCTTGCGCATATGTATTTGGATCATATTGGAAAAGTCCCTTTTGCATTCCCACATTCCATCGGCCAATCTTATTTTCTTTCATTGCGAACTCTATATTACGTTCGGTTTGTGTCATATCACGGAAGTAAGTTAATATGCGCGACTTTTCTTTGTCCTTTGACCGATTGACCTTTTTCATGATTTGGTCATACGATATATCAATTGCATCTTTGTTCTCTTCTTCAATATCTAACAATGCAATTAACAATGTACATACTCGTTTCTTTAATTCTTGACGGTCACCTGTGATTTGCATTTCCTGTAATTCATTCGATTTATCTATCATAGTTTCATCTAGACTAGTTTCTACGGAATACAAAGCATTTGATGGGTTGAGTTGGTTTGCCCTCTCTACTCTACGGTCATTCTTATTCTCCTGAACATCTATACGTTCATATTCGCTATCGTTTGAGCATATAATATATTCGTATATGGCACTATAAAAGCAGTACGTATAAAGCATATAAACCGTTTTTTTATCCAATACTGAATGAAATGATACAACCTCTTTGTCAACCTCTTTCAAAATATCAGTATGCACAGGTATATGTTTTAAGAATGCGTCCAGACTAGTCAAACGGGTAGTAACGTCTTGTAATAATCTTAGCAGAGTTGCGTCACCCTTAAATGGCTCCAATTTTTCATAATACTTGTCAATGAACTTTTGCAAGTCGTTTACGTGAAGATGATGTATACCCCAATGCGCAGGAACCGTTTTAAAGAAGGAGGAGTCAGACAACAATGCCGCCGGATATACCTTAGAAATATGATAAATGGCATTATGGATAAATTGAAGTGCAGTATAGAACCCTTCTTCGTAATAATTGCCGGATTCCGCCATAGATGTATCTACATTCCACTTCTTAATATTAGATAGGAAGTAATTTATGTTGTTTAATTGTGATCGCTTTAAATTGCCGTGATCCTTCAAGAATGCAGATAGCTGCTGTAATAGTTTATTATTTGCAGTTTTCAGGTAGCTCGCCAGGTTGGCTAATCCAGTAGTTTTTGTATTTGATAAAGAATTTGGTTTATATTCATTGAGAACAACCATCAATAGCTTGCGTAATGGCCCATCAATAACACTAGAATCCTCTTTCTCCATGCGTTGAATAATATCTTTCAATACATCTACCTGATTAAATGGTGCTGGGGGGTCTATATGTATCATATTTTTACCATTCACAATCTTCATAAGTTTTTTCAAATCTGATTCAGTATATTTCTTCCCATTCTTCTTCAAGAACTCAATCTTGTCGGATAAACTCCATTTACGGTCATAACCATCTGGCCGCTGAGAAGATATAGAATGGTACATCTCAGGTACCGGCAAGTCTCGGTCAAAGTTACAATAATGAATAACTGCTGAGTATATCTTATCTTCTATATTACCAGTGGAAACGACCGAATAATTTATACCAGTAAACTCATTGTGATATAGTATAGGAGCTTTGGATAACAAGTTTACGTCGTGTAGTAATTTACCCATACTACGTACAATACTTATATTTGCATTGATACTGTCATCTTCTATATTAAAGTATGTAATCGGGTTAACTACGTCGGTTTCGTTACAGCACGCATTTTCCAAGAACAGCCTAGTTGAACTCTTCAATAATAAGTCTTTCGTTCTCACAATATCGTTGATGCTTTCAATAATACCAAATCCATATTGTAGTATTTTACTTTTTAAAACAGCTAGACTTGTATGTTGATCTTTGTGACCTTTCTTCAACAATTCAATAAAATCAGATTTAAAACCAGAGGTGACTGTATGTAGATTGGTTTTAACTGAAAATTCAACTAATGGTGGTAAGAAATGTATCCACTTAGATATACGATGTTCGTCTTGTGAAACAACTTCGGGTTGAAGTGCGATGTATTCTCGCTTCTTAGCGTACAACTCATCAAACTCACTGCGGTTAACGATGTGAGCTGCAATAATTTGTTGAATGCGCTTTGCTATTATATCCGACGTATACTTTTTCAATGAATTCCACGGAGATATTGTACTCTTTACTTTATTAATAACACACGCAATATACTGAATACCCTTTGTATCTTCAACACCCCCCATTGGATAGCCACTGAATGAACGAACACAGTTCGGGAACGTACGTTTTGGTTGGAATGAAGGTACTGCGGTTTGTATAGCAACGATTAATACACTAGCGACAATAAATATAGTTGTTTCGCTAACATAGTTTACATATGGCTGTAACCCCTGTCCCTTCTTTTCTTTGCGCTGTGTGGACATTTCGTTATAATCCTTCTCGTATATAATTCCGTTTTTAATTATAGCACTCGCTTCTCTCAGGATAAATTCAGAAAAGGGATCAATATTAATATCAATATTAGAACAAATGGTAGAGAACACGTTGTAAATAGATTCAGATGTTTTATCCTCAAAAACACGTTTTACCTTTTTGCCGAGGTTCTCCATTACAACTGTTCCCATGTCTTTTTCAATAATGTCGTGGCTAGTAACACGAAACCCGGCTTCATCATATTCATCGGTAGAGATAAAATCTCTTTTACGGAGAACCATGCCGCTATATTTGTCAACTATGTCATCTGCATCATCACTTAGAACACCAATTGTTTTACACAGTTCGTCTAATTTTTGTATATAAGTTTCCGGACTGTTAATGAATGTATGGGCTAGCTCATAAATAGATATAGGAAATAACTTGGTATTTGTATCCTTACAATACAACCAGTGTTTATCTTCTGGTAACTCGTTTACCATGGGCTGTCTACAATAATTGGCGACAAATTGGTAAATCATAAGTTGTCTATTGGGGAAATTAGGTTCTCCCATAATGGTATCGCGCATCGGAATATGAGGCGACGTGATATCATCATTATGTTCTACAAGATTGCCAATAGCAAATGCCAAGTTATTTGCCTTCTTCAATTTAATATCAGAGAGAACCTTTAACCTATTCAAATGTTGTTGATGAAGTAGTATGTTCTTAGTTAATTTGTCACCTAGCTCTTCTACTGAAACCGAGAAGCGTTTATCAAATTCTCCTAGTAATTTTTGACGATTAAAACTATTAAACCGAGAACCTGCCATTTCGTCGGTTTCACACGTCTTATTTGTTAGATTTTTATAACATTCTTGACTAATATTACAGAACAATGTATTTGTGTCAATAAATGCTTCGTTATCAATAGTAGTATCTTGGACCCAGTTTGCATTTACTCGTCTGTAATAAGTAACGCGTTTTCGCCAGGCAGTTTCTACCTGTACTGCTTGTTTATCTTTCTCGGTCAATTTGTCTACATCTATATCACTTGACAATTGTGGGGCGTTTTCTAAAAATGCAAACTCCCCGTCGCGTATGAGTTTTTTTCCGGCGATTAATGTAGTTGCCATCTCATCTGCATTCTCTTTACTTACACCATGGATATGAATAAGGTTCTCGGTAAGAAACTCATGAAAATCTGCCGGGGATTTCTTTTTCTGGTCGTCCTTATATTTTTTTAGGATATCATAGGGCGTATCATCAAAGTCTTTATCATAGTAAATTTCCGGGTTATTATTGTCTGTTTGTAGTTCACGCATTGACGTATACTTCTTTGTTAAGAAACGTCGTGAACAGTCATTCGGTTTAATTCGTTCATTGTCAGTCATATCGTCTAATGACTGCGTTGAAAGTGCATCTGTAAAATTATTCGGTGTAATCAGTGATATTAATAATGAGGTAACCATGTTGTTATATAAATTACAGTTATCCAATGTGTTCATGCGCATAATAATCTCCTGGGCAGTAAGTTTTGTATTGAACTTATCCTGTAAGAATGGATAACTTTGAAAAAACGCGTCTGATACCTCTTTCTTATCATTTAACACTTTGAGGACCGTGTTTGGATATTGAACAGTACGGTATTTAGTAGTACGAAGTAGGTCAAAATCCTTTGCTTTGGCAACTAATTGTTGTTTAATCTCTGTTATACGGGTCTTCATAATATAGCGGATTTCATTATAATGTCCATAGTTAAGATCAGATGAATAAATCATATAGGGTTCAAGTTTCTTAACGATATCTAAAAATGAAATCTTATCCTTGATGTGTTTATGGATAAACCGAATAAGATACCGCGTTTTGGGAACAACTACATCAAGTAATTTCTTAAATTGATCGTTTCCTTCAAACCGTTCAATATGCATATTTGGATCCAATGCAAACGACTGTATACTATTCAAAACGGATAGAGCACTTTCCTTTTCCATTTGTTCATAATCAAATTCCTTAGAAAGGTCATCAATGACATAAGGGACTATATCTGCATTCTTACGTAATAACTTAAATAATAATAAATAATTATGGTGTAGGTTAGTACGTTCCATAATATTGGTAGATGGCAAATGAATGGCCGAGAACTTAACAACTGGTTCGGGTAAAAATAACAGGGAATTCACGGTAATTTTGTCATTAGGCGTCATTTCATTCCTCATATACAAGGTTTTGCCCGATTTCAATGTTTCCTTTTTAATATTAGATAATCCAAGATTATATCGCTGAATGACAAAGTTTCTGGTTTCAACCTCATTATCCTTATTGAACACACTGGATTTGAATTTTCCTAGATTATCTACAATTGTATCAAGATTTGTTAAGACGTCTGTTTGAGATAAGAAGTGCTCAGGTGTATCAACCGGTTCAAACGGCGTCATAATTGACTGGACCTGTCTATTTATATTGGAATAAGTCAATGTAGCGTCCACATTTTTACGATCATAATAACGATGTTGTAACGTTTCAATTGCGCGAAGTTCTCCCCCTGGACTATTATATACCACGTCCGTAGCAATTTCATCAGAAGTTTCCCCGTATATTTTCTTACGCTGTGATACAACTGGGACTATCCACTTCAATAAATGATCCATCTTGTATATACGATCTACGAGTGGTTTATAGTTTTGGCCATTCGCTTTAACGCCATATACATCGTTATGACTATCAAACTGAGAGTATTCTTGTCGCAACTCCCTGAACCGTTCAATCATAGTCTGTATATTAGCTAAGACTGTAAGTGTACGCTGACTATTCGGAATAGTAGATAACAGTTCATCATTCAAATCGTTTACTTGCGCCTCAATGCCATATCTACGCTCATTTTCGGGTATCTCTACCCTTTGTCTTATCGGTTCCAATCGTTCCCCAAATACGATATTATCGGCGAGAAGAAACATTTCTTGTAATTTGTCGTGTATATTTACATCAATTGGGCTATCTTCTGGTATTGATACAATAGATTCTCCCGTCTCTGTAAACTGTAAAGACGGTCCAGAGGTTACAGAGGCTTCATCTTCTTGAACATCTGCTTCTACTGCCGCGTCTTCACCCAAAGACATAGATGGTTCTACAACCTGAGAAGGCTTATTACGAATAACTATGGAATCTATTGGAATTTTCTCAGGTATGCCCTTATAGCTAAAATCAATATAAATAGTCTTTTCGTTCGTCGTTCTAATCTCAATCATATCTTCCTCTAAGTTCGTGATTTCTCCTGTAATCACGGCAGGGACTTCTCCGCCAAAGTGAATATCTATCCAGATACCGGGAAGTAGGCCATTTTGACGTGCATAACCCTTCTCATCGCTTCTACTAAGTATATTGATCTGTTTAATGGATTCATCTGTAAAATAACCGGCATCAGTCGTATTCAGTGTGTACGCTGACCCGTCTTCTACATTAACCACGGTTAGCTTCTTGTTATCAATATAACGGACATATGCGTATATTCCATCAATGTCTTGATTAGTAGGAGCAATAATCTCAATTATATCACCGAGTTCAATTGTAATTGGAACGTCCTTAGGTTCTATATCGGTCTTCGTCTCATTTACGAGTTCTTCTTCACCTGAACTATTACTCGCGGCTATTTCCATTATACTATACAATTATAATATAAAATACATTCTAAATATGTATTATGTAAAATACATATTCATAATATTGGAATGAAATTAAAGTGTGTTATACATACCCGAAATCTTGCTAAGGTTCTGGATATACTTGGCACAATGTTGCTTGTTTGCTTCGTCCATGCCCCTGATAGGTGCTCTAATTTTATCAATCATATTCATAATATCGGCAGCATTCGCCAGCGCTTGAACGTCCTGACTATAATCCTTTTCAAAGAAAAATGTGATATTTCCCCCATCAATAATATCCTTATATGGAAGATATACGTGTTTATACCAAGCCTTCACCATGAGCGCCGGATTTGCCTTCTTTACAGTCTCAAACGTAGACTTTGCCTGAATAATATCAGTATTGCCGGGGTAGATATTGATAATATCTGCTAAAAACTCAGTCAGGTGAGTATTAAATGCTCGTGATAGGGTGGGCTTATCTGCCATACTTCTTATGTGTACTTATTATTATAGAAGATAGTTTATATTGTTTTTTTAAATAATTAATTATGTTTATCTTAACATTGGTTGATTGGTCGCAATAGCAGACATTTCGTCTATTCTACTTTGCTGTAATTTATCTACTGTAACATTGGTAGAAATCTTGTCGGCTTGGTAAGTTTCTTCTGGTGTGTTTATTAACTGTATATTATCATTTGCAGAAACATAGTTATACATTTGGCGTTTACCCCCCATGCCTTTTGCACTTAATTCATCCGGTGTAAGATTATACATGGTGTATTGTTCTGATACAATATTCGTCCCCCCAGCGGACTTGCCTAAATAAAATGCGCTAGGTTCTCCTGCTGGTAATAAATGTTTTGAATTAACTTCCTTAAATGTATCGTGATAATGTTTAATAATATCATCTCCTATTATGATCTTATACCCGTGTTTGACCAGCAACAGCGACGGTACACTTTGAACATTTGGTGGGAGTACAACCTTGGTTCCATTTTCAAGCGTAATAAGGATCTGATTCGTTTTGTTATCCCGGGTTCTCTTATCTATACAAATAAAACTAATCTTTTCAGACATATTTGCTTTGACCAATGTCTGTATGATCTTCTGAGAGTGCTTACAATAATTGCTATAGTATAATATATCCATTTGCTTGGGTTATATTATACTATAAAAAGGTTTTCGTAAAGAAAACGAAATAGTCCTAAATTTATGCCATGCCGACGCACATGGAATGCAATAGTCTATTCTGGAAATAGAAAATGGCATACCCTAGCGCAACCGAAAGCATTTGTAGGTAGAAGCCGAAGTTCTTTCGTTGGGAAATGCCAATGAAGAGAGTAGAAACAATTAATATTGCCAATAAAAACATACCAATCATAGAAAGGTAGTAAAAGTAAATACAGTAGTCCTTGCCAAGAGGTCCAAACAGAGTTTCTGCTAAATTGTCCATATCTATGAGATAGTAACAGATAATATTGTGACAAATATTCTAAATTATTCATTGACTTACAATATTATTCAAAATGGGTATAAACGCTAATATTGTATCTAAAATATATTCACCTAGTTTATAAACAGCATTATGGACAATTCTGCGATATGGAATGTAATCAATAAATACTTTGAGGACAATCCACAAGGTTTAGTAAGACACCATACGGAATCTTACAACGAATTCTTTAAAAATGGCATCTTTCAAGTATTCAAAGAGCAAAATCCCATGCGTATTAATACCAACTATGATGAGGAATTAAACGAGTATCGTACACAATGTATAATGTATTTTGGCGGAAAGGACGGTAGTAAAATTTATTACGGTAAGCCGGTTATATACGATGATAATAATTCTCATTACATGTTTCCAAATGAGGCTAGATTACGAAATATGACATACGGCATGACCGTCCATTATGATATTGAAATAGAGTATGTAAACCTATTGGAGAAAGGAGGTGCGCCTTCTTATATTATTCCAGATGGAATATTAGATGGTGGCGATTCTACTGATACACAATTTGTTAACTTGAAAAAGAACACGGCGTTGGATATACAATCTCTGGAAATCAATGAGGATTTAAATGCGGATTTAAATGAACAAGATGGCGGTATGCCTCAGCCAAGGCGTAAAAAGCTCCCCGCTGGTTTAACCACCGAACAGACCGCGGTAATACGCAACCTTACCGAGCAATCCATGGTATCTGAGAACAAACAATCCCGCACGGTCATAATTGAAAAGATCTTCTTGGGTAAATTCCCAATAATGGTACAATCTAATTACTGTGTATTGTCTGGATTGCCGCGGGAAGTCAGACATTCAATGGGGGAATGTTTAAATGATGTGGGTGGATACTTTATAATAGACGGTAAGGAGAAGACGGTTATCTCACAGGAGAAGTTCGGGGATAATATGTTGTATATTCGTAAGTCGGGAGATGAAAGCTATCTATATTCAGCAGAAATAAGATCTGTATCTGAGAATGTATCAAAGCCAGTGAGAACCTTGTCTGTGAAAATTGTTGCTCCAACCCCGTCTTATACATTTAAAAATATTGTAGTAAATATACCCAACGTAAGGAAACCAGTACCACTATTTATTGTGTTTCGTGCACTAGGTATCGTTTCAGATAAACAAATTATAACCATGTGTTTGTTGGATTTAGATAAATATGAAAATATGATAGACTTATTTGCGCCGTCGGTTCACGATGCAGGTGGAATTATGACGCAACGAAATGCATTAAAATACATAGCTTCCTTTACAAAAGGAAAAACGGTCACACACGCATTAGAGATCTTAGCCGACTATTTTTTACCTCACGTGGGAGAACAAAATCATATACAAAAGGCGTATTATCTCGGATATATTACATTCAGATTATTGTCTGTATATATTGGAAGTGACCCACCGACTGACCGCGATAATTTTAAATATAAACGAATTGAATTAGTAGGCGAACTAATGAACGAGTTATTTCGCGAATATTATAAAATACAGATGAGAGCTGTCCATCTTGCATTTGAAGTAAAACTAAATATGAATTTGGCTATATACGAGAACAATCTACAAGCATTGATTGAACAAAACTATAAGGAAGCGTTTAGTACCCGAGAACTAGAAGCTGGATTTAAGAAAGCGTTTAAAGGAAACTGGGGAGCATATCCACATACAAAGCGTATTGGTGTTGTGCAAGATCTAAACCGCTTATCACATAACTCAGCACTTAGTCATTTACGTAAAACAAATTTACCACTTGATCCGAGTGTAAAGTTAGTAGGACCACGTGTATTGCATAGTACTCAATGGGGATTTTTTGATCCGATAGATACACCAGATGGAGGTAATATTGGTATACATAAACATATGGCGATGTCGGCGTATATAACACAAGGATATTCGCGCGGTCCTATGATAAAGTGGTTACGTGAAAAAGCAAAATTAAAGTTATTAGAAGAATGTAGTCCGATTATCCTATCTAGAATGACAAAAGTGATTGTAAATGGCCTATGGGCGGGGGTTATTGATGAACCACAAGAAGCAGTGAATAAGATCAGACTGTTCCGTCGTAATGCATTGATCCCAGTGTATACAAGTGTTACGTTTAATATTAGTCATAATACTATATATATATACACCGACGCGGGTAGAATATGCCGTCCAGTATTTTACCGTGACAATGAAACACGTAAAATGTCATTTGAGCAAAATATGGCCAAGATATCTGAGAATGATTTTACGTGGACCGAACTAATTACCGGCTTCAATAAAAAGAAGGTGCTTGATTTTCACCCAGACCAGTATAAGATATATGAATTAGGCGAATTGTATGACGGAACGAACTTGGAAACCAATCCAGCCAAGTTCAAAAAGTTCTTAGACGAAAAATCAGTGATAGATTATATTGATACAAATGAAACCGAAGATGCATTAATTGCAATTAATCTGGATGAACTATCAAAAGACAAAACCGGAAAACACACACATCTAGAAATACACGAATCATTAATTTTTGGAATGTTGGGCAATTTGATTATTTTTCCGGAAAACAATCCGGCAGTACGTAATTCGTTCTCGTGTGGTCAAAGCAAACAGGCGTGTTCCATGTATCACACAAATCATCAGGTTCGTATGGACAAAACCGCTGTGGTACTCTCCTACGGACAAACTCCATTATTAAAAACACGTTATTTGGAACACATTAATCATGAGAGTAATCCATATGGCGAGAACACGATCGTCGCTATTATGTGTTATACGGGTTATAATGTAGAAGATGCAATTCTAATAAATGAAGGAGCATTAAAACGAGGATTATTCCAGACCACATATTACAGTACATATGAAACACACGAAGAAAAGAGCCAAACGGATGATGGTACTATGGAGAAGAAATTTACGAATATTGAAAATGACGTAGAGATAGTAGGTACAAAAGTGGGGTGTGATTATAGTCAACTAGATAAATCTGGATTAGTGAAAGAAAATACCGAAATTACAGATAAAACCGTTTTAATTGGACTATCCGTCAGTAGTTCTCGTCCAGGCAGTTCTAAACAAGACGCGTCCAAGACACCAAAAAAGGGTCAGGTTGGTATAGTAGACAAAACATTCATCACCGACGGCGAGGAAGGTACACGTATTGCAAAGGTGCGTGTTCGTGAAATGCGAATTCCCAATATCGGCGATAAGATGGCATCACGTGCGGGTCAAAAAGGAACGATTGGACTGGTCGTGCCAGAAGCGGATATGCCATTTACTCGTGATGGATTACGACCAGATTTAATTATCAATCCTCACGCTATTCCATCTCGTATGACAATCGGACAATTGGTAGAATGTATTATTGGTAAAGCAGCAGCAGCATATGGTGGGTTTAGTGATTGCACTGCATTTAATAACAATGGTTCTAAGATTAAGGTTTTTGGTGACATGTTATCCAAAGTGGGATATCATTCTAGCGGGAACGACATATTATATAATGGAATGACCGGAGAACAATTAGAGAGTGAAATATTTATTGGTCCAAATTACTACATGCGATTGAAGCATATGGTGAAAGATAAGATAAATTATAGAGCACGTGGACCGAATACCGCATTGACAAGACAACCTGTTGCCGGTAGAGCAAACGACGGTGGGTTGAGGATAGGTGAAATGGAACGCGACGTATTAATCTCACACGGTATTTCGGATTTCTTACGCGAATCTATGATGGAACGTGGCGATAAATACCAGATTGCTATATGTAATACAACCGGAATGATGGCAATTTACAATCCAGATAAGAACCTGTTTTTCAGTCCTATGGCAGATGGTCCGTTAAAATATACTGGTGATTTACTATCTAATAATATGCGTATAGAGAACGTAACCAAGTTTGGACGCGATTTCAGTATAGTAAGTGTACCCTATTCATTCAAGCTACTGTTACAAGAACTTCAAACCGCCAATGTGCAGATGCGTATTATAACTGAAGATAATATTAAACAGTTAGAGAACATGACATACTCAAAAAACATTGATAAATTAACATTTAAACCGAACATTGAACCGAGATCAATTGTATTTGACAACGTCCGTCTTCTTGCTGAAATGAACAAGGATCCACATAATATAACTCCAATCCAGCAAAATAGTCCCGAAAGTCCGCCCTATGCACCATATAGTCCGATTATGGTTGAACCCGAAAGTCCGCCATATGCACCATACAGTCCAGTTGAAATCACGGATGCAATGATCGCCGCTCAAAATGAAGCTAAGCAAAATACAACCTCGCCGCAATATAACCCGAATACGCCCGATAACGATAGTCCACCGTATGCACCATATAGTCCAGTTGTAATGACGCCAGCCATGATTGCAGCGGCAGAAGAAGCAAATCGCAATGCAACCTCCCCCCAATATAAACCCTATACACCCGAAGACGAGGAATTAAACGACCTGTCTCAGCGTGCACGAGAATATAATACAGGGGACACTATATATTATAGAGGAGACGAGACCGCTAACCGTATCTGGCGAGTAAAAAGCATTGGTGATAAGTATATTAAAATTGAGACTGATATGCCAAGTATAAATGACGCAGATACTATTAAAATGGTAACCGCAGATGATATTTATAAAGCGGACCCATCACTCACGCCAAACTCTCCTATCCCTCCTCCTCTGAATGATACCTATCCAGGTGTCCCACAAAATGGGGGAGGATATAGACAAGGACAATTTGATGGTGGGTTCAATGGTTTCCCACCCAGCTTTACATTTGCCCCACAGATCCGGGTAATTGGAGGTAATGACTTCTCTAATGGTAATGATATGGTATCGCCATTACAAGAAACACAACCACAAGTGCAACCAGGGGGCGGTTTGGTACAACCGGCGCAAGTAGACGCAGTCGGCTCAACACAAACCGGAGGTGAGTTAGGAACATCTACTGAAAATCTAGCACCCGAAGAGAGTAACCAACCAATTGATTTTAGTAAATTACAGATACGTAAAATTCAATAATTAAAATTCAATAATTAAAAAATTGAAACACAAACACAAAGAATAGATATATAAAAAGTATACGTCTTATTATATATTATAATGGCATCAACCAATAACCGAATTTTGAAGCTGTATAAGTCTCGTACAACAGTTATTAAACAGCTACAATCGTTAGAGTATAACGTAGGAGATTACAGCGATTTTAGTATAAATGAAATAGACGCAATGAATAACAACTCACAACTAGATCTGCTTGTTACACATCGCACAAATGGTAAAAAGGTATACGTAAAATACAATTTAAATGCAAAGCAGCTGAATGCACAAACAGTTGACAATGTGGTTGAAGACTTGTATTCAATCGATGCAGTATTGACAAATAAAGATACACTCGTGATAATCACTGACGTAGAACCAAACGAAACTATTTTATCCAAAATACGCTATCTATACGACCACAGCGGCATATTTATTGTAATACATAACATAAATAGACTCCAGTACAATTTATTGTCACATACCCTGGTACCCAAAGCACGTATTTTAGGAGATACAGAAGTAGAAGAATTAAAGAAGTCATATAACATACTCAAATTGTCTCAACTACCGGAAATATCCCGGTTTGACCCACACGCGCTAGCTTTATGTTTACGCCCCGGAGAAGTTTGTGAATTTACACGCGACAGCGCAACCGCATTAAATTCAAAATATTATAGGGTTTGCTTGGGTTAGACGCACGAGTTTACTATAAAATAAATATAACTTGATATAATATATCAATGTCGTCATCAGATACCATTGTCGGATACAATAAGAATGATTTTTTTTACGTAAACGCTGAAAATGCGGGCATAAGTTTAACACCCGAAATTTGTAGCCTATTAAATGTAAACTCACCCACGTGGGATATTAGTTGTAATGATGCATTTTTTTTTGACAATTCGGCAAATTGCATGAAGAAGGAGTTATGTATTAATAAAGAACAAGCCGCCAAACTAAAATCTTTACAGCAAAATCATAGCGGCGCAGATGAAAAATATGATAACTCAAAACAAGTCTACGACCAAACATTTGCACACACAATTAATTTAGGAGGAGGAATACTGGCTCTATTATTAATAATGTATAAAATAACATTAAACTAACTTTCTAATGATACCATATATTATACAAATGAGAGAGCCGAACATCAATAGCGTATTTCCCAATATTAAAGAATTTAACGGTCAATTTAGATCTATCCCGGTAGGTGCCAATAGTAAAGTAGTCCATAATAACACAGGGTTTGTTCTTAGTGAAGGTAATAACCCTATATTTAGAGGCAAATATATCACGAAAGCATCAATTCCAGTTAATCAATCAGACCTAAATGGCGTGTTTTTAGACACAGAACCAGGAGAGATAACCTATTCAAACGATTTATATGACAATATGGGCAATTACATTGGTCGTACATCTACACAAACTAAAACTGGTGAGAATATTTCAGGCGAATGGATACAAATAACACTACCATATAAGGCATTGGTAGATAAGTGTATTTGCACTAAACGCGATAGATATGAGTACAATCCCTCTGCTGAAAAAATCGCAATACTGGGGTCAAATGATGCGGTAGAATGGACACTTTTAGAATCTAAAAAACACGAAGTTTATTCTAATTTTTATTATTTTTCTATTGATAGTACAAGTGAATTTAATACGTATCGGTGTGTCATTACGCGTGGGTTTATAAAAGATAATAATGATAATAGTTGGTCAAATTTTTTTAGAAGAGGAAGAGGAAATGGAGGAAATAGTAGAGGAAATGGAGCAAAGATAAGTAAG